>Ga0247734_1000807_pt1 | contig 25860 bp, 27 predicted proteins | sample UWRJL103311B2_FD_180933 | JGI IMG/M metagenome (GOLD analysis project Ga0247734, IMG submission 180933) | Plant litter microbial communities from Arlington Agricultural Research Station in Wisconsin, United States - UWRJ-L103-311B-2 | ecosystem: Environmental > Terrestrial > Plant litter >...
TTTTCCCCCCAAAAAAAACCCCCACCCCAAAAACCCAAAACCCCCAAACCCCCCCAAAAAACCCCCCCCCCCCCCCCCAAACGGACCAAAAGCTTCGTCCACTAACTCAAAAACAGAGGCAGAAACGCGTGTCTCCCATAGCTTCCATCGTACAACAGCGTCGCCGGTGTCTTCTCACTGTTTCTATTTCCTGTTGCCGCATGTTGCTGCCGCGCCTGTTCCACGCTTTTCGCAGCAGCAAAGTCCTTCTTGGCCATCTTCTCCTCCCCCTGCTTCTTCTCCACCGGCCCCACAAACTCACATCGTCCTGCCTGGTTCTGCAGTTTTTGTGGCGTAAGAACTCTGGTGTTGTATGCGTATGTGATGGCTGGTGCCTGGCTGATTGTGCGGAATGTTCTACAAAGAGCAGCCTGCGATTGGATAATCATCGGAGGGAGTTGGTCCAGAGGATGTATTTTGTAGGCCCCATCTTGGATGTTTTGGTTTACATGTGTCCGGGTAAAAGGGTCTTTATGGATTTGGGGTGTGAAAGTTGTCATGAATGTTCGGAGTCCGGTGGGGAAGAAACTACAGGAGCTTGAGGGAACTTATTTGGAAGGAACGCTGCAAAACTAGAGGGTAGTTGGGCTCACTATACTTAGGTGGGAAAGTACTTTTGACGTAGGTGTGGTTCATATTTGAAAGTTGTATTTGGCGCTGAAAAAGTAATTGTGATCATTATACACACAATATAAGTCTTGTAAGGCTTGAAGGGTTCTTGCTTCCACCCAGCAAAACAAAATTGTCACAGGCTCATCCACTGCAAAGACAGAACGAGAAAAAATTCGTTCAATCGAATTACTTTAAACGCCATGGTCCCGCTGCATCCACATTTCTGTGTCCATGTAGCGTTCTTACTAGAAAAATAACGCCTACTCCTTATAAAATCACCGTACACTCATACACCAAAAATGGAGTGGCTGCGATCCAGCCCTTCCAGAAGATAGTCATAGCTGTCATTACATATGTTTACTGCTACCAGCGCAGGCTTATGGTCCAGAGAAGCCAACCCCAGATCGCTAGCTGACAGGTCGTCACCGGAGCTTAGACTCTCGTCTGAAAAACTTAGGACGCTGGTGGGAGGGGGGGCCGCATTGGTGAAGTTTTCCGCTCCCAGCGACGTATAGTCCCATGAATCTGTACTCCATTCTGCAAGATTCGTGTTGACTGTATCGTTTAGACTGAGGGCTTGTGGTGGCCCTCCTCCGTAGATAGCATCGTAGAGATGGCGATCGTCTAACGAACCAATGAGAACTTCCCATTCCGATGCTGTGCCAGTTGATGTTTTGTTATTGGAGTATGTGGAAGCAGAATATCCTGTGCTATGCACAGATGGGTGATGACGAGTTTGAGGCGATGATTGTACTTGAGACGGTGTTGGTGTACTGTTGAGTGAGAGATAGTCTAAATTTGGAGGGTTGACTTTTTTGGCCGTCTGCTGTTTCACCATTGTTGGTATCTGTGAAGTCGAATTGCGATAATCCCGTCTTGGTACTGTAGGTCTAGACGCCATGGTATCTAATGAGGAACGTCCATAGTGATAGCCTTCTTGATGAGATTGAGCCGCAAGGTTCGACAGAGTTGCTCGTCTCAGCTTCTCCTGTTGGGAAAGAAGATCGCTCTCACTAATACTGTTGTGTCTGTACAACTGTGGTTGTAACTGTTTCCTCGCAGTTGGGGGAGATGGTGTAGTCTTCGTTGATCTCGATAGTGAGACTTCAGTCCTGTCTGGAAATTCCAGGTTGAGCATAGAAGCAGTTAATCTCTTGAAGTCTAATGCGCCAGGGGCTTTCGCCTTTTCGAGGTATCCTACTACCAAATTTACCAGGCGTTGGCCATCCTGCATCAGTTTCCCCTCTTGCTTCAGGTCCAATCCTTGGTAAAGCAGACTCAGTCCACAGAGAGTGAGCATCTCGTTTTTATTCAAACAAAAGGAAAATGACATATTTCTCTCTTCCAGAAGTTGCACAATCTGGATGATATGTTTACTAGAGTCAGCAAGCGAAATGACAGACGGCGATGACTTGTTGCCCAAAGTAGAACCAATAGCTGGTCGGTGGATCAAAGACCGAATGTAATAATAGGCAAGAGACTATACTGGTCAGCAAAAGATTTAGCTACAGTCTACGATTCCGACTTACTAAAATTGCAGAACGACTACCCGTGACATCGGTAGATGGCTTTTCTTGTCGGAACGTGAGTTTCAAGTGAGAAGGCAGCTTCTCCAGCCATTCACTAAGTTCATTCTCAAGCGACGCAAGGGATTGCAAGGAAAGATCATGTGCCGCAGCTGCGGGATAGATCTGATCTAAAACTTTAGAGAGAATGCGAGAGGCGCGGAAGAGAGCCAGTGCGTTGGATATTTTGGTAAACTCGCCAGGAAGACTGGGTTGGAAACCTTTCTCGGTAACGTATTCGTCATCCGTGTCGGAGGGGTATTCCGCTTGAACATCTTCTTCTTTGAGTAGCTTTGGAAGCCCTAGTAATGCAGCCGAGAAACTGCTCAGAGTTAGCCCACGTGTTGGCTCGTCACAATTAGCTTTACGTACCAATCCACCGTATAAAGTGTCCAGAAAACCTTCTTCCGCGTTTCTGTTGTCAGAGCACCAAAAGAAAATCGCTTCTGACTTTGATGCAAGCCCAGTCGATGAGAAAGGCCAACGGCTATTCCCTTGTAGTGTTGGAGACAATTATAATCGGACTTCGTGATGCAATAAATCATTGCCAAAATAAGACTTTGTAATGTTGCAAGAGTTTTATCCATCAGTACAACCTCAAGAGATGAGCGCCATTGATTCTCGCAAAAGGCGATGTGCTCACGGTCAGGTGTATCGCTAGAGAGGCCAGCGATTCCAAAAACCAAGTGAAGCTGAGACAGCTTCTGAGGATCGGTGATTCTCTCAGGATCCACCATATACTCTTCGTATAAGCGTAAAAATGTTGGCTTGTGAAGCACAGGAAAGAGTGGAGCCCATTCTTGGAAGTAGACATTGACACATCTATCTGAGAACATGCGTGGAGGTGCGGTTGATGTGTTTATAGACTTGCCTAGTCTAGACGGTGGCATCTTGGGTTGAATGTTGAGAAAAGCCTCCGTATTGAGCCCAGCCAGTGACTTCCCACTCTCCTGAACCTTTCGCTTGAACGCATCTGTCTATTATTAGCCACAGTATACATCGGAACCGTGGTGAGTACTTACCGACAAATGCTCTCCCACTCGAGGCTCCCATGAAATATGAATCGGACATGTCGGAACCAAGGAGCAGTGGAGATGCCTGTACCCTAAATACATCCTCCTTTGGCGTAACAGGTGTCTCTGCCTGCATAGATTCGGGTGGCGTAGCAGCAGATTGTACTGATGAGCGACGCCTTGAACGATCTCCCAGATTCGAATGCATTTTAGACAGCATATCAATCTTCTCATCCTTTTCATCCAGCAGATCTTTCAACTCCCGTACCTCAGCCTCCAGTGCGCGAACCCTCTCCTCTAGCGACTCTGTATATCCCCTGGGAAATGCTCTTCGACTGAGCTTGTCGCTCGTCTTGCATTCGAAGCCAACATTCGAGCACTGAGAACAACATGGCCTAATACCATCGCAGCGTATTTTCTTCGATCGGCAACGATCGCAGGCTTGAGCAATACGGCTCTGGGCGGTGGAGCCCACCTTGATCACCTTCATCGGCAGTATTCCGGGCATTGAGACGGCCGGACGAACGTATCTTTTGGGTTTCTAATTCGAACCTTAAGCTCAATAGCTAGTTCAGGTGCGATCCGTCGTTGCGTGTCGATATTCTCTCAAGTCTCATTGATGATTCCACCACGAATGCCGATATGCGTCCTCTGGATGCTTGCGTGGGCGATATCGAAGGGGGAAGGGTGCATTCGGGAACGATGATGTTTAGGAACGAAATGGATGGAACGGGGGAATAGATAGATGAAAAGATGGGGATGGAGGGGAAACTGGGGAAGATTACGGGGGCGGGGGGTATCCTGGCCTGGCCCATATGAGCAGCACGTTATTGCAAGGAATACTGGGGACGCTCTTGAAACAACACCGCGATGATTGGACCAGTGGTGCTGCCCCGTCGTCGTCGACGCCAAGCCTACGCCCCTGATGGGTATGATCCGATGATAATCATGCTACGACTGGAATCCGGGTCTGAACGGGGGGAAATTGGAAGAACTCTGTTCTCTAGTGGATGGACCGTCGAAAATGTTGGGGAACCCAGGTGTTGCGATTTGCGGGGGAGGAGAATAAGCGCAAACCCAAACCCAAACTACCCTTTGCTTGCTGTCCGCATACTGCAATTCCAATGTGCCCAGGCGAGCCAAGGGCAACCCCAAGTCCATGACGGAAGTTACTGCATTACTCGAGGAACAAAAGCACAGTCGTAATAGTGGTGATCGTGGAGTATCGCCGAGCGAAATGAGTACAGTAGCGGCGGCTGACCATCGCCATCGTCCAACGCGGCATATCTCCTCCTCCTATCTTTGCTTGACACATCGGATCCTTTTGGCTACGGTAGCGAGGGAAGGTCTACTTAATACTACTCGACCTACAGTGTACTCTTGGTCTACGACGTAACGTCCTCGCCAAATAGGACATGCCTACAGCAGATCAATCAAGCAGCCTCGCTGAGTAGATCATGAGTAAGCTCTTGCTTACTCTCCAACGGTTCCAACAGTTCTTGGTCTCTTGTCCTTGGGGAACTCCAAGTGCGCCTCCATGCTAGGCAGTCAACGCAGTCAACACAGTCGAGGCAGTTGGAAACATGCACCAAAGCGCTACACTATGCTTCCGCCTATAACGATGCCCGCGCGCATATCGAAGCTCAATGTTTGATTTTGATGATTGCGATGTGATATTTTGCCGGTGCTAGGGAACCGAGCAATGTGGCAGACCCAGCCGACGTGCCGCATCTGCTGGCAAAATATACATGAATGTAAGGACCCGAGACCACGAGACATGCTTTCTCCCAGCATACAGGAGGAATTAAGATAGATAAAATCCCCCTTCATTATGGAAGGTGTCCCCCCTGGTCCTTCTGGCGATATTGCAGCAAATCCTCGTCAGGGTCAGTTCAAAAAGTCTTATGTCGACTGCTGGGACTGTAAAATAATCTTTTAAAAAACGCTTCCACCTCCATTGGGTGTTTTAAGTGGTGGTAGTACCCGCCCTATTCAACTCAACTAACTTTCAATGCAAGGATGTGGCCGAGACGCCGAAGTAAGATGTATAGGTAGAACTGGGTTCTTCGATAACTCCTACTGCCGTGAATGTTCCTGGATGTAATGGGTATCGGTATCATCGCTCATATGCAGCCTCTCGCTTAGTCGTCTAACTCCCTTTTTGGATCATGTTTCCATGTTCACCAGCTGTTCGTTAAAGCCACGTAAATACTTATACTCGATGTTAAACAGGGTATAAAGTTCCTTTTATTAGCATCGATTCCTAATGTTCTTAAATTTGTAGAGCCTTCAAAACAGAAGGTAACCAAATGCAAATGACTGTTATGTGACTCTCTAATCAATCTTCTCGTCTACATTTAATTCAGTATAGTCATTATCGTATGAATCTTTGACAACAATGTCTTGGATTTCAAATAAAGCGTAGTCTCCTAGATCGGAAAATCTTCACCACTAAGAGAGTGCTTGGTAGGTTGGTGTACAATCCGATCTTTAATATATTACCCGAGCAGTTCGCGTGTAGTTATATAATGTTGGAAACAACTTCATTTACGGAATCGTAGCAATCCTTACTGCTTAATTGAAGCAGGAACGCCATGATAATAGGGTAAATTAACACAGTAGCTACCTTAGTGCCAGTCACCAGACCAGAACACAAAAGCCTTCGGTGTCACACCGCAAAACACCTAGGCTTTATCCGCAATGCAGGCTTATGGAAACCCTCCACTTGAGAAATTCTATCCAGCATTCCTAGTCGGTCCATTCGGCAATTGGGTTTGCGACATACACCAGAGTGCACGTACATCCCCAAAGTCACTGGTTATACTTCCCAACAACTCACCAAAGATAAGGAAAGCTGCCCCCTTCAACTATGAGCTCCCGTGAAGGATCGCATAAGAATCAGAACAAGGCCCCATGTTTCTTATGAGCCGTAGGTATCACCATGAGATGCTGCGTAGCAGAACTTAACTAAAGTCATCCTCTTCATCAAGCTCTGGTTGGTTGGCTTCATGGGTTTCATTGCTCATCTGTCCGAAATATCGGACCACAGCCTCGCTCTTTAGTAGGTCGTTTTTCTACAGGTCACTCATTAGTCTCCATGTTCATATTTCTCGTTGTCAGTCAGTCAATACTAACTTGCAGCTCAATACTTGAATATGCAGCCTCCAAAAGTCCTACTTCGTTTGTACGTAGTCTAAGGAAGCAAATGTCAGCACTATCTACAAGGCCCACATTACCCGGGTCTTCACAAACGTGCGAGAGGTCCGACTGGTAACACAAACTATGGCCATGCTACTTACTTAAGGGCGATTTCCTGTCGATCAGCTTCTAAGTGAGATAGAGCAGCCAATAATGCCACGGGCTCCTCGCTTTGGTAGAGCTGCTCCAGTTGCTCACGAATCCGTTCCTGTAGCATAACAACAGCACGTAGTTGAAATATTTCCTCCAGTTCGTGACCAGCAACGATAGTCTTAAATGAGGAAATATTATCAGTAACATCAGATTCTTGCCAGAATACTCTCCAGGGGCCGCTAGAGCCGTCAGTCTGTAGCTGCATTTTAAACTCTAATCCATCTTCCTCGTTAAGTAGAGAAAAATAGAGAAAGGGACTATCCCATTCAATGTTGCCATCCACCTGGGATATATGCGCAATTTGTGGCCCAATAAAAGCTGCACTTTTTGCTTTCCCAAGAGGATCGTCCGATGAGGCCGCGAGATGTAGGACAATATCTTTACGAGCGCTCGTCTCATCAATGAAACCATAACTAAAAAGCATCTCAGCATCACTTTTCGAATCCCCATAGCTTATTGTAACCTCTGTCCCAGTTTCTAGTTTGACTCCCGGCCTAAGAATGAGAGAAACGCCGGTGTCGTGCATCTCCTCATAATAGGCATTAGCCTCTGAGGAGTGATTGGCCATATCTAGACAAGGAACTAAAGATTCTCCAGATTTCGGAAGCTCAAGGCATCTTGATCTGTACCATGCATCCACAAGGAGCTGCTGGAGGATTAGCCGAATGTTTTCGGTTTCGCAAACTGCTTACCCAGTCTGAAAATTTCAAATTCGTATTCTCCCACCAACTTTTCTGACACCATGCTAGCCCGGCAGTTTTCTCTTGGAGATCATCAAATTCTCGAACAAGTGCTTCAACCTTCGCGGCTAAAGCAGACTGCGGGCTGTAATCAGTAGATAACATAGAATTGACAGAGAGATTTTGGGCCCACCTCCAAAGATGTTCCCGTGAGCATCAGTCTTTCTTCCTCTGTCCATAACGTCGGAATGGGCACCTCAGTTGGAAGCATCTTGACGTATTCGGTCCATGGGCCGGAACATCCCACGTTCCGGTCATGTCCATGCGAAGCAATTGTCAATTGCATCAATAAAAAAAGCAAGATGTCACCCCTCAAAGACTAAATTACAGTGTTAACATCATTATTATTTAACAAGTCGGAATTTCTTTTAAAGCATACCTTGCCTCCAGCAGCATCCAGTAATTGACGGAAATGCTGGTCAACTTTGGCATGCTCTTCGATCGCTTCAGCTGAAAGAACAAGATCATGGGGAATTAGCAGTAATGTAGGAACGTCATATGTGTCTTCTGAACTCAATTCACGCTCTGTGAGGAGGCCAAAGCCTTTTCCTTGTAAGTCTTGTACCAGTATGTCTAAGAAATTAGCATCATTGAACTTGCACCATGCGGGAAGGGCGGAGATTGGGAGTTGTGTCTTTTGCATGATGATGTTAAGGAATGTTTTAGGAGGTCCATAAAATAGTACACTGCTTGCGATTAATGAATGATGGCTTTCGAAACATGGACTTAGAAACCCGGACTATTGTAGAATCTCTAAGATTTTTGTGGAGAGTCTTGGCAGTTGTTGACCGCACGGCTTCAACGTATTCGAGTTCCATGCATCATGATTTTATAAACATTAGGAGTTATCCGGCAATCACATGCACCCAGATAATCACCGGAAGCCATAACCTAAAGTCTATTTTCGAGGTACCTCTTAACATCGTATACTTTATGAAAAAGCCTAGTTGGCGGTTCCACACTGCCAAACCAGAAGATATATATTTAAATAGCCAGCTTTGCACGTCATCATGTATATGACGAATGAGGCATCCCTAAGTAGAGTCTTCAAATTTCCCGTCTTGTTATCTTGTATTTGTTACGGGACTCCATTTTTTCAACTGACAAAAGGTGTGCCTGAAGTATAGCTTTGAAGGGGGACGAAGGTAGGATACTCTCGTCTCATTGTTACATTGTTACATTGTTACACATAACAGGATTCAAGAGAACAGTCAATATTACTGAGATTTGACTTGATACCTCAAATTATATGCAAAGGTTGGGGTGCAGAATTTCAAGGTCTTTCAAATCCATCCTGGCCCTACTAACATCCCATTATCCTTGTCTCGATACTTCATCGATTATGACTATAGTCGATATATCCTCTACCATCTCTCACTCGTGCTAGCTTTTCCATAGCATGATTACACTTATTGGATCTGCCGGTGATCCTGGTCAAGCCATTCTCATCAGCCTTCCAACTCTGTGGGCAGATTCGCACGAGGCCTTGATCAACCAACTTCAACTGCTCTCCTCGGATTTGCTGTCCTGCTCGATCTTCGAGGTCCTCTTTGTGCTTCAGATCGTCCCAAGTCGTCATAACGCCCTCCCCAGGTTGCCTCGTTCCTAAATGTCCTGATTTGTTGATAACACCTGTCGCAGCTCTTGCCAAAGCTGCGAGTCGAGGCTTCGATGGATTTCGGTGTTTTGGAGGGAATGTATTAGGTCGCGACACTTGGTTATCACATAACCACGAATAATCTAAAAGACTTTGATACTCTTTGGCCCAGTCTTCGCTGGTTTTTGGTTGTGCGACTTCAGGCTCTTCAAAGGATTGGCGACGCAGTTCAGCAGTTATGTCCCAAAGTCGTTTAGTGTCTGTTGTCTTTCGCTCGAGGGAAGGTAGTTGGAAGTTCTCAACAACCTCAGCACTGGACTGTGGCTTTTGGACAAAGAGCTCTTGTGTGGTGATTGGTGTATCTGACAGTTGCTTTCGCGGAGAATTATCGTGCATCTGACTATTTCTAGGGGATTAGAATTAGTATGCGAGATACAATCCCAATGTCTGGTTATTGTTTACTATCTGTAAAGAATACATACATTTCGGTTCTTTTCTGACTCTCTGGCGTGTTTCGTCCTTCGACCTCACTATATCCTCTAATCGAATGGTGTTCCTTCAATGAGTCTGCCTCTTCAGTAGCCAACCTTTGTCCGACAAGTCCACTGTCATATCCATTGCTTCCGTTTGAGTCTCCTTTTGACTTTGCTTTAACCCCCCCAACAATCTTCTTCATACCTCCAAATTTGCTCGCCAATGAAGTGACGGTCCCTGCCTTAACAGTAGCATCGGCCATTTTGTCCTTGACGATTGATAAACTGTCCCTTTCGAATCTCTTGGCTTCTGCAAGAATAGTGTCCAGAGATTTACTAGGTTTAGGCGTTATCAAAAGACAGGTCGTGGCTGGTGTTAGGCTGGTGGTAATATCGCATAATGATTATTGTGCTCGTGGTGAATATATACGCCGCGCTCTGTCGTCCAAAGGTGACTATAGAATGGGGGGATTTCGACTGAATTATGTTTACATGGCGTGCATTGGTTAGCTACCCTTTTGGGCATATCTACAGTTGGTGTAAGTATGTTGTTTAAAATTGCAGTAGCAAACTTATTGATGAGAAATATTGTAAGTATATCTGAAACAAAAAATTGATAAACTGGCCTTACTTTCACAATCCTATCATACCATCATATATTTTACTTGACTATGTGTATTCAGATTGGCTACTCCATTGGGGGTGTAGTTTCAGTGCATAAGAATTTCGATTTGAACATATGCTACCAGAAAGTGACGCTCATAGAATCACCAAACCGAAGCAAATGCATAGTTATCGTTACTTTCATTGAGAAGCATTTGCCTATATTGCAGATCTTGCTTTCGAGGACCCTTCTAAGAATCTATTGGGAACCTTACCCATCATCTGCACCTTGAATCCATATCTCGATCTAAAAAACAGGCTGAAGATGAATGCAAGTATGTTCACCCATATGACAGATCCCCACATCATTAGGGGTAAACAAATCGATTCACCTTCGTACTCCTTGCATACTTCAAGATACCTTTTGGGATCATCCGTGATAATTCCATCAACCTCCTTATGAATGCTCCATTTCATCCACTCCACCTCATTGACAGTCCAGAAGAATATCGCTCGGTTCGCCTTCCTGATGTCACGGAGAAATGCATTTCCAAATGGTCCTACCATGGTCTTCTGGTACATATTGAAAGAGACTCCTGGTACCTTCAAAAACTGCCGTGCGTATGATGTGCTGTAGCCGATATGCGTTATTGAGTAGCCTGGCAAGTAATGTGCACAAATCGGAAGATATAAAGCCGCCCAGCATCCTAAGAGCACTCTCTGCTGCCAGGGGCGAGATGACTTAACCTCTTCCAGCGTGCTAGCCACCAATCTTATAATATCGTCTGCATCATTGTCCAGCTTGGCCTAACGTTAGAGAATCTCTATACAAAATGTGACCGGGTACGCGTACCTTGATATCCAATAATATCCATATATCTTCCAACCCAGGTGTTGTCAAATATTCCAGTAGATCCTTCAATCTGGGCATCGCTTGCTGCGGCGTTTTCACTGTTCGCAGGGTCTTCAGATAGCTCCAGTTGCAATCGATAACCTTTTCCTCCTTTCCAAAGCATCGTTTGAGGCTGGCATCCTATATACTCAGCATCTGTGACCGCAATTCGAGGAAAGACCTACATGAGATATCACTACGACTCCATCTTTTGAAAGATGAAGATCGGTTTCGATCGCATGCGCTCCGACCTCCACCGCTCCCTTGAAGGCACCCATTGTATTTTCCGGCCATGCTGCCTTGTATCCCCTATGAGCTATGCATTGAGGTTTCTTATTCTTCGCCAAAGCAAATGTAACTGCAGTATATTTAGTCCCGTCCGCAGAAACTGTAGCTCTCAGGACTAACGTGGAGGAGATTTGACCTTCTCCTGTAATGAGGGGTCCACCTCAACATTCATGATTCCGAGTCGTTCTTTGAGACTGACCATGTCGACGCGTTATGAAATGCCAAATTACGCGATGCTCCTTTCTCTTCGCAGGCCTATTTATAATAATCCGCCAGAGAACGGAGCTTGTCGGGTGGCTAAATGCAATTCGTTGGGATGAGGGGTGTTGGTGTCGTTACAGCTGAAAGCAGAGGTCCGGCCTCGAAGCTAATGAGTGTTCAGAGCGATAAATGGTTGAAAATACTAGAATGTGGGACCTGCCCTCCAATTCCCTCTTTGAGTATTATTTATATTAATTTAATGGAGATCATTTGAAGGGTAAATCTTTTATATAGGATTAGCGATTAGCGATTTGCGCGCTTCCCTTCTACTCTGGGACTCAACGTTACCTTTGAACGTTCGACTGCCATTGCCAGCGAATTGACTAGTTAGTGTCGTAATTGGAGACAGGTGAATAGATTGTGGCCATATTGAATATTAAAATACGACTTGTGGTGAAGTACACGACAATGGCGTCGTGGTTTGATTTCTCGATCAGGTACCTGAAACAAGAGGCACGGAGCATTTTTGGGCATTGGTGACACGGCTTGATTGCCAAGGGGGAATAGCTAAATAAGAAGAGCTTCTGCTTCACGAAATTCCTTGTTTCCCATTTATAGCCGTTTATAAAATCAGTGTAACTAAACTATATTATTATTTGATATTAACTTAATTGTTATTAGAAAAAGAAACCGTTAAGCTAGCAGAAGAAGAGGAATTGTTTAATTTCTTATTAAAAGAGCTTTAAGAGGTAGCTATTTATATTAACTATATTAAGTTATGACGAGCTTTATTCTTTACTATAAGTAGCTTGCTAGTTAATTAAAAGTTTATAATCTAATAATCTTACTATCACGTACTAAGGTGCAGAGCCAGTCTCCCTCGGTATGTGCCACATCCACAAAAGTACATCACTTGTCGTCTCAATGTAAAGAAACACAATACAACTCGCTTTTCAAGGGAACAGTAACACCGCATTGGGAAATAGCTAGCCTTGTCCATATTGCCCAGAATTGAGGTTTGGAGGACGTGCTCACGTGTTTGGGGCTACCACAGTTGACGCGAATCCAATTGCACTCAAAGTGGTGTCTTGTGTTTTACTCGCTTCGCTTCTGTACTGAATTTGTCTATAGTATCATGCGAAGCCTTTTTGTAAGAGGGAGGTAGGTGTATATGAGTACTTGAAAAAAATCGGGGAGACACCCGAACTATCTACCTCAATATCACGGTCCGGTCCTCCTTACTCTCAATCATGTACGAACTATCAAATCTTCAACCTACAACGGGCATGGTTACACTGCTACCACTATATATCGGATTAGAGCTAGAATTGAAAGAGTTGAGGGTTATTGTCTCTGTAAACTAGTCACCGATATGAGTGGTAGCGAACTCAAATTCATCGAAGAAGAGATAATTGCGGCCCCTGGTAGACCTACATAAGAACGGGGTTTGTCATAAGGACATCAATGCTGAAAACATCTTGTCACCACCGCCCTGTACCTCTCGAATTGTAGGTTTTGTTATTATTGACTTTAGTGAAGCCATCATTCAAAAGGATACACCTGACGGAATATGAGAGAAATCGTGCAAAGAAGACATACAAGCTCTTCGAGGAATATTCACGGACGCAAGGTCAGTGAAGGTAAGTAAAAGAAGCAGCTGGACCCTTTCAACCTACCTAGCTGATCCATGTAGGCAATTCTGGCCGGCCCCGAGCTTATTCAAGAGGCAACATCTATCTCCCAAGCCCCCAATACGAGTGATACCGAAATCACAAACGGTCTTAGAGACAGTCTACAAATACAACTTTCAAACTTATTACTTGATATCTGAACAATATGACAAGTCGGTGCCACTTATTATTGACAATATACGCTCTGCCGTTAAAATCCCCGTTTCCGAACTTCCGCTTGCCCTTATTTGTGCATTGTGTTGGATTGGGAGATTCTCGGAGGCTCTTACCATACTGGAGAGTTGTGTTCTAGCTGAACCTAATAAACCAAATTCAACCATAAGTCTCCAACCTCCATTCATTTTCCAAAAAGCAAAGATTTTTCAATCGCTTAGTTTAGATTCTATACACTATTTTAATATTGCCATGTTAGGATTCAGAACACAGCTTGGTGCCCATAATATCATTACACAATCATGCCGTTACGGGCTGCTTTGCAGCATGCCCACTCTGGCACATTATGATGGCACAGATTATTCTGGCGGATCTTAATTTTTTTTTGGGCTAGCAAAACATCACAGACACATAGAGAGAACCCACTTTTTCAAAAGATACAGCGGCTACTGTTGCCAATCTATACTCCACAGTCCGCATCTAAGCGGCAGAAAAGCCTGCAGAATCCTCTATTGCTGAAGCAACCCCATCAGCAAAGCGTTCACGGATATCGAGAGAATGACAGTTAGATCAGACTAGCGTTTTGCCTGGTCTGTGGGCTAGCAACCTTAAAGATTAATCATCATAAGGTGATCTAAATGGTTACGCTTTAAATTCTTTATGAGCAATAGCATTTTAAATTGTTCTAGTGCCTAGCTTCATCTGTCTTTTTGTAATTACTGGAAATTGTTGATAGTTGTGTTTGATTAGTTTGATTATCATATTTTAACGCGAGTAGAATATGGAAGTTTGAGGGAAAACGAGGCATTCGTCGAAGAGTATGGAGATCTTGCATTTTTCCACACCAAGATTATACTTAGAGAGGGTGATCAATATTACTATGTGATTACGCGTCGTCGTTACTCCCGCACTTCCGAGGTCGATCTACATGAACTTGACCTTGTCACGATTCCAATTTCGAAATCTGGCGGCCATTCCCAAGACAATTCGTACGAGAGCCTGAGCCATTAAATCATGACTGTTATATGAAGCGACATAGTCTACTATGTTACGGTGACACCAAGGCCACTACTGAACGTCGAGCAAGCATATATACACTACACCCGGCCGGAGGATCCAGTAAAAGCTTTCCCTGAAGAAACCGTAGATATATCTCAGGCAAGACGCGGACCAATCTCCAAACGAGGCTTGTTTGTACGGAAAAGCTTTCCTATCTACCAGTACGAAATACAGCCCACGGGTATAACCTTTACATGCAGGTGTAATTCGGAACATACGTTTTATTCACACTGTTTAAAGGATTATGTCAGTAGAGGACATGAAAAGTGTTCGATTTGTCGCCGAGGGAATCGTTCGTAGGGGTTGTGTTTGTTGTTGGCTGGGGCATTGAGTAGTGCTGTGGAATGATGGGACAAGAGATTTTGGGTATTTCTACAAGTCTATGGAGTCCTGGCATTCGAAATCTGATACTATGCTCGAGGAGCAAATATTAAGGTTCTAGAACAGATAACAGAAAGTAAAGTGGAGGAGAATGAATACACGGCCTCAGCAATAAATGCTTACAAAGTGAGGTGACGCAATGTGCTCACACACATCGATACTCCAATATAAAACAGGGTTCAAAGTCAGCAGCATATCAACCGTCGCATCTATCACGAGTGATGGAGCGAATACGAACACCTGAGGTCAAACATGCTCTGCTATAGACTTGTCAAAAGGATGATCTATGTCTAGCATAAGAAAGGGATCAGTATCAGCTCTCAAGTAAGAGATCAGCTTATGCCCCCAGTTCTTGAGGAACCTTTCATCACCTGCGCTGAAGTTTGGGTCTTGGAACACGGGGTCTTCAATATCGAACTTTGAGCCTGGATTATTTACGAGAATATTAGAAATTAAGGCAAATGTATATAAGAACTGCAGACTTAATCACTTACGCAAGCATTTTATAACTGTCTCAAAAAGTAGAAGATGATAGAGCCTGACATTTCTCGGTACTCCATCGTAAAAATCAATACCCTGCTTCCCACTGCTGCTACTGTCCATTTGTATTCCGAAAACATCGACTTACCATTCGACTTCTGATGATGAGCTGTAATAGTACTCGTCCTTTGTAGGTCCTAGGGAGTCGTCACTAGGCCGTTTGTTCAGGCGTCGCGGGAAGTGCAAAGGCAGACGTGTTTGGATGCTCAAGCTTCCCAACCCGAGACATGCGGCTGAAGTGATTTGGAGCTGTGGTTGGGAGAGAATATGCTTGTGAAGAAGTGCTTTCAGGAATTTGCGTTGAGGTGAAGCAAGCCATTCCTTCTCTAGCTCTGCCATTTCAAGGGTTAAAGCAGTCGCGGTAGAGGTTTGCATATTGTGGGCTGTTGGGTGAGAGCTATTGTCTTCACAAGATATCTCTTTTTAAGGTCCCGACTTGTCCTTTAACATGATAATTCTCTTGGAAAGGTATTGGAAAAGTTAGTTAGATAAGATTCGAGTTCATATTGCTCATTCAATGTTGCTCATATAACTTGAGCAGATGGGCTACCGGAACTAAATGGGGAGCGTGAAAGAAGCAGCGAGGCTTTACAAACTAACAATAGCCTATTCGGAGACTTCTGGTTGAACAATCATATTTTCAATTCAACTTTTAACATACCAGAATTAGAATATCATGTTGATTGATGACTCGGGCTTAATTGGGTTACATAGTCGAGCCAATACGCAGACGTGCTTAGCGTGACGTCACATGTAAACACAAGTCGCGTCTGCTATATTACCCCCCTACTTCACCCCAATTTTATCACGTTCAGTGCCCCAGGAAACGTTTGCATATCGTGTCTAATCCATCATAATGGTTAATAGACATGAAAATACGACTGCAGGAGGTGCATTGGCACCGGGAAAAGCTACTCAGCCCAGCGGCAACAAGAGAGCTGTTCAAGACACGAAAACATCTCCACCCAGCAAGAAGGTAAAGGTGGACGTCGAGGATGACAAAGAGAACGTTTCGAGACCATCCACACCAGATCCCGGGAGCAAAGTTGAAGAGGGCAAGACATCGCAAGAAAATCCATCAACTCCAGGAAGGGTTGGACCTATCAAACAAGTGAATTATGATGTAAAGCCAAATATCGCCCCGTTCAAGGGGCCAAAGGGCAAAAAGGTTCGTAAGAGCGCTTACGAGAAAGAACAAGAGTATGTCTTTGAATAATAGCCAGAAATCAATTTTGCAGTGACCAAATAAGAAGCAAGCTAACTTCGAACTTGACGTAGGTATAAGCAATTCATTCGCGACACTCCAGAACACTGCTTTCATAATATATATGTGTGCTATGATAAGGGACCTAAAGGCAGCCCTACTTATGATGAGCAAGGGTTTGAGATGGATTACCACAAAGTGGCCGATTGGATGAAGCCCCGAGCATACAACAAACGGTCTATGGTAAACGGGATGGAGCGAACGCTCGAAAAGGGGCGGCAGGAGGCAGAGAGGATGAAGGAGATTTTCTTTGCTCCAGGAGCGGCACCGGAATCAGACGAAAACTCCAACTATTGGAAGGATCGGGTGTCGAAAGATCTCAATATCCCATGGCACAAAATTGGGGTCAAGGAGTTTGAGGAATGGGAGAGGAGAGGCTTCCCCAAAGCAGCTAAGGGCGCGTATGACTCTAGCAACATCTCTGAAAAGGACAGGGCGAGGATGAACGCCATACTTTCAGGGGCCAGCTTACGGAAATAATTTACTTGGACAGTATCAGAGAAAAGGCAAGGACGTCCAATGATAGGGTCCTAGAGGATTTGAAAAAATCGATTTGTATCATTATGGCGGCTGTAATACATTTGGGGAGACTCTGTGTCCGGAAAGCATCACACATATGTATATCAACACAGATAAGGACTTTTATTCCATCTTTCTACTATTTTGCTGGCCTCTCGCCTCAGCTTTTGCTTTTGCTCTTCGCTGAATAACGCAAGCCCCTCCCTTAGAAAGGTCGAAACAACAGTTTCTTTGCCACCAATACTGAAACCCATCATTGTTTTCCCCCATTAAACGCCGCTTGAATATATATTTTACAATCTTCAAATGCCAGCTTCTTTTTGAGCCTATGAAAAATCCTCCTCTCGACACTTTCCTTTCCCCCAATCATCAATCACCAATCATCCCCCCAGAAGGGCCAAAAACACCAAAAACACCAAAAACACCTTATACCGTTCTATCTCTATCTTTAATACTCCAGCCCACTGCCAAAATTCCCTTCTAAAAGTATACACCACCATATCAAAGCAACAACCTTATTTCTATTTCTCTCTCTCTCCTTCTCTAGTTTTGCTGGGCTATGCGCTATTTTTGTACATGTCTAACTCAAGGAAAGGGCGTTTGCCACCCCCCCCATATATCTAACATCTAACATCTAACATCTAACATTAGGAAATTCCAAATTTGCCGTAGCTAAACTAAATGGGTGTGGGTGGGGTGGGGGTGGGGGAAGTGCACATAGCATTTTTTTTCTCTCTCCCATCAAGGTAAAAAGAGAGTGGGAAAAAATGAAGAGAATAGAGGTTTTAGATAACTTGTATTGTGTTGTGTTGTGTTGTGTATATAATAGTATATAATAGTACATAATAGTATATAATAGGTGCGATGTTATCTAATAAGGGGCTCAAACCAAGGCGTAGAACCAAAACCAATTAAAATTAACACGCTCCCTGATTGAATATGATATCAAGTTTGCTTGGGGGTTTGGGAATGGCGAGAGGGGAAATGCCATGCTCTATTGATTTATGTATGTTATCAGGATTAGGGGTGGATGTCATGACTTATTTTACGGAAAATACCAAGAAACTTCACGCGAGAAAGGGGACAACCGGGGACAACAAGGTTTTTGTTTTGATATTGTTCATGAAATGAAAATTTATGTAAGGAACTCTTATGGAAGGTTGTTGGGCTAGCTGTTTCATTCTTTCTAGAGTGGTCGACGGATTGATAGATAGTACAGATAGATACGCCGGTGACACATACATTACAAGATTCAACGACATCTGACCCAATGGTCAGAGATCTACTATTCTTATGAACTCTCTGTGTAAGTCCCATACAATAGTATGATACCACTTGGCTGCCTAGAGGAGTCAAAAATATATAGATTCCGTGTTCCAAGGTAATGTGACTATTCCATCAAAAAATATCAAGGATATACGAGAGCCTGAAATCGATTGGATCCTCCATGAATTATCCAATTCGTCCTGAACTACCGGCCAGCTCAAAAATCATGGGTAACTTCACCCAGTGAAAGGCCACCCTCTGACAATTTTTATTTCTCTTGAAGAAAAAATCACTTGAATGAATTTTCACGAATAAACTACCCCTGATTCCTACATATATGTAAGCGAGAATTTGAATGATGCCCAACTGGGACCCCCTTCTTTGCACGTTCCCCCAATAAGGCAAAGGATTCCCGGAGCCTAAATAAAAAGCATTTGAAAAGTCTTATAGTACGTAAGTTACGTGGCCAAATCCAAAGAGGGAGTTATTGCGTGCTCGTGCGCCCAGGCAGCAGCAGGGAGAGATGTGTTTCGTCCGTGAGGAACACATCGCAACAAGTGGGAACTGCTGGTGCGGGGAAGAAGCACAAAGTGCTACCTTGAGAACTCCAGCTGGGAGATTCACCTCGACGGGTTCGTGAGAGTCTTGACACTTGTCAAGCAGAAATCCAGATACTTTCCCCCCCACACGTCTCATCCTTCTAGGCATCAGCCATGTCCAGCGGCTTGGGGAAAGCACGGCGTTTTGCACCACACCAACGCAATATGTTTTCCTCATGCGGAGTCTGCTGTGTGTCGCGGTTTTTGGTGATTGCTATCCACGGCATTGCTTGAGGCAGCAACATCCCCACTCGTCAGGAAGCACCAAGCCGCACAAGAGTCCGTTAGAGCAGCCAGAGAGCAAAAAGTACACAAAAACAGCGCTGGAAAGCACACAAAGTTTAAGGTTGTGCTTCACTCTGAAGCGACGAATCCGCAATGGAAGGCCTCGGAGCTAGATCCAAGCCCCAACCAGATTTATGTAGCTATCCTCCAGTGATGTTCAAGTCTTGCGTCTGTATCGCACGACTAAACACGTGAGTTTGAAACTCTCCACAGCGCCATTGATGCTGTGCTACCATTGTCCTCTGGCTATTGACGGCTTTGACGGCTCTGATCGAAATTCCACACTTTGTAGAGATATTGTGAGACCCAGGACTGCAGCTTTCCGACACTTGAAAGCATGACTACACATAACTACACGTGAGGAGGCTTCCACAGAAGCTGTAGTAGCACCTCCTTGCATTGCTTCCATCAGATATCGAGGCTTTACGGCGGGAGTTTATTTCTTCTGTTGGTCATTGAGAATGGATCACACAATGTGTGCAAGTAGAACAGAGCGAATCCGAATGCAAGAATTTGTTACAAAAAGTAATGGCAAAAAGTATGGAGGAACGGACAAAACTGACCAACAAAGCAGAGGAAAATCCAAAAGCGTCTGTAGGATAGCTGTATCCGTAAGATCTTAGTTACAACACACAGATAGGATTGTCAAAGTCTCGTACTTAGAGGCCAGCCATTGGAGATCAGCAGCGCATAGCGCCGGTACAGTGTGAAATAGTTGCTTCTCATAAGCCAAATATGCAAAGCCATTCTGGCCGTGGGGAAGCTCTAGTAATGCATCTTGATATCGCCGACCACAAGTTCTTGAGAGGCTGAGAGGCTCACACAAAAGCTAGTACCTGAAAAGCAAAAACCACACTTGTGTTGAAGTGGAAAGTCAATAGTCTGCACACCTGCCTCTGACCCCATCCTCACAAGCATGACATGCGTGGGAATGGGGTTTTCCCGATGCGAACGGTTTTTCTTTTTCTGTGCTGTTACTTTTTCAGTCCCAGGATTGGGGGTTTGCCGATTCCAGCCGGAGTTCATTTTCCTCCGTTTTACTTTTCTTTTTATATTCAACAACCGACCGGGTACGGTATGTATCTGCGCGGGATGTAAACGATCTTCAAAAACTTAAACAGCCAAAACAAACCAAAACCAACAGAGCACTAGAAACAAGGGCACAAAATAAATATGAAAATAATTACACCACCAACCAGAAATCCAACCAGGGAGGTACCCTGTCAAAGGGTACGGAGGTACAAGAGGAGTACCACAGCAGCTGTCAACCTCCTTGTCTGGCGGCAAAGTGTATGAATAGCACGGATTCAAAGTATACCGAAGCAACCCCTTGAAGCAAAGTGCCAGGAACACCATTCCCAACCATTTCGATGATCAGCCACGTCGTCCTCCTTCGAGATGGAAGTACAGGACCAAGGGCTCACGGGAAGGAACGGTTACACCCGTCAAAGCCGCCACACAGATAAGCGCTGCTAGTTCTACGGCCCCTTGGGGGGAAGGATGGCATCGATCGCTGCAAAGCATCAGCCGTGAAGGTAAAACCCTCTCACATACCGTAGCAACACATCTCGCCAAAGCGCGGCGACGTACCATCGTCTTCCCTCTCCTGTATCAAGACAATGCAACTGAGCTCAAGGGCATGGAGCAAATTTGCCAAAAACCTGCCAACAAAAACGAGCAGGGCAGGGCTACCTTCTCTAAGCGCCAATGGTAGTAAAAAAAGAAAAGGATCATCTCGAGCCGAACGGGGATTGTTTACGACGTTTTTGTTCGCTTGCGTGCAGTGATGATGGAAATAGAAGGCATTCCTTGATTTGACGCAGATGGATTGGTCATCGGTTGGCTTATTTAAACGACAATCGTGAAAATTTTCACGGTGAGCTGGCAGGCTCATTAATGTTTACATCAGCCCCCCGGAGCCAGCGAGATTGGATGCTTTGCGTGCGGAACGGGTACTGTAAGGAGGGATGTCGTATGTTTGTTGTAACTCTGACCTGATCGTATCAATCGAGCGAGCCGGGAGCGCGCGAGCGAAGATTTTTCACTATCCTTGGTACATGAATTGGCAGATTTTTGTTGGCTTTGGATTACTTAATACTGGAGCTGGGTGGAGGTTGAGTTTGTGTTGTCTAAATTGAAAGTCCATACGTGTACGACCAGGAATGGCCTGGCATCCTTCAGGCACAGGGCTTTTCGGTACCTGAGTTTTACCCGCTTCCCAGTCTGGGAGACGGGTTGGTTTTGTGGGCAAAGAACCCTGGAAAGTGAATTGAGAAAAGGGGCTTTCTCCTTCTAGCGACCTGCTTGAGAATAACGTATGTGCAGTAGTGTAGTATATGTGCAGAATGGCATGATAAAGTGTGAAGCAGGATGGACAGACGGGCCTCACCTCTCGGTTCTCATCGGCCTGCATCCTCTCTAATTACAGTCCAGTCAGTAGTCCAGTCAAGTAGTAGTTCAGCTTGCTTGCTTGCTACCGCTCGGCTGGCCCATCCAGCATCCCAGCTTCGGCATCGGGTAATAAGCTGGTTCAATGGATTGATGACATTGTAGGCATCGGATGGGCGAGGAATGGACAGAGGAAGAGGAAGCATTGACGCATAAACGCCCATCCAGGATCTCAATGGTGATCCAACACCCTCACCCAAATATCCGGCTGAAACGTCTGATTTTCTTGGAGTATCCCTCAACGCCAGTATAGTATTCCTCCCTCCCCCCGGGCCCGTAGATGACTTCCTACTGGTACCAACCCAAAACCGAGCGTAATGATATGAAAAGTATAGCCCGAATACCCTACAGATTCAAAACAACCCCCCATAGGGCCCCATAGGGTTGGAAAAAAAGGTAGTAAGTTAATCCCCGAGTGGATTCACATCACCACAGCGGCACTCCCGAGAGGATCTCCATGATGTGCGTGATATGGCACATCCCCCTCCATTGGTGCCGGTCCCTACTCTCTCGTTGTCCTTCGTACTCCGCCGGGTGGTGCTTGTGGTTTGTAATATTAGTTCAGCTGGAAAAGGTTCTTCCTGGTAGCTGTAACAAGCCGAGCCAAAGCTTCTCGAAGCACGTAAGACCTACTTAGTTAGCGAGCGGCTTCAGCTTTGCCTTTCAAGGCATCATCCTAGCGCCTCTTCTTGTCCTGTGGAAAGATAGACTTGTGGGGAGTGGATGGGAGGGGGATTTAGTGAATTGTTTTCTATGAGATCCGTCCTTGATGTTGAAACTTATTTTTTGCTCGGTGCGTTTCGACTTTGTATGGGCAGTTGATTGTAGTGTTGCGTGGCTTTTCCCAATGCTCCGCAGCTTATGTTTGGGACGCCTTCCCCCTCCCTGCTCGTGACTTGTTTGGTTTGGTGGTTATTGTAAGTATGAGAATAGAGATATATGAAATCACGACATTGAACACTAAAGCCTCCTTCCGCCGTAGTTCCTGTCTCATGAAATCATACATTTTCTTAAACCCGAGTACGGGGGAAAACTTTGTCTGGGGAAGCCCCCAAGGCCGGATTGAGCTCCGGCCCATGGAGAAATTTGCTGGTAAAGTTTAAAGGGCTAAGAAATGCAGGCTAACGGGTCTAGAGGAGAAGAGGAGAGAGGTGGAAAGAAAAGCAAAAGCAAAACGAAACAAAAAAAAAGTAAGACGAAAAGCGACCGTTGAGAAGTAAAAAAAGAAGACCAATAGTATGATGGCGTGCGGGCTTGAGGCGTGTTCTAGAATGTGAGATATGCTGGCTTTATGCTTGAGCTAGGAAAACCCTTCCAAACACACCACGGCTTTAAGCTTTGGTTCCTAACCCAGATGACTCTAAGTGAAGCAGCGAACGTGGAGACGGGAGATCCACCATAGGTTTTTGCTTAGTATGGTGGAGATGATTCTTTTTTTGCGGGCATGGCGTGAGAGGGTTTCCTGGTGAGGTGATGATGTCGTGCGATTTATGTTAGGGTTTGGGCTGTCAGGTGAGGAGAAGAAAGGCATTCCAAATGCGTTTCCTAGTGTGGAGAGATGGTTTCAGTGACGGATCCTTTTCACGATGAGATAAGCTAATAGAAGAGGTGATAAGGTTGTGGAGTTTGAAACTCGGGATCTGTCATCCTGTGGACAGACCCGGTGAGGTTTCATTTGCTATGCTAGCTAAGCTCTCACTCTTCCTTTCCAGCACGAGGATCTCATAGTGAGATCCATCAATCCTGTATCTTAATGACGACAGGATAGATATCCAACACCGAACTCCACCAAAATGTGGACCCCTTAACAAAGAAGCTATCGCTGACAATACTGTGGCCTCGTAGAGCCCAAACATATGCATTTGTCACCCAGTGCGCCTTACATACCACCCACACTGCCCGGAACCAAACGCTGTCCTGCCCAAATGATGTTCTGCTTCACATCCCGTGACCCCTTTCATGCTAAACAATGCCGAATGAAGGAAATATAAAAGATGTGTACCGTGTGTTGTGTTCCGTGCCCTGATGCTCCAAAATGCGTGCCCGAAGTTATTTTTAATGCGAAAGACGTGATGAAGTAGTATGGTATATGCCCCAATGATATGCTTTTTTGTACAACCGTAGATGGTATGTGAAGAGAACGCCGTCCGTGAGAGGAGGTATGGGTATTGAATTTATTCGTAACATGAAAAATCTCTCCGAGATTGTAAGGAAAACGCCGAGTAATGCTGAGTAGTGTGATGTTGTTTTTTATAGAGGTGAAGAGGGGGTGAAGAGAAAGTGATCTAATGTGTCGATTGACGTCTGGAATTTCGAGATTGGTCAAAGGAGCTTGCGTATGCCCTCAAAGCCCTCCTTGACTCGTCAGATAGTTGTGCCGGCTCTGCAGCGGTCGATGAAGTGGTGCTTTGCATGGAGAAGAGGCTGGACTGCGAGCTCGAGGGTGTGAGGACGTACTTCGAGGAGTATGTGGTGGGTGATGATTGTGGCCTCGAGGATTGAAGTGTCGAGGCTCGTGAGGAAGTGCCATAGGGTTGTGCCTTGCTGAAGTTGTATGCTGGTTCCATGTAGAAGCCATTCGAGGGTCTGGTCGTTGGCCACGACACCGGAGCTCGAGGTGACATTGGAGAGCTTGCCGTAGAACCTGCATTCGAGGATGCTTGCTCATATTCGGCCAGGCGGCAGGTTTCTGAACAGTAGACATTGCCTTCTGTTTGTCTGTCACAGGCGAGACAGAAGTTTGGAGACCAATCCATATCAAAAGACATTGTGAATTGAATTGTGTGTTGGAAGGAGCTTTGGTGAAGGATGGTTTTCGAGGTTCGAGTATGGAAAGTTTGGGAGGAGAGGAAGAAGAAGTGGGCGAAGGGTTGCTAATGAAGGTTTCGAAGGAGAAGTGATGTGTTTTGATAGATTATGTCGTACGCAAGAATTCGGTGAGTGAGGTAAGGCGTGGTGTGACTCAAGGAGTGGAGCAAAACAGAGCCTTGTAGGTAGAAGTGAGGGTGGATTTTGTTGTGCGAGGCGGCTTGCTCGGGTGGATAGATGGAAGTTCGAATGCTACGAACAGATGATGTGCTGGACGGTGAAGGGCAAGCTGTTGGGCAATGGTACCATCGATGTCCTCATGTGTGGAATGTTTGGAACAGGATGAAGTTGGAAGGTGTCGGTCGTTGGGAGTGCGAGTGGTAGTAGTAGTAGTAGTAGTAGTAGTGCAGTTGAAGGTTGAGCGGGTGGAGGGAGGAGGTTATCCATATACTTTGCACGCAAACGATGGCGATGGGTCGAGTTTGGTCCGCCTTCAGTACTGTGGACTGTGGAGTGGGCAGGATGGGCTCCTCTTGCTGTCAGCCCTTGTCCCTTGTCTCTCACGACCCCTGACCCTGGCCCACCTTTGCTGAACCCCATTACCCATGTTCGGCTTGGCGCTCTTCCCTTCCCTGGTCCTTCCTGTCCTTCCTGGTCCTTCCTGCAGCAGGTGTGCATGCCTGGTGCAGGTGGTGCGCTATGCCGGAAGGGGACAAGCGTTGAGCTGGTTTGGCAAAAATTGGATGAGGTGAGAGTTTAACGTTAAAGTGACAGAAACTCCACTTTTCCCAAGTAGAGCGGCACTGCGGCGTGGGATGGTGGTGTTGAGTTGAGGCAAAGGAGTATGATGAACATGAGCATATATTGCGGAATGGCAACATACATACATACATACATACATTGGAGGTACCTAATAAACAACAACATATCGATCGGGCGGAAGGGAGAGGGGGTTTCAATCCATCAATATGATTGAGCTTTTTATCAAGGAGACTTTATGTATGTTAGTAGGTAGACGCCTAATAAATACACCAACTATAGATAGCGTAAATAAGTCCAGTAAGTACAGTCACTAATAAGTAAGTAGTAATTAGCAAGTAGTCAGTCATTAAGCGACCGTATTTAATATTGTCCTGTGATATATTTTAGTCCTGTCCTGTACTATACTGTTACATACTAGACTATACTGTAAGTGTTTCCCCACCCTAACTACGCAAGTACTTCTTCATCTACGGTTCATATACGGTGGAAGAGCCTAAGTTTCACCCCCAAAAGAGGCCAGCATTGTTGCCTCTTTTTTGGTGTGCTTTCTCTCTCTCTCTCTCTCTCTCTCCACGCTCTTTTGAATTGTAAGGAATTGCTCTTAGCTTCCAGTGGTCTCTTACCGTTTCTTTCTTTCTTTCTTTCTTTCTTTCTTTCTTTCTTTCTTTTCTTTTCTTTTCTTTTCTTTTCTTTCATTTTTCTTTTCTTTTT
>Ga0247734_1000808_pt1 | contig 25853 bp, 23 predicted proteins | sample UWRJL103311B2_FD_180933 | JGI IMG/M metagenome (GOLD analysis project Ga0247734, IMG submission 180933) | Plant litter microbial communities from Arlington Agricultural Research Station in Wisconsin, United States - UWRJ-L103-311B-2 | ecosystem: Environmental > Terrestrial > Plant litter >...
GGGGTGTTCGCACTACTTTAGTGTAGCTTGGTAGTGGAAGGAAGCTGTGGAGAGAGAGAGGGCGAGAAAGAGGAAGAGAGGAAGAGAGGAAGAGGAAGAGAGGAAGAGGAAGAGAGTGAAAGTGACCTGTAGTTTTATGACACACCTCAGGTAAATAATGTCAATAGTTAGTCGTCCTAACGAATTAGGCGTCTAAAAATGACATCTACGTGACGCTGCCAAGAAGCGCAGTTCTCGCTTCAGGGTCCTTCCCTTCCAGGGTGAACTTCCAACTCGGTTCCAAGGGTCTCCAAGGTCTCCAGGGTCTTAGTGTCTCGCTTACAATGATTCAGGGTCTCTGCGGCTGGGGTCTGATTGGACTCGCTTAGCACTACCCCCGGCCATGTGGCGTATGTAAGCATCTACTTAACATCTGAGCGATCGGGAAGTTGCCGTTGTATACTGTAAGTACTGTACATACCAGGACAGCCCCGGGACGTGTAATTTTTACTACTGGACAGTACACCAGGTAACTATGGGATGGATTACTGTATATATACTCCGACACATATGAGGAGGTTCGGTTGCCCTTAATTTCCCTCCTCCCACCCAAGCGAAGTTTTTCCACGAATGCGGTGGTTCGATAATGGGCAATGGGCAATCACGAAAATGGCAGCTATTTTGGTCCATCTCTCTCGGCCGGTAAACATAAGCATAGCATATTGTAGTAAGCTAAGGGTCCTTTTTGCTCGATTCTCTTGGCATGCCAAGCCGCCCCTGGATTAGCGTATAATGATGAATGATACGCCATAGATTTATTTATTGCGTCGACACAGCTGGCCATTTGCTTAGGTGCGTCCCACATATATTGCTTTTACCAGCTCTCTGGTCTCTGGTCTCTGGTCTCTGGTCTCTGGTCTCTGGTCTCCGGCGGTCAAAGGATCAGAAGTCGTCGTCCTCTCATATTCTCATATTCTCATCGCGACGCTATAGGTACGAGGTGAGGTCTACAGCCGAGGCCTGGCTGTAGTAAACGTAAAAACATGCTAGAAGGAAGTAAGTATTGTGTTGTTTCTCTTCTCTTCTCTTCTCTTCTCCTCTCTTGTCGTCGGTTACAACGGACGCTTCATATATACATACTATACTGAACAACCTGCAACTCCTCTCCTCAAGCTGCAAAGTGGCATGCATCCTGATGGCAAGCCTGGTGTTGCACAAAGTCTCGTTTCAGCTTGTTACCAGCCCGGATCACTGGTTATGATGTAACAATCGGACGTTTTTCAATTCCATACACACAGTAGAGTAGTGCCTATACAGTAGTGCCTATGGCAATCCCTAAAAACCGCCTCTAAGCCCAAAGGGGACGCAAACGCTAAATCCATCGTAGGAGATGGGAAATGTCGCTTCGCACAATCACAATGTAGACTAGACTACGTAAAAATCGATGCCAAAGTGGCTGCGGTAATATTTTATATAGTCGTAATCCAGCCAGCGCCTTGTTTGATCGTCCTGGAGTTCTCTTGGCCAGCACTGCACTGCACTGCACTGGGCTGGGCTGGGGAGGGGAGGGGAGGGGAGGTTGGACCTACCCAAAGCGAAGGTTGGTTAAATTTGATATATAATAAAAGACAAGTATATGTATATATAGAGTCTTTGATTGATATAGCACCGGCAGAAGACATGTCTTTCCATCTGCCCTTATCTCAGGAGGTGGTATAAATTGTATATGGCAAATTCGCGCGGTCGCCGGTGGACTTTTCTTCCATCTTCTTCTTCTCCTCCTCCACCTCCTCCTCCTCCTCCTCCTCCTCCTTCATAATTGGAGGGGGCCGGGAAATCAGGATTTTAGAACACGGTCACTAGCTCAACTTACGGCTGTGCTAGTTGTAACCAGAGACTAGGGGGGCGCCTTGCGCGGATGCGGATCGGTTCTGCTAAAGTCTGGAGGAATATCGGAAAGACCTGAGAAGTACATGTAACTTGGTGCAAATGGCCTAGCCGGCGACGGGGAATGCTCCATGGTTAAAATATCTACTGATCACCGTTTGCTGCCCATACCTACATACTCCGATATGGCCCTAGGCGTTAGCGCTGTGGATCTTTATGAGAAATCTCGATCCCCACCACACCATTGGATCACATTACATTACATTGCTGTCTTGTCCTGTCCTGTCCTGTCCTGCCCTGTGTTGGTGCGGTGCGGTGCTGTACGAAGTTGGATGCAAGGGCGCTAGTGAAAGATAATAAAATCTGCAGCTAGCTAGTGCAGTGAAAATGATAAACGTCCATGTCCATTGTTTTTATTACCAGACTAAGACTACTACGTAGCCATGTTAGCGAGCTAGTCCTTTCTCCTTCTCCTCCTTTCTCCCTCCTCCCTCCTCCCTTCTCCCTCTCAGGTTCAGGTACCACCATTTCCCACCCAAAAGGCCCATTAGGCCCATTAGGCCCATTAATAATAAACGATCTAAACGAGCGTCAGCCAGAAAAGGCCATTGTTGGTCCACACGCCACCGACGAAGATATATTACCAAGTAGGTAAGTTTACGAGCACTAAGCGTGCACTACACGGTTACACTTATTAGTGCACTCGGGCAATCCAGCATTTGGTCGACTCTTTTCGATATTGCCTCAACACCTTGACTTTTAATTGGGAAATGAGGGGTTTTGGTCTAGCCTTTGTATGCTGCGCAGCTCCTAGTAGCTTTTAGCTATCCGCGTCCTTGTCTACCCGAACTACTAAACCGTTGTCCTCCCCCCTCCACCTCCCTCCCCCCCCCCCCCCCCCCCCCCCCCCCCCCCGCAAAGGCTATCTTGCTATTGCTTTCTTCCTAGCTACTGCTGCCGTCACCTTCAACCTTATTACTGTTGTCCAAACCCTACTTGACTGCAACTCAGACATCTACTTCATCATTATACTTTCACCTCATCTGTCAAAGCTGCTGTTACGAGAGCTCATCCTGCAACACATCTTGCAATCACTCCCCAAATACTTTTGCCCGGGAAATTTAGTTGGATATCTTCCTTGATTTCGATTACCGAACCTTTCCAGCGGATCTCCGGCTGTGCTTGATTAGAGCCCAAGAACATACACCACCACCTTCGCTTCCGGATATCACAGATTTGCTTGCTTCTCGGAGTCTTGATACATCCACTCATCACCAATTTTGGGATCCTGCCTACTGTCGGGAGATTTTATGGGGTCGAGTACACACGTTGTAATTCCAATTCCACGAACAGCAAACCATCGGCGCAAACATCCAACACCACCCGGAACATAGATAGTGTTGAAGTCTTGAAGAAAACCAGAATCACCGCACTTTCTCATTGCTCGACTCATGGGATTTCTACCATTCTTCAATCTCAGTCCAAGTTTCAAGGTTTCAAGTCGTCTTCCCAATCCGGACTCTACGAGCCAGGATAACTCTCTGGATCCTGTAGGATTTCACCATATATACCTTCTACCCATAAATCAAAATGGGAGCCCCCTCTCAACTCACTCCGACGTTTCAAGGGCACATCGCTTCGACACATGATGCATTGATTTTATTTGAAGCATGCCTCAGCGGAGCTATCAGCCATGTTGCTCGCCGTCCTCACGACCGGGAACGAGCTGGTTTAATTCAAAGCGGCAACGTTTTCATCTATGAAGAACATTCTTCTGGCATAAAGCGTTGGACTGATGGTGTGCCTTGGAGTCCAAGTCGAATTCTCGGTAACTTCTTGGTGTATCGTGAGCTTGACCGACCCTTCCCACCTGGAGAGAAGAAGAGAGCTATGAAACGAAGCAAAACATCTCCCCATGGTCTCAGCAAGTCATTGGATGCGTACGGCGCAGTAAATTCTAGTTACAATTTGGCTTCAGGTGGAGGTTATGATCCAGCCAACCCAACCAGCGCCTTAAACAAGGAAACGGAACGTTCTCTCATCGGCTCACTTATTGATTCTTATGGGTTCAAAGATGGCGGTCTAGTGAAGAAAACTGTTAGTGTTACTATCGGCGGGATTTCGCACCATTTGGTCTCATATTACACGGTTGCAGACATCTTGAACAACAAATTCACCACTCCCACGAAGGATCCACATTTTCAACATATTATTCCTCGGCCTGATCTGATTACAAAACAAAACTTCAGAACACCGATCAATGAAGTCGATGCACTGGAGCGAATGGAAGAGCAGTCCATGTATGCTCCATGCCCACAGACTCGGAGTTCATATGAATTAACCAACCAGAGCGTGGCACACCGTTCAATGTCTTTACCCATGTTACAGGTTGGATATGCAAACAACACAGGTCTGCCCAGCAATTATTGCATGACCAACACACCAGGTACATATAATCCAGGATTACAACAACCGCTTGCCAGCCCTAGTTACAACGGCCAATTTGCTTCTTCAGCTCAGATGTATCCAGTCAAATCAGAATCGCGTCCCCAAATTCATGGAGACTATAGACAGCAACGGTACCACTCAGATGAAATGAACGTGCATCGTTCGGCAATGCCTCCTCCTATCAACACATCATGGTCTCGACGGGGATCAACTTACGATGATGCTGCGGTCTCAGGTATCTCGCCAGTTTCTGTTGATTCGAAACTCACCCATGACTCTGGGTATTCATCATATGGAAGTCTTCGTGATGGTACAAACTTGGCTCAAGACTATGCGATGAAGAGATCATTGCCCTCTCCTCATATGACAACGCCATACGATAGGACACCTGCTCACCAATACTCGAACATGGACCATACCGGACTAAAAGATCCTAGCTGGCAGATGAGCCCACCAGGGACTAACCATGGCCATTATATCACTTCACAAAACCAATGGGCTTCAAGCTCCTATAATACTTGAAGTGGTGATATAGACTAGAGTGTTTACGAATCCCCTTAATTCTGGACCGCATGCGATCGGCTTTTACTGAGATGTAATTTTTTGGAAGTCAAAAGCTCTTACGTACGTGGGAGAAATAGGTGTATCAGGAGTTTGACATCAACTGTCACGGATGGGGAGTTTACTGCGTGCCCCTGTATTTAAGCTTCTATTAGGTGATTTTGAATATATGGGATGGGATGGGTAGATGTTAAACCCTCGTCGCTATATCTTGTATAGTTAATTTGCGTACGTGTTTTCGTCTGGAACGAAGGATAAGGGAAGCGAGATGAGGGAGGAGATAAATGATATGGGGACACGGTCGATAGATGTAAATTCCAAATTGCATATGTATATGCTCTTTCAATTACCAACCATGATTTCACAAGTTCGAGTGTTAATCACGTTACATTGACTCTTCTCAAGATTGTGAGATTTGCAAGGCTCAGAGACCCTTTCTCCACTAAAGGTATTAATGCCTGCAGAGGATCCTCATCTACCCCTATTCAATAGCTCAATCTTGCATAACAAACTCTTTCAACTCTATTCTTTGACTTTGCGGCCCGTCACTACGGAGCCTTCGGGAGAGCGTCGGAGCGATTCTTTAAAGTTCCTAAGTCTTGGATTTTAAAGTTCTTTTATAGACTTTCCACCTAATTTTTAAAATGTTTCTCCACAATTCGAACTCTAGTATGGTCAATATGCAGGTTGCATTGCAATAATAATGACTTGTCATTCTGGTAGGAGCTCGGAAGTGGATTACCCGATATAGATGGCTACTGCCGGCCGGCCGTAGCGAGTAAATGCTTGGCACTAACCTCATTGCAATATCGTTCTTGTTCACGAGTGCTTGAAGGTGAGGTATTCACATACTATCCTCACTAGTGCATCAAGAAGGCAATATAGTGGCATTTGTCATAGACTCCCTTATTCTAGAGTCTGACGTGAGATGTAATGGCAATGACTCGACAATCTCTACTGAGGTCGGGATGCTGGCGGTGGACCTGCACCAAACAACAAACACCATTGTCGCAATCTCTGGTAACAAGCGCCCAGGGATTGCTGCATATACGTGCTCTAACGAACGGAGATCTAAGACGGCAGAGCAACCCCTCGCTGTATACTTGGCGGAAGACCGGAGGCCAGCTCCTTCCACTGTACGTTGTTGATCGGCAATGGTGATGTGGATTGTCAGCGAATGCTAATCCTTCATACAGGCCACGATCGACCTTCATACAAAATAGAGCAGTTTTTTACTCGACGTCGCACCCACCGGAGAAAGGAACAATGTACGTCTTGACCTGATCTTTTGCTGGACAGATGTTCCAAAGCTCCCAAATTCTCCCCTTGTCACGTGGAATGTTATATATATGCCCAAGAACGAAATAGGCTATAGAGTTCACCGAAATTTACAGGTGAACGCTAATCGTATTCCATTATTAGTAGCACAAAAGCTGGACCTAAGAAGAAACCACTGCTCAAGGTTCTCACACAACTCACACCACACGAAAATATATACACTATCCCCAACATCCTCACATTTTCCCGGCTCATAGCTGCACCCATAGTGGGCTACCTAGTCCTTCATGACCAACATGCCTGGGCAGTCGGCCTCTTTGCGTATGCTGGCATCACAGATCTAGTAGACGGCTACATCGCTCGACGATGGAATCTCCAGACTGTGGTTGGGACCGTGATTGACCCAATGGCAGATAAAACCCTAATGACAATATTGACTGTGTGTCTCGCTATAAAAGGCGCTCTTCCAGGTATGTAGTTTGCTTTCTCCAAAATTGAACAAGCCTAACGGAACGTAGTTTGGCTCGCGGTAATCATCTTGGGCCGAGATGTGGCATTGGCTATCACGGCTATTTACTATCGGTGGATATCCCTTCCTCCGCCAAAGACGTTCTCGCGTTATTGGGATTTTTCCCTTCCCTCTGCTGAGGTCCATCCCACCACTATTAGCAAATACAACACGGCTTTACAACTCGCGTTGATTGGAGCAACCACGGGCATGCCGTTGTTAACGATCGATGTTTCAACGGCCATGACCGCGATGCAGTAAGTAAAGCAACCCTCAAATGGCCCCCCTCAAATGTTTAGTTTTTACAATATACAAGACCTTGTTTCAGCTCCTTGTTGCCAACTGAGACGGAAGGATTTTCAAAAGGCTGTAGTCCATGTTCTTCATTAAATTGCGGCTCTAAATATAATACAATCTCGTGGTCCTCCGTTGGCTAATATATATAGATACCTTGTGGCAACGACAACAATATGGAGCGGCGCCAGCTATATATACACTAAGGACGCTGTGAAGATCCTGAATCAAAACCAACAGAGTAAGTCACCCACCGTTCATGTTCTTAGGAAGAGGAATCAATATTAAGCCCGGTTATTTACAGAGGACCCAGAAACGAACAAGAAAGACCAAGATCAGAAGTAGTTTTGAGGATTGCCATCATGTAAGAAAATTGTAAACATAAGTATATATATTTCCAGTTTTGTCATTGGATAAGTTCCACAGAAATTAGAACAAGCATGGAACTTTCTTGTATATGTATGGTTGGGAATCTAAAAAATAAATGTGGAAGATAATTCCGTGTTTAGATTCATTGTCTTATACTTCTGATATCAATTTCTATTTTTAGTTCTCTATTCATTCATTAGAATTCCTATTCTAGTAGTGCCGAACTCGGCCATATATGCGAGGCTCTTCAGAGCCTCTATTGTACAATAAATAATGTACAAGTATTGTTATACAAATAGAGAAGCTAGATTCTACCCAGAATTTAACTAGTTATTCTCAAACAAATGACGAACTGAAACTCCTCATATCGTCATGAGGGCCGCCTCTTTCTCTAACACTCACTTCATTGTCCATATAATTACAGAGCTTGCCACGTACTAAAAGTCGTGGGTGTTGATCGCGGATTGATCCAAGTCTAGCTTATCTCAGGTTGGAGTTATCTCAGGTTGGAGTTATCTCAGGTTGGAGTCACCATTGAATGAGAGCATTGGAGGTTTGTTATTGCTGTGGCGAATCTGTTCAAACCAACATGTGTTCTCTTTTCCGGGAAGTAATCTCATTGAGAGCTACTTCTTTTGCCGTGATACGGTTACTTTTCTTTACAACAGCGAGTAGTCTTAAGCAGCCCGAAGGGGTGATTCCCTCTATCCTCCTAGCTTGTCCGATAGACTCCGGTCTTGTGGCTTGTAGGATGCTCTTTTCGTGCATAGAAAGGCCAAATATTGAATCATAGTTCAGATCTAGTGGCAGCTTTAAGTTCTCATCCTTTAAAAAAACCTTCATCGCAGCTGTCTGTTGCTGAACGTATGGTGCATAAACCGCCTCTATTTCTACTCGCCTTCTGATATGTCCAGGATAGTTCATCACTTCTGGAACTTGACCAGACATCTGATCCATGGTCATTCCAGCAAGCCGCAAGACGTCAAATGCAGTTCTCCTCGTTGAATCATTGGCAACCTTGAAGCCGTCATTGATCCATACCGGGGCACTGCACGAGTACCTGGTAAGCGCTAGCTTGAGCTCTTCCATTTGAGCTACGTCGTCTACAAAATGTGACCATCTTCCATCACTGACGATACCAGCCTCTCGGCCTTTTGCTGTCAATCGAAGATCTGCATTGTCGGCTCTCGCGCTCATTCGATACTCACTTCGTGATGTAAACATCCTGTAAGGCTCTGATACACCTTTCGTAATGAGGTCATCAATCATGATTCCGATATAGCCATCGGCACGAGACAAAACCATTGACTTTAGTCCCTGCGATGCCAGGCCAGAGTTTATACCAGCTATGATGCCTTGGGCAGCAGCTTCCTCGTAACCAGTTGTGCCGTTGATTTGGCCAGCTAAGAAAAGCCCTCGAATTGCTTTCGTCTCCAGAGTCGCTTTCAAACTTCTTGGGTCTACATAGTCATATTCGACACCATATCCTGGCTGTAGCATTGTAACATTTTCTAGACCTTTTATGGTCCTCAACAGCTGTTCCTGGGCATCTGCAGGAATAGTCATTGATATTCCATTTGGATAAATAACGTCGCTGTTGAAACCTTCTGGCTCAAGCCAGACAATGTGCTGATTCCTGTCGGCAAATCTGATAACTTTTGATTCTAATGATGGGCAATATCGGGGGCCTCTAACTGTTTCCCGGATATGGATAGATTTATCAAGATTTGCTCTTACAACATCATGGGATGATTCATTGGTTTGAGTCGCATAGCACAGCATCTGCTCCTGAACTGAGACCGTTTCATTGAGATAGCTGAATGGCATAGGGGGATTATCGCCTGTATGAGGTTCGAGGATACTGAAGTCGATTGACTTCTTATCCAAGCGAGGAGGTGTTCCAGTCTTTAGCCTTCCAAGCTCGAAACCTGCGTCTCTTAAAGATTTGCTCAACCCAAACGTCGCAGCTTCACCCATGCGTCCAGAGGGATATGATTCAAGGCCGATGTGAATCTCACCACCGAGAAATGTACCAGTGGTGATTACGACATGGTTTGTAGGGATAATCTCTCCTGATTCTAGACGTACGCCGGTGATCTTGCTTGCTGGTATCTGTCCTTCTTCTTTGGTAATGATGATATCCGCCACACTACCTGTTATGATAGATAAATTCGGGTATGTCTCTAGCTCCTCGCGCATGTGTTTCTTGTACAGGTCTCGATCTATTTGTGCGCGAGGTCCCTGGCAAAATCAATATACAGTCTACCAGAAACATTTGGGGAGGTGAATTTACCCAGACAGCCGGTCCCTTCTTACGATTCAGAACTTTGAATTGAACACCAGCCTTGTCAATGATCCTGCCGGCAACGCCGTCCAGCGCGTCAATCTCCCTCAGCATTGTACCCTTTCCAATACCACCAAAGCTAGGATTGCAAGAGCAAACTCCAATATTGTCCAGTTTAGGCGTCACGAGCGCCGTCCTGGCACCAGATCTTGCAGCACCAGCGCATGCTTCTGCTCCGGCATGGCCTCCTCCAATGACAACTACATCATAAGGCCTTGTCCCTTCAGCAACATGCGCGAACTTCCGCCTTTGCTCGTAGGACCGTAGATTATGAAGTATTCGCTTTGATACCGACTTTATTAAGGGTTGATTGATGACTATTAGCCTTGCCATAATGACATATTGGAGTGTAATGGTAATTATTATTAGCCACTCGAGGGTTATCAACTTTTTCAGGCGAGGCTCAGGCTCATATCCCTATCTCAAAGTGTAATTTGATTGGCTAGTCTTTCGTGTGGGGCTGGATAGGGGCATTACCGAAATGTAAACATCAAGAATCAAACATCAATAGTGAGGGAGGATGGATATAAGAAATTAGTTAATGTATGCACCTTTTTATTGTGAAAACATTCCACAAACCATTGGGAAGCTCTTCAGAGAATTTATTGAAAATACAGAACCTCAACCAACCACGTCTCCTTTGATAAATGCTGTGGCATCTCATGTAAATCACGCTTGAAGAATTGGGTGTCCGTAATCTGATATTATACTATTACTAGTAATGACTGAATAGTAATCCTAATGGTTTTGAGTATTTTATGCTTAGCACGGGGCATAATACTCATTCATCATGACTGGTGAGTCCTCGCTGTATGTTGCTGTACTTATAAATACACACAGCCAACCAAATCTTCTAATCCCTAATAATGGCTCCTATGACAAAGGAAAGATGTGCAGATTATGCTGTGGGGTGCTCCTGAAGGTACAAACGAAAACCGAAACGAGTGGAAGCCGAGTGGCGTAAATAAAAACAAAGTGCAAGAGAACATCCTCCTAGGACGAAATAGCCCATTCCCATAATCTTAGGTTCAGTAACCCTTGGACTGATAAAAAGTCCTAGATATATCATCATGACATCCAAATACTACGTCATAACGCCATTCGTAACCCAATATCGTATCCAATCTCATGAAGATCCCGAAACGCCATTATTCATGCCATTCATTGATGGAAGTTTTCCACCAACATACGTGGGAGCTGATGGTGTGGATGTGGCACCATTTCTCTGTTACAGCAACTCAAAGTTAGTAACAGCAAACGTGTATATCTTTGACTTAGCGGGCTGTGGGAAATAGCTCAAGCACTCGTAGTTCTCGAGGCACTTGGAATTGGGCATGAAATCCAGGAATTCTCAAAGTGTTTTGGAAGGAATCGATCTTCAGAATCGCTTACATCATACGTTCCCGCAATATTAGAGCTTCCAGAGTCTAATTTTAAAATTTTCCGAAGCGTATCTTCCATTCCCCTGAGATCTGCACTTCTATTTTCAGTCAAGGAGCTGCCAGAAGGTGATGCTAATTGGGGTGATGGTGCCCCGACATTGTTGGTTGTAGTTGAGTAGTAAGGGTCCCCATTACGGCGGTTTGGTGTTGGCGATGATGTATAATTACTATGTCGATCAGGGGTCTTAGTAGGTGTTCTCGCTTGAACGACTTCTTGACGGAGGCCCGATGACCGTCCCATAGACATGTGCTGGGCCCTTGCTGTGGCTGTGGTATTCTTCTGTCCAGCCGAAGCGACCACATTTCGGTTGACACCAGGGCTTGTGTGTGTGTCAGGAGAGGTGAGACCTTCTTTCGATGAATGAGATGGGGAACCATTGGGAGATGCCATGCTATGGCCAGAAAATAGATAAGCTTTTAGAGCTTCGGATGTCATGGTTTGGCGGCTATTTAACGGAGATTGATCTAACGAGGATTTGGGTTTGGCAGCCTTTATACGCTCGGAATAAGGAGTAGAGAACGATGGCCCATAAGGCGAGCCTGCGCTACTGTCTCCATCTAATTCCATGGCAAACATTCCACTGGAAGAGATTCTCTTTGAGTTCTGTGGACGAGTCTGGTGCGTAAGGGCTGGCGGGGTTTGGCTCGTTTGAGGAGCACCAGAAGGTGGCAGGAAAGGTCCAGTGGGCTTGGAGGCAGTTAAGGTAGCGCTTCGTGCCCTCGCTTTTTCTTCCCTGTCTACTTTAAAGAAGAAGTCAAGTGGGGATTCTTCACGGTGCAGTTGAAGCTTGGGAAGTCCGTCTGGGGGCGATTGAGAAGACTCTTTCATTGTCTTCATCCCAGGGGAATCAGGCACTGATTTGGAGTAAAAGCTAGGGATTGGGAGAGCCGAGGGAGCAGGTGAGGCATGGAAAGTTGGACCAGCATAAGCAGCGGTAGAAGGAGTAAAAATTGGTTTCGTGGATGACTGTGGCAGCCCCGCTGAACGTTGACCTCCCTGAGGTGGTGTATTTCGCCCATTCCTAGCCATAGCTGGAGAAGTCATGACATTTTTGGGCTTCCTGCTTCGAGACTTCTGCTTCGATCCTGTCTCGGGGACATTCCCATTTGTAGCTTGTTCTTGCCTGCGGGGGGTTTTCGGCGGGGTACCGGGTTGGTAAGAGGAGTTTAGTTCCATATCTGAATGGTTTAGTACAAGAGCATGTGCGTTTCGATGATTATTTTGATTTTGCGCCCGGTGCGACGGTTGCTGCTGTGATGGAACAGTTGTAGGTGCAGCTGTTACGCCTCGACTTCCTTTTGGAGGTACTACGGTAGACATGTCTTCGTTGACTTATAAATAAGCAGCCGTGGAAGAACCGTAAGGTGTAGACAACTGCAGAATGTTGAAATAGAAGGACCTGAAAGCTGCGCTTCTTAATAGGGCGAATAGGAAAGAGTAGGTGGTCGAGAGTGAACCAGGAAGTCTGGAGGGATGGTGGTGGGGGTTCGAGGGTGAGGAAGTTGTCGCGCAAAGTTCGTTCTTTTTGTGGAGTTTATGAATGAGGAGGAGGAGAGTTTGTTCATTGTTGAATTAAGTTGAAACGTGGATGTCGATGAATATTCCAGAATGGTAGATGTTGGTGTCGGTCGGCGGTTGGGAATGGTCGATACTAGCTATGATGATTCACCGGGTAGTTCCGAAAACAGCAAGCGGCAAGACAAGGCTGAAGCGGCGGAACATTGGAATACTACATCAGCTTCGACTCTTCCACCCCTCGTCAAACTTGTCACCATCACACACCAACAAAACAAGTATCAAACATGGCAGATGTTGATATGACAGACGCGCCGGTCAAGAAGGCCGTTAGCAAATCCAAGGATGATGGAAAGAAGCGCTTCGAAGTCAAGAAGGTGAGCTATCACACCCAGCATTTTAGAGTCTACGACTAACCAATTTGTGACAGTGGAATGCTGTTGCCCTATGGGCCTGGGATATCGTAGTCGACAACTGTGCTATCTGCAGAAATCATATCATGGATCTCTGTATGTTTTGTGAGCCAGAGGCTGTTGTACTATTTCTAACAACATCCAGGTATCGAGTGTCAGGCGAACCAGGCGTCTGCCACCAGCGAGGAGTGCACAGTTGCCTGGGGAATATGCAACGTCGGTCACACTTTACCTATATCTTATCAATAACTAATGTTCATTGTCTAGCACGCCTTTCACTTCCATTGCATCTCTCGTTGGTTGAAGACTCGTCAAGTATGCCCACTTGACAACAGAGATTGGGAGTTCCAGAAATATGGTCGCTAAATACCATCTGGAATCCAGAGGTGCACCGTATACCCATAGGATCACACATATAGAGATGAGAAGATTATGAAGGGTGGGGAACCGCATTTGTAAGCCTGCACTTGATGCACTCTGCAAAACAGGCGTATGGATGAAGCCTTTAGGTTGCGTTGCTATGACTTTACGCCGATATCAGGCTTTTCCTAAACCTACGAGCAATTGGAGAATGCCGAACAATGATCACATAGACTTCTCATAAGCACTCTAAGCAGGAAACAGAGCTACGATATTTAGAGCAATTCTTTGCTATTTCTCGCTCCATAGATCCTGCTAACCAACCCATTCATTGGTGACCCATTTGAAAATCCAGCCTTTAAACGCCATTTGTCGCTTGAATATCGTATACCAGTCCTTTTCAACCCACGACCTGTCCATCTACTATGATCCCCTGAGAGAGTCCGCTCTCTCCTTGCACTGGCAACCATTTTACGGGATGGGTATTGAAGAAAGGCCAATTTGGCACAACGAGCAGAAATGTGAGAGCAGTGCCCCCCAATCCGATGAAGAGCGCTAGCTTGATGTCCTGGAGAAAGAAGCCGTAAAGGAATGCAATAGCCTGTTGCTCGGTCAGAAGCTGTATGTCCACAATAGATCCTCTGGGAGCCATACTCCAACTATAGACAGTAAAACCGTAGTCAAGAACTCAGCCAATCGCTGCCCCTCAAAATCAATTTGTCCCTCAAAGACGTCGCGGGCCTTTTCTAGGAGTTGGTCTGCCATGTTGAGCGACGGATGCTACTGCTGGGTAAGTAAGTGCCAAAGAATGAAAGCGTGTACTATGCGTGAGTGTACCTATTTTGGTGCCAATACCAATTGCGTGGAGAACTTCCACAATGCCAAAGTACAGAAGCGGATGATTATTGGTTATTTGATTATTGATTGTGGTGAGTTTTGGATGGGATGGTGTTGTGATGAATCTGGGGATGCGTGTACTTAATAATTGCTACATTCCCATTTTACGGCGGGAGTAAAGTCTGGCCTCACCTCACCTCATTCCAAGGGTTGGTGGTGGTCAGCCACACGGGGCTAGAGGACTTTACAACGTAGCCGCATCGCAAGGCTACTGTGTTGAGTGTGCAGAGAAGGCAAACCTTGTTTTCCAGTCCGCCACTTTCTCCGTGCCCGGATTCCTGCACATATGGACGGGCGGGCGGACGGACGTGCCTTCATTCATTGGACATGATTGTTTGGTTTCTCTTTTCAAAGTAATATTGAAATCAGAACCGGAGCGCTGTGAGGGAGGGATTTAAAATGTCAGCAAAACGCCCTGAGACGAGCGTCTCTCAGCTTACTCGTTACATGTTCATTTGTATTTTATTTCTTCATGGTTCCTCTGTTTCTGTTTCTGGCAGCTGACAGGTAGTAATTGTGGTAAACAACGTTTGATCCTGCAAAAGTATAAGCAAGCACTCTAACTTGCATGCATATTTTCAACTACACAATAGCCAGATATGTCTTCTTTGCCACATTGAGTTTCTTGTGACGGTCAACTTAAAATATTAAAAATGGGCGTGTCCAGCATTTTCCCATTTGCCCATTTGCCGTCGTAATGCAGGGACGAGTAATGGTTAGTTCGCCGAGGGGCATGTTCCGCGCTAAAAAAATGAACTCCAAAATACCTCATTGTTCGCACTCCCACCTTGTTCCGACAACAACCCTTTTCACCTGTGAAAAAAAGACCGTTCTAGCAATCCCAATCTGTACCTGACAACCTCAGAACCGGAACCTGTACAGTCACAACCGGTTTCTCTAGTCTGTAGCACACCGAGCCTCCTCGGCGACGTTCTCGCATCAATCGCCGCATCTTACGCTCCTGACATCTGGGTAAGTGCCTCTAGGAATATGGTCTAGATATCTATTCTGTCATTTGTCTATCAAAACAAACCACATATACTGGTACCCAGCCCTAATTTTAATTAGATACTGCCTAGGACTTGCAGCAGCACCCCGACAAATACCCAACTCGAACGCAACAACTTCCCTCCTAAAAACGCCTCACCGGCCTATCTGCAAAACCACCAAGTTGGCGGGCTCTACTCCTCACCAATTTTCCTTCATCCGTCCGCTCCTCGGCCCAAAAAGCTGGGCCTACTGCGGAGGTGACAAGAAACCTCCATAATTGGGCTTCCACCGTCGCAAACTATTAAACACAACAGCATATTGGATTATCGGGGTAAGGATAAGGGTCATCCACGACCTGGGAATTGTACAGGGAAAACCTGTGCAAGGCCAACTATCAAATTGACGACCAACACGCAGTGGGCGCTCGTTGCGACCCGCTTTATATTCAGGAAGGCTTCGGAGCCAGCTGTAACTGTGAGTTTGCATGTATTCAAGACTGAAGCGATAAGACTGACACCTCATAGGCAAACTTAGAAACTACATAGATCTCCTTTCTAAACATCAAAATGTCTGACCACGAGGATACTTCGCTCGATACTGGTTACAGCACGCCTGTCCCAGAGCTGGATGACCACACTTTCCAATCACCTACCATACAAAAGAGCCGGTCCCGGAGAGGCACTATAAACACAATCCATAGTGCAAAAGGTCATACACTGAGCTCCGATCTTGCTCAAGTCGACCAAGAACTTCTCCGTACCAAGATCCGGGACTTCGAGGAGGCAATCCTTGATGAAGATGGAGGTATGTTGTATCACACTTAGTTCTGCGAAAGATTTGATACCAGAAATTGCTCCTCGATGCTGACTATTGGTTATTAAGATGCTCTATCGCCCATTGCCCATCGCCGGTTTGACGAGCGGAGTCGCCGAGGAACTGTTACCACTATTGATCGATCGATCTCACCTCCAAGCTCTGTAAAAGCTTTTGCAGAGGCCCGGCGACGCGAGCGGGAAGCCAATGATCATAATGCTAAAGACTTTGCCGAAACAAGAAGTCTTCCCAGCTTGAAACAGACCGTCTCGCATGTCAGTGCTCAAAGTCGTCGGACTAGACGCTACACCAACGAGAGCTGTAGAAACAGCACTGCATCTTCTAACAAATCCGCTGAAGATGATGTTTGCTTTCCTGTTCACAATCCATCTTTCAAGGACGGTATCGACATTGATTTTGAGGCTTTGGAAGAATTCATTTCTGACGAGGAGCTGCGTGTACAATCAAATCCGGCAAATCAGCCACGAGTCTTCCATGATCTTCGCTACCAAAAACCAAGCGCTGGTCTGATTACGACATCCGACGGTGACTTCATCTCGTCCGGTTCTATGGATGAGAAATGTGGTGCAGCTGATGAGATTAGCCTTCCTGCTGGTATTCGAGAGGATAGCAACCGCTTCGACTACTTTTCCTCCCTCGCCGAGTCTACGATTCATGGTAATGAATTGGGGGATCTCCTTATGCCGGGTGAAAACATTCGGTCTCTTTTCACTTTCCCAATAGAGGACGAAGAGGATGGAGTTTGGTGGCTAAACATGAATAATCCGACCGAAGATGAGATCCGTGTCATTTGTAAAGCATTTGGTATTCATCCCTTGACCCGAGAAGATATCTTCACTCAGGAGGCGCGTGAAAAGATTGAGTTGTTTCCCAACTACTACTTTGCATCTTTCCGGTCATTCACAGTCCAGCATGTTGATGGGGGAAAGGAGTATATCCCGTTCAACATCTATGTCATAGTCTTCCGTGAAGGAACACTGAGCTTCAGCTTCTCGCCCAATACCCATGGACAACATGTTCGTCAGCGAATTACCAGTCTCAAAGATTTTGTTGCGGTTAGCAGTGACTGGATTTGCTATGCTTTAATGTAAGTTGCTCTTTGTATTCTGGTATTGCAACCACTAATATATCTAGCGATGACATCGTCGATTCATTTGCTCCAGTTATCAATACCATCGAGGCCGAGACGGACCAAATCGATGACCAAGTCTTTGTTGCACGAGCAGACGACTTGAATCAATTTTTGCGGAAGATAGGCATGGCTCGCAAGAATGTGATGGGTCTTATGAAGCTTCTAGGCGGTAAAGCCGATGTTTTGAGAGGGTTCACCAAGCGATGCAACACCAACTATAAGGTCACTCCTCGTATGGATATTGGCCTTTATCTTGGTGATATCCAGGACCACGTGGTCACGATGATGACTAGTCTTGGGCATTTCGAAAAGATGCTCTCTAGGTCTCACAGCAATTACCTGGCGCAACTGTCCATCGACAACATTACCCAAGGAAACAATGCCAATAAGGTTCTAAGCAAGATCACCGTTCTTGCGTCCATTCTAGTGCCATTGAACTTGGTCTGTGGTCTTTTTGGCATGAATGTGGCAGTTCCGTGGAAAGACAGCGATAGTCTCGTACCTTTTTTTGCAATTTTGGGGGGCCTTTTTGTCTTTGTCTTTGTCTCTTTAGGTGTTGCAAAGAAGCTTCGATACCTATAAATTTAAAATGAGAAGGGACATTTACGGCGCTATGATCTTAAGTAACAAGAACGATAGATGCGAGTCATTTTTTCAAGTTCCGCATTGCTATTTTGGGAACTCAAACCGCGTAGCATACATAATGTAGAGCAAATCACTTGAGGATTTTTTAATTAGGTTGGATTTTGAAAACATGTTTGGAAAGAGTCATCAACTCTCTCGGTTGACTGATTACCTTTAGACGTAGAAAACTAAATATAAAATTTGTAGATAGAACCCTTTGACTCTTAGTTGGTGTATCAATTATGAACTAATGATCATCTACACTGCTTTTTATTGTCTAACGCTGTTTTGTCAATTATTTCCGTGACATGGGTGGCTACCGAATCACGTGTGAAGCTCAAGGCTGGCGAGTTCCAAATCTCCAAGAAACCTTGCAAAAAAGCTCCAACATCCCATAATCACACTCAATCCTCTCTCAACATCCAAGAACACAATCGCAGCCATGGATCCCCAAAGCGCACTCCAGCAGAATTCCGATGTCGACCTGTCGAAGCTCACAGCAAACGACAAGGCGGAGCTACAGCAGTTCATTGTGAACGAGAGCCAGAAGGCTAGAATCCAACAATGTTTGTTCCCTCATTGATGACAGCTTCCGCCTCCTTGCTTGCGCAACCGAGGGTGCATTCCAGAAGCTATTTGTTTTGTTTTGTTTTTGCTTTGCTTTGCTTTGCTGGGTGGTATTAAGGCTAATGGTCACAGCGGTACATTCCCTCACAGACATCTGCTGGAAGAAATGTGTCACCGGCACAATCAGAAGCGGAAAGCTGGACAAGAGCGAGGAGACCTGCGCCATGAACTGTGTGGATCGGTTTTTGGATGCGAATTTCACGGTTATCAAGCACTTGGATTCGTTGAGGGGTCAGTAGAGCTTTTGATGGTGCATGCAGAGTGGCAGCCACATTGTATGATTATGTGTTTTGAAAAGGAAGGGCATACTGGTTTGGGGGACGAATGGGAAATGTAAAGGTGTGACGCCTGGGTAGACAGACTGCCGCTCTGGCTTGTAATTATAAGATGAAAAACAAAGAGTTTTCTATCAGAACAAATTCAAGAAAGTCGAAAACTACGCCAGCTGATTTAGAGCTATTGAGATGTGCTGGCAACATGCAGTTTATGAGCTAAGCAAGGATAACAGTAGTCTTAACAGCAGTCGAGGGACACTTTCACTGAATAAAACCATTTAATGGAAGTTGGAAATTTTGACATGGGTATATAGCACTTTTGTGCGCTTTTGATTGGTATTTATCTCATTTACGCCTTGGAATGCAAAGGGGCAACCCGCGAACTCCAAATCATGGAAGTTCACTGGGAAATCCATAGCCACATCAAAAATCCCCTGCTTTAGCATACAACCAATTCTAATTATTTAGACAATGGCAAGCTTGGTAGCAGCAATATCAAGAGCATCGACATCAGCGGTGAGGCGGGCAAAGGCCTTCTTTGATCCATCAGGTCTAGAATTTGGTTAGTGATAACTTCGGAGTGACTGGTTGTATAAAACACATACCGGATGAGGGTGTTGATCTTGATAGTATCGATATCGTAAAGCTTCTTCAAAGCCTCCTTGATTTGTCTCTTGTTGGCCTTGATATCGACGATGAATACAAGGGTGTTGTTCTCCTCGATCTTCTTCATGGCGCTCTCGGTGTTGAGAGGGTGGATGATGACCTTGTGCTCATCAAGGCGGGCCTCGTGCTTAACAGAGATTCTGGGGTATTTTGGCTCGCGGGAAAGTTGGAGAGTCTTGGGTCGGTGGAAGGTTGTCGAAAGACGGACCTTGCGGACCTTCTTCGAGTGGATCTAGATTCTTCTTAGCAGTTGCTCAATCTATGAGATATATTGGGAAGAACTTACACCCTTCAATGCAGACTTTGCGGCATCGTTGGCCTTCTTGTTACCCTTGCTGGGTTTGGCGGCAGAACCTGTTACTTACGCATCAGCAATCGCCCTTGAAGAACTCGCAATATCTGCTGCTGCTGTGCGTCTCCCATCGTCCATCTACTACTTTAGAGCATTTTCGGCTCCAAAACAAGATACACTGCACATCAATCGCATTGACAAGGAAATAAATTCAAAAAGAGACTTGGTATGCGCATAGTGATATTAATTACCTTTCTTCTGTGGGGGAGCCATGTCGACGGTTGTTTCCTGGAGTGCTGAGGTTGGCGTAATTGTCGTGAAGTCGAATTGAGAAATTCTTGTGGGCGATAGAAGCGATATCGCTAGTGCGGAAGGTGGGTCTATTTCTACGTCACATGATGTGAAGAGAAACTCTCCCTCAACTTCGAGTTATTTTTCTTCCATCTAGTTTTCTCTCGTTGGTCTATATAATCATGGCTAAGAAAAAGACCGTTCGTCTAAAGTCCCTCTCTCAGGGCAGACCCAAGATAGTCCAGCCGCCTCGCTCCATTTCAAGTAAAGCAACCCGAACACTTATCCGGACTCACCATACGCTTGAGAAGCAGAAAGCAGAAGCAATTGCCAAAGGTGATGAGGTTAAAGCTGCTTCTATTGCGCGTCAGATAGAGTCCCAGGGAGGAATCAAGGGTTATCAGCGTGCGAGCCTCGTAGGCCAAGCAAACGACCGTGGAGGAGATAGCTCTAAAATATTACTGGAATGGCTAGAGCCAATATTACCGATACTGAAAGAGCAAGCCAAGAAAAAACCAGTTCGAATGCTAGAAGTTGGTGCTTTGAGTACCAGTAATGCTTGCTCCAAAAGTCGACTGTTTGAGATGGAGAGGATCGATCTGAACAGTCAAGAAGCCGGAATCAAAGAGCAGGACTTTATGGAAAGGCCTTTGCCAGATGATGAAAACGACCAGTTCGACGTCATCAGCCTCTCACTAGTTCTTAACTACGTTCCAGATGCAGTCGGGAAAGGGGATATGCTTCTCCGAACGTTGAAGTTCTTGAGAATGCAGCAACAGCAAGACGAGATCAAGGCCTTCCTCCCTAGCTTGTTCCTGGTTCTACCGGCACCATGTATTCTGAATTCACGATATATGGATGAACCTAAACTGGAATCCATCATGACAAGTATGGGCTATGTCCTTGTGAAGAAGAAATTATCGAACAAGCTAGCATACTATCTCTGGAGACTGGAATCAGCGATCAAGAAGAGGTCAGGCCCCTTCAAGAAGATTGAGATCAGATCGGGGAAGGATCGAAACAACTTCTCGATTGTCTTAAAGTGAAGAAGCTATGGTTAAGATTTTTCAATCTGGTAGGAAAGGGGTGCAGGAGTTTATGTTTATGGTGTTGTGCAAGGGAGTGCTGCAAACCCAATCAAGCGCTGAGAGGGCAAGGCAGAGTAATAGAGCTGGAAAGCGAAGTGGAATTACAGGAGTAAGAATACAATGACAATACGGTGCACAACGTGACGAAGGTTGGGGCAGATATGCTCTATAAGCTAGCCTGTGGAGAGTTCCAGCGATTTGACAAATGCGAACCACAACCCTATTTGGAGAGGCATTCAGTAGAACAAGTTAGCCTAGGGTGGGATTGGTATACTCCAAAATCAACCAAACTGATGGAAGACCTGCCAGGGATATATGAAATGACAGATCCTTCAAACATCTACTAGTTTTCAGAATGTGCTTCGTGTGCCTGTTGCTAGAAATGTCACCTGCTTCAGTCGAAGAGAGGTGTGTGTGTCTGTTGAGCATTCGCGGTAGATTGGCACATCTATATTAATAACCATCCAATCCCGCCCTTCACGAGACGTAACAAATCAAGTAAGTAGTCCTCAATGCTCGGGAATCCCGTTCTCCTATCCGAGTTCGTAGTGCTTTCGTAGGAGCGTACAATATTAGCGATGAAATTTCTTTACGGTTGCAACCCCCTCCCCTCTCCAGCCTTATCTTTTTTCTATGAAGGCAAAAAAAAAAGGGAAAAAAAAAGACGAGGACCAAGCATGAGAATTCGAGATGCTGTCAACCCCCGGCGCATGACTGCAGATCCTACAGGTCTTTTCTATCGCTTGACACCGGGAGGAAAGACGAGGACGAGCTCAGACGAGCTGACAAGGATGACACGAAGAAAAAAAAGTCTGGGCGGGCAATCCTCTCCTTAGCTTTGTACCGCACCTTATCATCGCCAAATTGGATTCCCCGCCCTTCATCCCTTCTTCCCGTCAAGATGAGATTTCGGCGGATTAGAAGAGAATTCCCAGAAAGATTCAAGTCTCTAGAGAGAGGTTGTTCAAGCAAACAGTCGGTAAGTAGGTATTGTATGGCATGTACTGTACAGTACATGGTCAGTTATAACTTCTTTCGAAGAGAGACAACAGATATATGTGGTTATATATATATACTGCGACAAAAAGATGCCTTTGCGACGCCACTGACCTCTTCCTGCATGGTCTTCTGCCCATGAACAGTCCTCTCCTGTCCTGTCCTGTCCTCTACTCTACTGTACTGTACTATACTATACTATACTATACTATACTATACTCTAATAAGTGTCTCTCCATAATAGATTCATCTTCCTCTCTCCTCTCCTCTCCTCCTCTCCACACTCTCGGCTTAATAGAGCACAGATGCAGCGCTTCCATCCCATTTCCTGTTATAAATTCCCACCACCGTTTGCCATTGTCCAATAATATGTGCTTGTCCGATCTGGATATGCGATAAGGCCCAGCCAGCCACCGGCCCCGCTTCCAATAGTTACTACACCCAAACCTCCCTTTCTTTCCTGCTGCTGGGAATCTCTTTTTTTAAATTTACTACACGCCTCTTTTACTTCTTGGAAGCAGAGTAGAGCAGAAAAGTATTCGTCCAGCCTCTGCACATTGCGAATGTATCTTCGCAGATAACCTGTCATATTTAGAGATCGGATCACCCATATCAATATGCCGAGAAATCCCACTAACTGGGACGAATACCAGTACGGTACCACCGCCAGAAGCAGCTCAATCAGCTCGGATGGGGGAAGAAGTGTACATTTTGACGAAGACGAACAAGACAGTGATGGCGCGGGGTCTCCCTCCCAGTCACTAATCGGCGGCACAAGTGGCTCGAGGCGGGAAAGCAATGAGAACAACCTCCGTAGACGAAGGTGTGTAGTTCCTGCTCCTTAATTTATGTCAGTAACTCACTAGCTCTACAGGTCATCTATTACTATGCGCTTAAACGCTTTAGCGCAGGTTGGTGGTGTTAATAGCATTGGGAACTTTGCGAGAAGTTGGACCCGAGCCGCCGCTTTCCTCGAAGTTACTCCTCGCCAACCCTCACTCATCCTCTCCTCGGACCAGGATATAAATCAGACGGAAGACGATGCTATCCATTACGGGCGGACGGATGCCGAAGGTGGCAAGGTGCCCAGAACATCTCTGCTTAGAGCACATCTTGAAGCTTCTAGTCCAGAGAATGCCATCGTTGATGATTCCTTTCTTTCCGAGAGCGACCCCAATACTCCACGACCTCTCAACCACCGCGAATCAGAAAGTAAGCGTCTCGGGTATGATAACGCCAGTGTCCAAGGAAGTGTTAGAGGGAGCATTCGAGGAAGCAATTCCATGTTCAATATTCCTCCGCATCTAGCAACTCCGCAGATTGGTAGTTATGGAACTTCGTACGGGACCCTGACTTCTACCTTTAATGAGTCTTCCATGGCCCACGCAGGAAATTTGTGGAGACAGCAACAGGATCAATCCTTGACCGAAAGAGAACCTCTGCTCGTCAAGGAAGTCGAGCAAGATGGGAAAATTGTCCTTGCCGTCGCCGGCCAATCTACATTGCCCCAGACAATCCTAAACTCTACAAATGTATTGATTGGAGTAGGCTTGCTAAGTCTACCAATGGGCATCAAGTATGCCGGCTGGTTATGTGGAATGGTTTTCCTTTTGCTTTCTGCCATTGTGACTGCATATACTGCTAGGTTACTTTCTAAAGTAAGTAAATCGCCTCCGTAGAAATCCACTTTGTCTGGCATTAAGTGTTCTATCTCAAAACAAAAACATGGTTCTCCAAACCGATACTAACTTCCTCACTCCAGTGTCTAGATGTTGACGCAAGTCTCATTTCATTTGCCGATCTTGCATTCATATCATATGGTAGCAAGGCACGAATTGCAACCAGTGTACTATTCACCTTGGAGTTATTGGCAGCTTGTGTTGCTCTAGTTGTTCTTTTTGCGGATACCCTCGATCTACTAATTCCTGGGGTTGGTGTCAATCAGTGGAAGATTTTCTGTGGCCTAATCTTGATACCCTTGAACTTTGCTCCATTACGTTTGCTGAGCTACAGTAGTTTCTTCGGAATTTTCTCGTGCTTCTGTAGTAAGTATACCACTCTCTTTTTATAACGCAGGAACCTTTTTCCCCCACTAGGCCCCCTGTTTTACCTTTCCAAGAACCCTCCATTCCATCTTGGAGCTCTAATTGCCCCTGTTGGAGAGTTGCTGACCAATCTGTTCTAGTTGTGCTCATCATATTTGTGGATGGCTTCATTAAGCCTGAGGCTCCTGGTTCGCTACGAATGCCCGCAGAGACATACCTCTTCCCTGCGAATTGGCTCACACTGCCTCTCTCATTTGGCTTGCTCATGTCACCTTGGGGCGGCCATTCTGTTTTCCCAAACATCTATAGAGATATGCGACACCCACACAAATTTCCTTTAGCGATAAAGTCCACCTTTATATTTACAGTAAGTACCAACCATGTCCCTCTCACCACTGTCGCTAAGTATCTCTAGTATCTTATGGACTGTGCAACCGCGGGAGCTGGATATTTCATGTTCGGTGATCTAGTAATGACCGAAATCACCGCCAATCTTATCCGAACAAAAGGCTACCCGCAATCGCTGGGTCTCATCATGAGCATCTGCATCTCCATCATCCCCCTTACCAAGGTACCGCTCAATGCACGCCCTATTGTCAGCATGCTCGAGTCTTTCGTGGGTGTTGACCCCGTAACCATCTCCGAGACTCCAGTCCTGACCGGCCTACCTAACTATCTACGTGGATTCCTGCGCATTGGCTGCCGTGCTTTTGTTGTCGTCGTGTTTGTTATCATCGCCATTGTCTTCCCAGCCTTTGATTCCATTATGGCGTTCATGGGCAGTTCTCTCTGTTTCACTATCTGCGTTATTCTACCTATCCTCTTTTACCTCAAGATCTTTGGAAAGGATGTCAGCACCAGTGAACGCATCTTGGATTACTTCCTCGTTGGCGTGTGCTCGATCCTGGCTGCGTTAGGAACTGTCTTCGCGTTTTTACCTAAAAGTTTGATTGGTGCGGAATGAGCAGCGGCGAGGAGGTGTATATATAAATTTGAAAAAAGGGGGTGGGAAGGATATATCCATGTTGCATTTATAGCGTGTTGGGACCTGGGGCTATTTGTTTGAGCTATCATTTCGGCATAGCGTGTGCTTGCTATGAGACCCATGGCGGAAGGGCTGTAATTAAGGGAGGTCTTGTTTTCCAAATGTATATAGTCCCGTCTGCCAGGTATGCAAGCGGATAGTGAATGTATCTAAGAGTCATGAAAACAAACTCAACGAGCAGGACCCCATGGGTTTTAATCAACATTTTATCTAGTTCAAGCTCCATCACTTTACTTGGTAAGTAGCTTGCTTTTCCGTCTAAGTCTTCAGTTAGGTCGCACCACTCAACCTCAGACATAATCAGATCTAAACCCTGCAGTCCAGGTCCGCATCTCTGCGTCAATGTTCTGTCCTTACTTGCTATGCTATGCTATGCTATGCTGCTCGTCTATGTGCTTTGGCAGGAAAGTCCTTTTTTACCTCCCTGGGAGCAAAAGAAAGGAAATGTGGCCCTAGTGTCACCTTCGTCCATAAGTCAGTCCCCTATTTTTCCCCAACCCGAACTTCTAGCAGAGAAAGAGGAAAAGGGAAAGGGAAAACCCCCATGTAAATTTTAGCGTTCTGCGACTAAAATCTGTAGGGTTGAGGGTTAGTATAGAGGTTAAGACATGGTATGGTGGCTCCGTTTTTCAAAAAAAAATTTATATATTGT
>Ga0247734_1000810_pt1 | contig 25811 bp, 23 predicted proteins | sample UWRJL103311B2_FD_180933 | JGI IMG/M metagenome (GOLD analysis project Ga0247734, IMG submission 180933) | Plant litter microbial communities from Arlington Agricultural Research Station in Wisconsin, United States - UWRJ-L103-311B-2 | ecosystem: Environmental > Terrestrial > Plant litter >...
ATCGTATTTCTTCCCTAAGCTACGATAACTTAACCCATCTACCACTCGGTCATGAATAAGTTGGGCCATTGTTTTTTTGTCCATTTGTTTACTTTTTTGTGTAAACCTATTTCAGGACAAGACACACCTTGAACACTAATGCAATTCTTTAACACAACACAATTAACATATTAATAATAAGAATCTTATGAATTTTACGCCAATTTTACGTTGGTGTTCATTTTTTTGCCAGCCGGATGTTTTTGCTCTTGTTGATTCTGTCAACATAAGCACCATGCATCCGAACTTTGCATCCGTTTACCGCCCTAAAGTTGTGGGCGACAACCAACAACGGCCGTAACACCCACAACGGCGGGAAAATTCTGCTAATTCTGTAATTCTGTAAATTCCGATTCAGACAAGCCTTTCACCCTATCACCCCCATCATAAACTTTAGGGCATCCGGGGAGTGCAGGGCCTCCGTAGAATAAAGCGTCATTTGGATGGTTTCGGCTGCCCGGGCGCGCATTTGCTTTTCGTAGGCGGCTATGGCAGAGAGCGTATCCGGGAAATCCTCGCTCAGCAGGCAACGGGACAGTTCCAGGGCATCCTGCATGGCCATGTTTACACCTTCGCCTGCGTAGGGCGGCATCAGGTGTGCGGCATCGCCCAGTATGGTAAGGTTTGGCTTTGCTCCCCAGGTTTGATCGGGCGGCATGCAGTATTGCGGCCGGGGGATAAACGGCGTTGTGGCATTTTCAAATAGTTCCAGCCAGATGCCGTCCCAGCCCGCGTACTCCGTTTTAAACCAGGCAAGCACTTTTGCCTTGTCGGCAAAATCTATCCCGCTATCGGCCACCCAGTTTTCGCTGCATTTAAAGCCGAGATAAAAAACCAGGCTGCCATCGCCTTTAGAACTTACAATAAGGCTTTTCTCATCGCCCATGGCAAATATCTTCCCGCCATTAAGTAGCTTGTGCATGTTTGGAGTAGCAACGGCGCAATTATACACCGCGCCTTCTATAGCCGTTACGCCCGCATAAAATGGCTTTACAGGTGTAAGTAACGGGCGAAGCTTAGAGTTGGCTCCATCCGCCGCAATTACCATATCGGCATAAACGGTTTCTTTGTTTTTAAATGTAATTATCCAACCCTCGCCTTGCGGCAGCATGCTTACAAACCGGCTATCCCAAGCCACGGTATGGGGCAGCAACGCATCCAGCAGGATGTTCTGCAGCGGGCCACGGTCTATCTCGGGCCTATTGGTTTCGTCGCGCGGGCTGGCATCGTCATCGTGTATCAGGCTGGCATGCTTATCCGTTATCCTCAGGGCATCTGCGCCGGGGCGGTAATTGGCCCAAAAGGCATCCATCAGGCCGGCTTGCTGCAAAGCTGCCAGTCCCGATTCTTCATGCAGATCAAGCGTGGCGCCTTTGGCGCGTGCATCTTTGTGCGCATCGCGTTCATAAACCTTTACCTGTACGCCGTTCATCTGCAAAAGGCGGGCAAGCGTTAAACCACCGGGCCCTCCGCCTATTATGGCTATATGTTTATTTTTAATGTTATTCATTTACGCTTAAGTTTATCTCGTATATAAGAGGTAGACGATTATGCTGCCCTAACATTTTAAATAGCCAGAGATTAGTGTTGAGCCCGATTCAACATCATAAAAAATAAAACACGCCATTTTGTGTAACGAAGTTGAAGGATATTACTTATCGTGCATAATAATCTGCACCTTTGTACATTCGAATTTTACGTATTCAAATGTGAAGCATATTTAGTTGTTGCCACAGCTGAAAAAGAGATCGAAAAATCGTATCTTACTTGCGAAGATCTACGTATATAAGGCGGTAAGTTGCCCCCCGGCAGTTTACAACCAAGTGATGGGGGAGTTAATTGAAGCGGCAGATTGCCATAGCCCCAATTGCTGTTTTGAGCTAAAAACTCGTCTTTTTTATTGAATTTAAGTAAAATAGTTGTTGCTTTACAACTATATGGAATATAACCTTTTAATTTGCACTTCCGTATAAGGATTGTATATGAACCCTGATAACACCAGATCCGTAAGCGTTCTATTGGTTGATGACGATGAGATCAACAACTTCATCTCTATTAAACTGATAAAAAAAGCTTTATTGAACACCGAAATTATGGCCTGTTTGAACGGGAAATTTGCTATTGATCAGCTTGTTGACATTCAGCGTAAAGACCCAGCCAAACTGCCCGACTATATTCTGCTTGATATTAACATGCCCATTATGAATGGCTGGGAATTTTTGGACGAATATAAACGCATCAACCTCGATCCTTTAGGCAAAACCAAAATCTACATCATATCATCATCTGTATTTAGTAATGATATTAATAAGGCGCGCTCTTACACGCTGGTAAAAGATTTTATTTCTAAGCCGCTTAATGTAGACAAAATAAAAGAACTTTTTGGCGTAACCGCTTAAGCGGGCGTTATGGTAAATTGCTCATCGGCATAGCTAACTGTGCCGATAGCCGTTGCACGCGCATGGTAAAACAGGCAGGTGTAACCCTCAGCAGCCGCTTTTTTACCGTATTGAATGCGCAGCTCTGCCGAGCGGTGCCCATCGTAATCATACTTGGCTACAAACTTGCGTATCAGTTGCTCGGGCTCGGGCAGTTCATCGCCACCAAAGAATATTTTGCTCCCTTCCAAATCAAACCACATTACCTGGTGGTACTTGCTATGGCCCGATGACATTTCATAAGTGATGCCCGGCTTAAACTCGCCGTTGCCATCTAAAAGGGTAAGCTTTACTTTACCCTGCAGGGCCTCAAAAATCTCTTTATGATAGGATGACGATGCACCGGTTAAACCGTAGTCCCACTCCTGGCGCTGTATCACGTGCTCGGCATCAGGGAAGCTGGGCTCCAGTTTGCCGTTACGTTCTACCACTAAACCGCCGGAATGATCGTAATGCAGGTGGCTCATCAGCACAATGGTAACATCCTCCGGGTCGAACCCTGCGTTGCGGATATGCTGATGCAACAGCAGTTCGTCGCGGGTATCTTTATAACCCAGGCCGGCATCCAGCAAAATAAGGTCGTCATTAGTTTTTACCAGGAAAGGGTTTACGTGGATAAATAACGATCCGGGCCTGTCGCGCTTGCTATCCGTCTCCGGGTTAAAGGGGATAAATTTTTTGGTAGCATCAACAGAGTAAGACCCCTCGCCTAAAGCAAAAACTTCCATAGTATATAAAATGTGCTGCAAATATAAAGGCAAAGCCAGCTTATGCCATATAATGGCCAAATAAATGACATTAATTGTAACGTTTAGCCAATTTGCTGTGTCTGTTAGTATACGGGATAATATGTTTTACTTAAACAGCCGTGGTTTAAAGCCAAATTATCCCCTTTAAATAAAAATATTCGCAAATAATTTGCATATACGAAAACTATCGTACATCTTTGTACGAAGGGATTCGTAATAAGGAAAACATGGAACTGAAACCAACAGAAAGCGAGCTGGAAATTTTACAGGTGATTTGGAAAAAGGGCGAGTGCACAGTACGCGATGTGCACGAGGAACTTGCCAAAAACAAAGAAGCAGGTTACACTACTACGCTTAAACTGATGCAGATAATGCACGAGAAAGGTTTGGTACAACGCAACACCGATGCTAAAACGCACCTGTACAAAGCACTCATCACCCGCGAGCAGGCGCAACAGGGCGCGTTGGATAAGATCATATCCACCGTGTTTAAAGGCTCCACTTCGGATCTGGTGATACAAGCCCTTGGCCAGCACCGGGCATCAAAAGATGAAATTGATGCCATTAAGAACTTTCTGGATCAGTTTGAGAGGAAAGATTAAAGTTAAGAGGTGGGAATCAAGAAACAAGACGAAGGAAACATTTAAGCGTTTAGTTGAATTGGAGATTAGTTAGCAGGAATTAATTTTTAAGAATAAAGAGATCAACATTTATGGAAAGCCTTTTTTATAACATCAGCCAGGTTTTAGGTATAGCTATTGTGCATTCGCTGTGGCAGGGCCTGTTGCTTTGGTTTCTGCTGCGCATAGCTTTCATCAGCGCGCCGCGGTTATCATCGGTGCAAAAGTACAACATGGCGGCGGCGGCTATGCTGGGTATTGCAGCCTGGTTTATAGTAACCCTGTTTAACGAGGCCGGTAATTTTAACTGGCACCCAGCGGCCAATGCACCTGCAAAAAGCTTTGTACCGCAGCCGGGGCTGGTTAACCAGTTATCGCCCTTTAAGGCACAGGCCGATAGGTACTATTATGTTATAGAAGGTTACCTGCCCTATGTTTCTGTACTTTACCTTGCCGGCCTGCTTATTAACCTGTTAAAGCTGAGCTACTGCCGCGTAAAACTCTACCAGATAAAAAAAGCATTATTGCCGGCGGGCGATATGCAATGGCTGGCAGATGATTTTTCTGAAAGGCTCGGCATCCGCCGTTATGTAAAGGTAAATTTCAGCTCGCTTGTTGATGTACCTTGTATGATAGGCTACCTTAAACCCATCATCCTTTTACCCCTTTCCTTAGCCGCAAACCTCTCTGTTGCCGAAACAGAGGCTATTTTACTGCACGAGCTTGCCCACATTAAACGGAACGATTACCTGGTAAATCTGCTGCAGCAGATCATCAATTCCTTATTGTTCTTTAATCCTTTTGCCCAGTTGATTAACCGTTTAATAAGCAGCGAACGCGAAAACTGCTGCGACGACCTGGTAGTGCAAACCACCAATAACCCGCTGGTGTACGCCCGTGCCCTGCTAAAGCTCGAAGAAAGCAGGCAAACCAACCTGCAGCTGGTGCTGGCCGCCACAACCAAAAAACACTATTTATTAACCCGAATTGAACGCATCATGAAAACACAACAAAAAATAGGCAACATACGCCATTTGGTGCTTGCCATATTATTATTAGCCGGCAGCTTAAGCAGCATTGCCTGGTTAAACCCCGAAATTAAAAACGGAAAGGTTACCGTTAAAGCCATAAAACCTACCGAGATCATCAACACCTTATTATTTACCGATACCACCCGCAAAAAAGCAACAAAAGCGGTTTACAAAACCAAATCTGATGCTGCCGCGATCCGTAAAACAAAGAAAGAAGGCAGAACCTACTACAGCTACGGCGATGGTGAGTATTACACCGAGGGCATGAAGGACCCTGAATTGGAAAAATTAAGCACCGAAGTACAAAAATACGGCGAAGCAATTAACAAATACTACGACAGCGAAGAGTTTAAAGCTTACAGTACAGACATTGAAAAACGCGGTAAAGAAATAGATGCTTTTTACAACAGTGATAAAATTAAACAACTCACCGCCGCGCAGGAGCAACTGGGTAAAGAGTACGAAAAGAAATGGGGCGGTGATAACAATGGCATGGAGAAAATTGGCCACAAAATGGAAGCGCTGGGCAAAAAGATGGAAGCATACTTTGGAACACCCGAGTTTAAAGCCACCGATGACCGTTTAAGAAAAAAATACAACATCACCAGCAAGTATAACGATAGCCGCGACGAGAACTACAAAAAATACCAGGACGAACTGAACAGCACCCTTTCGCCGGAGATAAAAGAAACTACCGAGCAAATGAAAAAGCTTGGCGAAGAAATGCGGAACGTTTATGGCGCAGGAATGCGCAAAGACGGCGACCGCATGCGTATAATGGGCGATAGCATGCGCAAAGCATTTAACAACCCTGCCATAAAACAGCAGCATGAAGAAATGCGCAAAATAAGTGAAAAAATGCGGGCTTATACCAACAACCCCGAAATGAAGAAACAACAGGAAATGTTGCGTGCCGCATCTGATAAACTAAGAGCTTACACCAACTCACCCGAGTTTAAAGCAAAAGTGAAAGAGTGGAAAAAAACAAGGCAGGTTTACCGTTGGAACAGCAATAATGACGACAAGGATTTCCCTACGCCGCCTACACCACCGGCAGCACCGTCATACCCGACTGCGCCAAATGCACCTTCGTCTGTTACACCAACTACGCCGCCAACACCACCAACCCCGCCTACGCCACCTACTGAGGATTAATAACAAAGCGAGGAATAAAAGCATAACAAATAGAAAGGGCCTGCATTACTGCGGGCCCTTTCTATATAATAATTGGCTAAAAAGCTAATTAGTTAAACAGGCTATTAGTTATCTGCGATAAACTTGCAGAAATACCATTACCTAACGATAGTGATGACGCTGATGATTCGTCGCCATCCTGGCTTGCGGTAGAGAACGATAACAGGTTACCAATTCCTAAACCACCGGCTAAGCCGCTCTGGCTGGCAGAATCGCCACCAAATAAACCACCACCATTAATTTCCATTAACTCTTTTGCATTCAATTCTTGCGTTTTCATAACTTTATTATTAAGTATTAATGCCTACTCTGTTTAAGGTTTTCGGCCTATCCTTATTCATAAATCATTTAGAACGATTATGTGAAGAGTTAAACAGTTACCATGCCAATGAATTTACTTAAAGTTAATTTATTTACTCCAAAACGGGATAAAACATTATTTAAAGTTGAATTTATAGGTAAACGGTAGTCGGGTTTAAATCTATAAGTTGTGAAGTTACAAAACCGGCAGCAGGTAATTCGGTGCAAGAATAAGTGGACGGATGTGTTGAACATTTAGTAAATTTCGCAAATGCTATACAAAACGTGTACGGTTTTTTATATTTAAGCTATATTTAGGAACCTTAAATTGTCACTCTAAAATATGGCGCGTTTATTAATTGTTTTATTATTATTATTTACCTCATTTACTATTAAAGCACAGTCACTGTGCGAAAAACTCTCTAAGTTAAAAACAGAATATTACGGTTTTAAGCCTAATTCGCTAAATAAAAAACAAACCGAGAGCAAATCGGCACAATTAGACAAATTTTGGGAGCTGGCAAAAACCGACCCTGAAAAGGCGTTGCCATGCTTACGGGATATGATAATGGCCGAAAATAACGACCCGTACTTTTGTTTCGATGCATCAACACTTGTGCTTACACTTGATAAGAAAGAACAATATCTTGATGTAATTTTAGAAGGTGTTAGGAAATGCGATTTGAAAGAATTGCAGGGAGAACCATTCTTACGCGTAGCTTATTTCCTGGGCAATAAGGGAAAAAATATTAGTGCCCTTACCGAAAAACTGATGAGTACACCGGGAGCGCATGTTTTCCTGGCGCAACATGCTATCAATCTTTCTGCAGCTGATGCAAGCATATTTCTTTACAACTTAATGAGTACCAAAGATGCTGAAGATAATTTATTTAAAATCATTGCTGATAGTAACCCAACAGGCAAACGTAATGCTGCTATTGTATTAACCCTGTTAAGCACAGCAAAGGGCGATAGTTTACTGGATAGCCTGATAGCAAATAATAAAATGGACGACTCCACTAAAACTTTCATTTTAAAGGATAAAGCGGACATGATAAAGAGTGCTAAAACAGAGCGCACTGCTAAAGATGAAGAAGCGGTGAGAGAAGAACGTAGAAAAACCATTACAGGTTTATCTGATGAAAGTCTGGAAAGATATTTCTCGTTAACCTGTGTATTAATGAAAATCAGAAACGAGAATTAACATAAAAAGGGATACGGCTCATCACCATATCCCTTTTTACTTTATACTTTTATTTAAGACTTCTTAGTAACGGTAGTATTCAGGTTTAAACGGACCTTCTACTGTTACGCCGATATACTCAGCCTGATCCTGGTCTAAAACTTCCAGTTCAACACCAATTTTTGCTAAGTGTAAACGGGCAACTTTTTCATCCAGGTGTTTAGGCAGGGTGTAAACTTTGTTTTCGTAAGCACCGCTGTTAGTCCAAAGTTCTATTTGGGCTAAAGTTTGGTTGGTGAACGAGTTACTCATTACAAAGCTTGGGTGGCCTGTAGCGCAACCTAAGTTTACCAAACGGCCTTCAGCTAAAATAATAACGTCGCTGCCATCAATGGTGTATTTATCAACCTGTGGTTTAATTTCAATTTTAGTATCACCGTAAGCGCTGTTTAACCAGGCCATATCAATCTCGTTATCAAAGTGGCCGATGTTACAAACGATAGCTTTATCTTTCAAAGCGCGGAAGTGCTCTTCGCGAACTATGTTCATGTTACCTGTTGCAGTAACCACGATATCAGCTTCTTTAATAGCAGTGCCTAATTTTTTAACTTCAAAACCTTCCATAGCTGCCTGTAATGCGCAGATAGGGTCTATCTCTGTAACAATAACACGCACACCTGCGTTGCGAAGTGAATCGGCAGAACCTTTACCTACGTCGCCGTAGCCACACACAACACCTACTTTACCGGCCATCATTACATCAGTGGCGCGGCGGATAGCGTCAACTAACGATTCGCGGCAACCGTATTTGTTATCAAATTTAGATTTGGTAACCGAATCGTTAATGTTGATAGCTGGAACTAATAAAGTACCGGCTTTCATACGCTCGTATAAACGGTGTACACCTGTAGTAGTTTCTTCAGATAAACCTTTGATGCCCGCAGCCAGTTCAGGGTATTTATCAAATACCATGTTGGTTAAATCGCCGCCATCATCAAGGATCATGTTCAGCGGTTTGCGGTCTTCACCAAAAAATAAGGTTTGCTCAATACACCATTCAAATTCGGTTTCGTTCATACCTTTCCAGGCGTAAACAGAAGTACCGGCAGCGGCAATAGCAGCAGCAGCATGATCCTGGGTTGAGAATATGTTACAAGACGACCAGGTAACTTCGGCACCCAGCTCGATCAAAGTTTCAATTAAAACAGCAGTTTGGATGGTCATGTGCAGGCAGCCTGCAATACGGGCACCCTGTAAAATTTTAGCAGGTCCGTATTCTTTACGCAAAGCCATTAAACCCGGCATTTCTGCTTCGGCCAATTCTATTTCTTTACGGCCCCAGGCGGCCAGTGAAGGGTCCTTCACTTTACTTTTAACGTATGCAGTCTCTACTGATGACATATTGATTTTTATTTTTTTACAAAAGTAACGAATATAAATATTTTAATGAAATGCCAAAGCCCTATACCAATAGCATTTAGTTTTAAAATAACTGCTAAAAGTTATTGCTGTATCATTAAAGGCAAAATGTGATGCGTGGCGGATTTTCATCCTAATGATCGTAGTAGTACCTTTAACCGTTTTTCATTTATGCAAAATTATGCCGGTAGCTATTAAGCCAATTCCAATTCATAAAGTTCCTTACCTACCTGCTTAATGCCGGCAAATATCTTTTGCACCTGTTTTTCAGATGGTTTTTTCACACCTGTTACGTATTGACTTAATAAAGATCTGCTGATGCCAACACGCCCACCTAACGCCGAGGCGTTAATCACTTTGTAGAACTCAAATACAGATGGCAAGTCAAATTCAAAGGTGATGTGATCAGCTTCGATTGGTTTTTTTCCGTTTTCCTCAGCATGTAAATTATATGCCTCTAAAGCGTTATTCCTTAACTCTGTTAAATTGTCACCAGTGGTAATTACCAATCCGGCATTGTCTTCATGAATTGCATCAAACCCGGTAGAGGTTTTAGATACTGTGAATTTAGTAATATTCATGTGCTTGATCCGATTTTAAATGTTAAATATTGACCTATTAACATTTAGTAGTATGTTGTAATTAGTAGTATATTGTAAAAAAATAGGGTTATTTAAGTCCCGCCTCTTTTTTTAGTTTTTCTGCTATCCCTTTACCAATTTCCTTTGTTCCGTGACTCGGAAAGGTGATACTTTTTTCGTGGTTTGGGTGCTTTAATATTATATGGCTTCCTGCCTGCCTAACTTCACCCATCCAGCCTTTTTGATTAATCTAAGTAATTCTGATGATTTCATTTCCTCCTTCTTACTATAACAAAAGTAAACTTTTGTTTACCAATCACAAAGAAAAAAGTAACTTTTTGTAAACCTTTATAAGGTTAATGGAACAGGTCATTTGTAGTGTTTGCATACTGTAGCACTTCTTCAAAGAGGCGAGGATTCTCTTTTTATGACACAGCTAAGTGTATTCAAATAAAAAACATCAATTACTTTGATGATATTTGCAGTTCTAATTAAATAAATTAATGATTAAAGAAAAAAATATTCAGATATCGAAGTTTTTCAGAAGTTCACGCCCCGATGTTAGGCTTCATGTTTTCTCTAATCTTACTGCCTACCAAAAGGTAGAGATCTACAAACACTGGAAGGCTGTAAACAGAGATCTGTTAAAACAGTGCTAATAAGTAAGCAAGCAACACTCCTAAAACAATGCCGTAGGCAAACCATCTAAACTTACCCTGTTCTTTTCTTCTTTGTATTTTTCCAATCCGTCCGGTCCTTTGTTTTCGGCCCATTTAAAAGCATGGTCGCGCTCGCCGGTGTAATCATATAAGGGCACGCTAAACCCGCAGGATGTTTGTACCATATCCACATCAGCTACAATGATCTGGCGGGTGGCTGGCAGCAGGTCAAAATATTGTGCCAATTCAGGCCATTCTGCATCGCCGGGTAGAATAGTGTAACCCTTGCCATATAAACGCAAAATAAGCGGCGGCCCATCAAAAGCACAAAACATGAGTGTAATACGGCCATTCTCTAAAATATGCGCCGAGGTTTCGTTACCGCTGCCAATAATATCCATATACATTACGCGCGTATCGCTCAGGATCCTGAAACAGTCCAGTCCCTTTGGCGAAAGATTAACATGCCCATCTGCACCGAGCGGCGCCGACCCTACAAAAAACATTTTCTGTTTTTCTATAAACGCTTTATGCTGCTGCTGGATACTGTTGAAAAACTTGCCCATAGCAATGAAGTTAAGTTTGATACTACCGGATGATACAGGCTTTGGACTGGCTTCCGATAGTTGATTAATATGCCCGACATTCTAAGGTAGCAAAAAGTAAAAACTTATACAAATAGCATTGGTTAAGCCACTTGTAACTGCAATGCAATTCAAAGCACAACAGCGATAGAGTTACCTATCGCTGTTGTAGCCTCATCATTCTTTCCAAAGGAGAAGGATGTATATAGATTAGTCTTCTTAGCAGCAAACTATTGAACAGTGATAAATGCAAAGCGTGGATGCAGGCCCTTGTTGGCGAAGACACCAACAAGGGCGAAATACCAATAAAACCACTCACCCAATCAACTTAATCAACCACTCACCACCCCACTACATACTCAAGCTCAAATACTGTTTAGGGTTTACAGGGTGGCCGTTCTTGCGGATCTCGTAGTGCAGGTGCGGGCCGGTAGATCTGCCGGTTGAGCCTACTTTGCCTATAACATCGCCCACGGTAACGCGCTGCCCGTCTTTAACGGTAATTTTTGATAGGTGGCCATACCAGGTTTCCAGCCCGTTAGGATGTTTAATACGTACGCAGTTGCCGTAACCTCCTGCCCTGCCAGCGTAAATAACGTTGCCGCTTGCTGTGCATTTAACGGCGTCGCCTTTGCGGCCTTTAAAATCAAGACCGGGGTGAAACTCGCCGCCGCCAAAATCAAAAGGGTTGCTGCGGTAGCCAAAGAATGAGGTAAATGAGCTTAAACGCGGGTACCCCATTGGCATAAAGGCCATGTTGTTTACCACTTTATCCAGATACTTGTTAAACTCGCTGTACAGCTTGGTATCATTTGTTGGCTTATTGCTCTCCAGGTTAACTTTTTTGAAAGAGATGCTGCGGAGGCCGCGTTTGCTTAAGTAATCGTTAATTTTTTTTAGCTTAGATTGGATATCAGAGATGTATCCAACCGCTTTGCTGCGGTTGCCTTCTTTCTCGGCGTTGGAGAGTAAAGCGTCTTCCTGTGTTTTATCAATTTCGACCTGCAGCGTGGCTATTTGCGATTGCAGCCTGTTGTTCTCGTGGCTTTTATGAGCCAGCTGGCTGTTAAGCCTTACAATGGCCGTCATCATCACCATTACAATAATCAACGCTGCAGCTACACCAAATTTAATGCGGTTAAAATGCTTTGCTTTTACTTGTACAACCCGGGGTTGGTTGTCACTTTTTTGCGTAAATATGCCCATTACCTAAACGTTCAATTTTTAAGTTTTTTCTTTAGTTAATTAATCAGGGATCAGCGTTAACTGACAACGCAATATAAAAAATTTAATTTTAATTGCGGCGCAATCCGTTGATTATAACCCGAACGTCAATTAATGATGATTATTCTACCGGGTTGGTTTTTTTAACGGATGATTTAATATTTTTGTAATAATTATAATTAAGCTAAAGAAATTATGTACCCAGAATATTTAGTAGCCCCAATGCGGGAAGACTTAACCAAAGTTGGTTTTGAAGAGTTAAAAGATGCACAATCTGTAGAGCAGGCTATAAAAAGCGAAGGCACTGTGTTTGTAATGGTAAACTCTGTTTGCGGTTGCGCGGCAGCCAATGCACGCCCTGCAGCTAAAATTGCTTCACAAAACGAAAAACACCCCGATAAACTGGTTACCGTTTTTGCCGGTATGGAAAAAGACGCAGTTGACGCAGCACGTAACTTAATGTTGCCTTACCCGCCATCATCACCATCAATGGCGTTGTTTAAAGATGGCAAGCTGGTTCACATCATAGAGCGCCACCAGATTGAAGGCCGCCCTGCCCAAATGATTGCAGATAACCTGATCGGTGCGTTTGAGCAATACTGCTAAGTTTATATATAGATTCAAGAGATAAGAATCAGGAGACAAGACTTATAAAAAAGGTTCGGTATTTTATGCCGAACCTTTTTTGTGAAATTACTTTGCGTTGGTTATTCTGAGATTTTTCCAGTCGCCCGGGGAACTGTTGCCCACCCAATAGCCAATTTTTGTACCGCCGGTATTTACCAGCGGCTCAACTTGTAAAACTTCCTTTTGCACACCGTTTACATAAACTGTTATTTTTTGAGGGGTAACCGTGATCCGCGCATGAAACCATGCGTTAGGGTTTGGTGCCGGGATAACTGCCTGCTCGTATTTGTTTGGAAACTTCTCCCTAAGCACCGGCCAGTCATATTGAGGTACAGCAATATATTGCACGCCATGGCTCTTTCTAAGCGAATCTGCAGCTAAAAAATTAAAGGGCCTAAAGTAAACGCATTCGTAAGTAGTATCATTTACACCATGGAAAGCAATGCCTACAAAACTCCCTTGCAGCTTATCGTTTCCTTTTATATCAAATTCTATTGTTCCATTTTTAAATTGCTTGTTATTAAGCCATGCAAAGCCGGCGTTGTCGGCCTCGTTTAAGTGCAGGCTTCCATCGCTGCCAAAGCTTAATTGCCGGTTAACAATGGTAAGATCTTTCGCCTTTTGCAATTGCTGGCCGCAACAAGCCAAGCTGTAAAAACTGGTAATAATTAATAAGAAACTATATATTCTCATAGATACTAATTTATTCGCTCCTTAAACTCTTCACCGGGTTACTTAGCGCGGCTTTGATGCTTTGGTAGCTTACGGTACAAATGGTTATCACAATAGCGCCTGCGCCGGTTGCGGCGAAGATCCACCAGGAGAGTTCTGCGCGGTACTTGTAATCCTGCAGCCACCCATCCATAAAGTAATAGGCAGTTGGTACCGCTATCAGCAAGGCAATACATACCAGCCCAACAAAATCTTTCGACATCAGTTGCCACAAACTGAACACCGATGCGCCCAGCACCTTGCGTACACCAATCTCCTTGGTGCGCTGCTCGGCCATAAACGATGCCATGCCAAACAGGCCCATACAGCTGATAAAGATAGCCAGCAGCGTAAAGAAACCCGCCAGCTTACCCACCCGCTCTTCCGTAGCGAATTTTTGGGCGTACTGCTCATCAGTAAATTTATAATCGAAAGGGCTCCCCGGGTCGTACTGTTTAAATACTGCTTCTATTTTTTCCAGCGCCTTGTGTGAGCTCATCTTGGGGTTCAGGCGAATGCTCACCATATCGCCGCCATCATTCTTCATTACAAACAGGCTGGTTTTAACAGGCTCGTACGGAGACGACATTACCATATCCCTCACCACACCTATCACCTTCATTTTATAAGTACCGCTTTCAATGATCTCGCCTACCGGTTTTTTAAGTCCCATAAATTTCACCGAGGCTTCATTCAAGATCACCGCGTTGGAATCAGATACTACCCCTCTCGAAAAATCGCGACCATCGATGATCTGCCAGTTGGCAACCTTCCCAAACTCCGGCGTTACGGGGATATAGGCAAAATCGTCCTGCAGATCGGGTGCCTTACCGCGCCAGTTGTAGCCGCTGTTGTTAGAGTATACATCTGTAAGCGGGCTGCCCGATTCGGCCATTTCTACAATGGCGTTGCTGGAAAGCAGATCGTTACGTACCGCGGCAAAATTATTGTGAATCTCGTTAGATTTCATGCTCAGCTGGATCATGCCTGTACGCTCGTAGCCTACCGGCCTGTTCTTGGTGAACTGCACCTGCCTGAACACGATAATGGTACCGATAATAAGCGTTACCGAAACCGTAAACTGCAAAACCACCAGCACCTTGCGCGGAACCGCTGCAAAACGCCCTGCTTTAAATGTACCCTTAAGCACCCTAACCGGCTGGAACGACGACAGGTAAAACGCCGGGTAACTCCCCGCTACAATACCGGTAAGCAAGCTGAAGCCAAGCCCCAATATCCAAAAAGTTGGGTTAGCCCATAATACGCTCATGGTTTTATCGGCCACCTGGTTAAACCAGGGCAGTATCAGCATTACCAGTACCACGCAAAACACAAATGCAAAAGCTACCACCAGTAACGATTCGCTGAAAAACTGCGCAATCAGCTGGCTGCGTACCGAGCCGATAGCCTTACGGATGCCCACTTCCTTAGCGCGCTTCTCCGACCGGGCGGTGCTCAGGTTCATAAAGTTGATACAGGCCAGCAGCAATACAAATACGCCGATGATGCCAAACATCCACACAAACTGGATAGCGCCGCCGGTGTTTACGCCGTCTTTAAACTCCGAGTACAGGTGCCATTTATCCATCGGGTGCAGGTACACTTCGGGGTTAAACGATGCACCTACTTTATCTCCCTGTGCGGCTATATTCTTCTTTTTAAGGTTTTTTATCCGGGCATCTACTTTGTGTATATCCGCGTTATCATTCAACTGGGCAAAAATCTGGAACGAGTTGTTGCCCCACTGTGTACCGGCGCGTTTGATCCATGGCTGGCTTATAGGATAAAAATCCCAGGGGATGATAAAGGTAAGATCCCTGAAGCTGGAGTTATGCGGCAGGTTCTCGTAAACGCCGGTAACTTTAAGCACATGCTGGTTATCAATCTTAATGGTTTGATCCATCGGGTCGGCATCACCAAACATGGCTTTGGCAACTTTTTCCGAAAGCATAATAGAGGTAGGGTCTTTCAGCGCGGAATGTGTCCCCTTCAGCATTTTAAGGGTAAGCATATCCGGCGCTTCGGCCTGCATAAAGCTGCCGGCAAAGGCTATTTTTTTATCGCCCACGGCCAGGATATGATCGAAGTTCCAGCTGGAGAGTATTACATATTTAAAATCGCTCTTGTAATCGTTGCGCAGCATGGTACCCAGCGGAATAGGCATTGATAGCTGGCTGCCAATTTTACCGTTAAAAGTTTGGTGCTGCCAAACCTGTGTTATCCTCTCATGATTTTTAAAGTACTTATCGTATGATAGCTCGTCCCATATCCACAAGCCGATAAGCATAGCTACCGCCATACCTACCGAAAGCCCCGCCACGTTGATAAACGTGTGGGTTTTGTTCTTAACCAGGTTGCGCCAGGCTACTTTTAAATAATTCTTTATCATAGTTATTGTGATTACACCGATTTATAATTGATTACACCAATTCGCATTATAAGTATTGTTTAACACTTACTCTACCTTTAAGCTTTTTACCGGGTTAGCTGTTGCTGCCTTTATACTTTGATAGCTAATGGTTACCAGCGTAATTAAAATAGCTGCAACCGTTGCCGCCAGGAAAACCTCAGGGCCAATGCTTATTCGGTAGCTGTACTTCTGCAGCCAGCCATCTAAAAAGTACCAGGCCAGCGGCGATGCTATCATACAACTTATGATAACCAGCACCAAAAAATCTTTAGATAACAGCAACCACAATTGGGTTACGGTTGCGCCCAATACCTTCCTCACCCCAATTTCTTTAATGCGCTGCTGCGCTATAAAGGTAGCCATACCAAAAAGCCCCAGGCACGATACAAATATGGCCAGCGTTGCAAAAATCGCCGAAAGCTTACCCACCAGCACCTCCTCGTTAAACTTCATGTTATAATCATCATCAACAAAGCGATAGCTGTAAGGGAAGGCCGAGTTATACTTCCCAAAGATGGCTGTAAGCTTGGCTACAGCATCGTGCGTGTTATACTTGTCCGACAGGCGGTAGATCATATTCCAGCCGCCCTCGTTTACAAAAGCTGTAGGATCAGCATTGGCGTAGGGCGAGGTCATTAAAGCATCCTTCACCACACCAATAATCCTGAACTGTTTGTTATTTTTGGTAATAATTTGGTTTAAGGGATTTTTTAAGCGCAGGCGTTTAACGGCAGCCTCGTTAAATATCACGTTCAGGGTATCGGCCTTGGAATTTCTTATAAAGTCGCGGCCGGAGAGCAGCTGCATGCCCAGCGTTTTAAAATAATCGTCGGTAATAAAAACAAAACCCAGTTCCACCGTCTCGCCGGGATATTTACCCTCCCAGGAATCCAGATCGCCATGCGAATATACGTTAGTAGCCGGGCTGGATGATGTGGTAACCGATGTTACCACGCCGCTTGCCAGCAGGTCATTCTTCAGCGGCGCGTAATTGCGGCTCAGGTCTTCATTCATATCCGTAGTTACCAGGTTATTTACCTTGTAGCCGGTTGGCCGGTTTTTGGCGTATTGTATCTGCCTGTAAATAACCACGGTGCTTATAATTAATGCGATAGAACAGGTAAACTGCGCCACCACTAAAAACTTGCGCGACATGGTTGCCGAGGTGCCTGCCTTAACACTCCCCTTCAGCACCTTTACCGGCTTAAAAGCCGACAGGTAAAACGCCGGCCTGCTGCCTGCTACCAATGTAACCAGCACCACACTCAACAATGTAATACCCCAAAATGAAACACTCGAAAACGGAATGCTGATGGTTGTGCCCGTAAGTACGTTAAAATAAGGTAACAGCAGTTGCACCAGCATAAGGCACAGCGCAAAGGCGATACAAACAACCACACCCGCCTCGGTTAAAAACTGAAAGATAAGATCGGCCCGGTTAGAGCCCACCGCTTTTCTAACCCCAACTTCTTTGGCCCGTTTCTCAAACCGCGCGGTTGACAGGTTTACAAAGTTGATACATGCGATCAGCAGCACCAGCACACCTATAATGCTAAACATTCGCACGTATTCTATAAAACCGCCCGCGGCCTTTCCGTTCTTGTACTCGGCATACAAGTGCCAGTCTTTTACCGGCTGAATGATAACATTGGAATTTAAAGCGTTTGTATTGCTTGTTTCAGTCTTTTCAATGTCCCTTATCTTTGCGGTAACACGGGCATAACTGGCACCGGGTTTTAACTTTACAAACTGCCAGAAAGAGTTAAAGCTGTAGCTGCCTGTTCTGGCTTCTTTTACCCAGGCCTGTGTTTGCTCGTAATATTTAAAAGGTACAATATATTTAAACTGAAAGGTTGAATTAGCCGGCAGATCATCCAGTACGGCCGCCACCCGCAGGTTGTCGCGGTTATCAATCCTAACCATTTTATTCAAAGCGTTGGTAGTGCCAAACAATGCCTTAGCCACCGAGGCAGTTAAAACAATGCTGTAAGGATCTTTTAATGCCGAAATAACCGAACCGTAATTTACAGGATAACGAAAGATCTTAAGGAAATCTTCGCCGGCGTAAATGCCGTTGATGAAAAGCTTTTTATCGCCAACCATTAAGCCGTGGGGGCCAACCTGGTCGGTTTCTGCAACGTACTCAATCTCCGGGATCTGCGCACGCAGCGCATCGGCCAGTTTCAGCGAGGTAGAGCTGAACGTAAGCGTATCGCCATTGCTGTTAAAGTTACGCCGAACCTGGTAAACCTGCTCATACCCGGGTAAAAATCTGTCAAAACTATACTGAAAGTAAACCCAAAGGCCAATGATCAAAGTAACGGCTATACCAATGGCCAGCCCGCCAATATTTAACATACTGTAAACCTTGTTATTAATCAGGTTACGCCAGGCTATTTTTAAATAGTTCTTTATCATAATAGTTAGATTACACCAATTTGTGATTGATTATACCAATTGCCGGTTTAAAGCAAGCAAGCTTGCTTTAAGTATTATATAAAACGCATACCAAATTTATAAGTATTTGATAAACATACCATTATAGTGAATGGTATGTGTACAATTGTCCGATTACGGACGGTGGGGTGTTCGGTTATAGAGTTGGGCGCTATTAACTATAGAGGCGTGAAGGAAGAATAACTCATAACGCAGAGATTCACAATGCAATCGCTCAGCTCTTTCTGAGTGATGATTATTATACGGCCTCTGGCCGAAGTCTGCATTATAATGGGGCGGCCGGAGGCTTTATAATATCAGTTACTCGCCAGTAGTCGAGCAACTGATAAACTTTTTACTTTTCTAAAGCGTTTTTATCTTAATGTTCCTATAGTTTACATCGAAACCGTGATCCTGGATGAGGATATGGCCTTGCGGGGCTTCACCAAAATCTTTCCATACTTTGTATTTGCTGATGGCTACCAGGCCGCGGTAGGCTTGCGAGCCACGGTCGTATTCCAGTACTTTTATGCCGTTAAGGTAATGCTCTACGTGGTTGTTAGGGTAAACTACAATGCGGCCAATATTCCATGCGCCTATTGGGTGCACGTAACGTGGTTGTTTTTTAGCGGTAATAAGATCGTATAACGATGCCAGCGTGCGGTTACCGTCGCGGCCCAGTTTGGCATCGGGGTGCACGGCATCATCCAGCACCTGGTACTCCAGCCCAATAGCCGAGCCTACTGTTTTCTCCGACAGGGTGACAAAGTACTTAACTCCACTGTTTGCCCCTTTGCTCATCTTAAACTCAAACGACATATCAAACGCCTTAAACTGACCATCGGTGATGATATCGCCGCCGTTGGTAGATTCACCTCCCGCTGCACCAATTACGCTGAGTGTACCATCGCCTACCTTCCAACCCTTGGCAGGGAAGGTCATTGCAGAAGCGCTTCTCCAACCTGCTGTACTTTTACCATCGAACAAAAGCTTCCAGCCGTTTTCTTTTTCATAGGCCGAGAGTGTGTTCGGCATTAGGTTTACTACATAAATATCTTTGGCAAAAGGCTGCGGTTTAATATTGGTGGTTTTAATGTTGATGTTCTTAAAATAGATCTTCTTGCCAGCCTGTCCCGCATCGCTGATGGCGTGCACCTGTAAACCAATAAAACCTTTGGCATCCAGGGTATCTACCACATAGGCCGAAGCTATGCCGTTGATCCAGGTTTTGGTGGCGTTGCCAATGCACTCCACTTTAATATGATTGTATACGCCGGGCTTCCACATGGTTTTGGCTTTCTCGTTCAGTTCCATTGGGTAAAGCCAGTCGCGGCGGCCTTCATCGTAGATACCGCCGGTCCATTTACGGTCGCTGGGGTCTATCTCGCATTGTTTGCCGTAAACCAATCCTTTGCCTTCGTGGCCTTCCGCGTTGTAATGGCTGCGGAACTGGATGCCCGAGTTGGTGAGGTTACTTTCAGTCATGATATCGGCTTCGAGCAGAAAATCGCCGTATTCCTTTTCAGTCACCAAAAAAGTATTGCCGCTGTTTAACACAGCTGTGCCTACTATAGCGCCGTCTTCTACTTTGTATTCGGCTTTGCCGGCCAGTTGTTTCCAGCCTTTTAAAGTTTTACCATCAAACAGTTTGGTGTAGCCTGCTTTGGTTTGTGCCTGTGCCGCAAGCGAACTGCAAATGCCCGCAACAGCAAGGATGTAGATCTTAAATATGTTCTTCATATAGGATTTAGATGATATTGTATTATTACTAATTATTTACCGGCGGGGATTGTTACCTGTGTGACGGAACCCACCCCTGAACAGCACCGCCCAACACGCACCCTCCAAGGAGGGGAATTAAAAGCACGGCTTTACACTTTCAAATTCCAGCCGTTCTCGTAATCGCGGCTCCATAGTTTCATGGCTTCGGGGTCGTGCAGGATATGGCCGTTGGTTGGGTCGCAATTTAAAACGCGGCCAGTGCGCTGGGCTATGTTACCCAGCTGCGGTATCAGTGTTGATTTATGTCCGTTAATAATGGTTTGGTTAAGCTGCGTATCGCCCTGTATAGAGGTGATGAAGTTTTGCAGGTGCACCCTGTCCAGCAGTTCGGTAGGGCTCACCTTGTTGCCGGCATCTACCGGGGTTTCGTCCTTAATTTCTTTTACCAGCTTGTTGCCCATATCATACACCTGGTAGCCGTTGCCGCCGCCATAGTACAAAGTACCGCCATCGCCATAAAATATCACACCGCGGCCTACCCCTTCGGAGTTGTAGCCGTTGCAGCTGCGCCCCTCCCAGGAAATGGCCGTATTATTAGGAAAATTAGCCAGGATAGTTTGCGTATCGGGCGTTTCCCAATCATCTTTAAAAGCAAAACGCCCGCCCGATGAGGTTACCCTATCCGGGAAATCAACGCCGAGCCCCCAGCGCATTACATCAATTTCGTGCGTACCGTTGTTAAGCGCTTCGCCGGTGCCCCAGTTCCAAAACCAGTGCCAGTTGTAATGGATCAGGTTATCTTTATAAGCCCTGCGCGGCGCATAGCCCTGCCACAGGTCGTAATTTAAGTTAGCTGGCACGGGCGCTGCCTTACCCACACCAATAGGCTTGCGGTTATTTACATACCAGCCCCTTGCAAAGTAAGCCCTGCCGATAACGCCTGCATGCAATTCCTGCACCATCTTCTGCACGTTATTGAACGATCGGCGCTGGCTGCCCATCTGCACCAGTTTATTATATTTTGCTGCGGCAGCAATAGCCATTTCACCCTCTTTGGGGTTGTGGCTGCAGGGTTTCTCTACATAAACATGTTTACCTGCCTGGCAGGCCAGTATAGTTGCAGGGGCGTGCCAGTGATCCGGCGCGGCAATTACCAGGGCATCCAGGTCTTTCTTCTCTAAAAGCTGGCGCACATCGGTTATACCCTTTGGTTTTTTGCCGGTTATTTTTTCAATATCGGCAATGCAGCGGTTCATGGCGTTGGTATCCACATCGCAAATGTAGCCTATCTCGGCATCGGGTATGGCGGCCAACTTTTGAGCTAAAAAAGCCCCGCGGCTGTTAACGCCCATTACGCCTAAAACAACTTTTTTGGCCGGCGAGCCCTTGTAAATACCTGATGCTAAAAGATCTGAACTGACAAATAAACTTGTTGATGCGATAGCCGTGTTACGGATGAAGCTTCTGCGTTGCATAATTACGGTTTTGGTAAATGGTTTGGTATTAATTGGTAAAGGCTAATTTAGTGGTTTTATTGGGAAAGTTGCATGTAACATTTATACCGCAACTGCGTCTTAAAAATGAATAAAAACTAATAATTTAGCTTTTATTACTTAGGCATATCTTTTAAACTATTAACAAGTATGAAAACTCTTTACGCTGCGGTACTGGCCGGCAGCATCAGCGCGTGTGCTATAACCACAGCCATGGCGCAAACCCCAAAAACCGAAACCCCGGCTTACAAGATGTACCGGGAAACCACCCCTAAAATAAACGATTTGGTGCACACCAAGCTTGATGTGCGGTTCGATTACAAAAAACGCTACATGTACGGCAAGGAGTGGGTTACTTTAAAGCCGCACTTTTACCCTACCGACAGCCTGCGCCTTGATGCCAAAGGCATGGACCTGAAAACCATTGCCATTGTAAAGAATGGTAAAAACACTCCACTAAAGTTTACTTACCAGGATAGCCTCAGCGTTTTAATTAAGCTGGATAAAACCTACCAGGGCGGCGAAGCTTACACCGTTTATATAGATTATACCGCTAAGCCCAACGAGTTAAAGGCCCAGGGCAGCGCGGCTATATCTGATGCCAAAGGTTTATATTTTATTAACCCAGATGGTACTGAAAAAGATAAGCCAACCCAGATCTGGACGCAGGGCGAAACCGAAAGTTCATCGTGCTGGTTCCCTACCATTGATAAACCAAACCAAAAAACTACCGAAGAGATAACCATGACCGTGCCTGCAAAGTACGTAACGCTATCTAACGGCCGCCTGGCTTCGCAAAAGGTTAATGCCGATGGTACCCGTACCGATACCTGGAAACAGGAACTGCCACACTCGCCTTACCTGTTTATGATGGCCGTTGGCGATTTTAAGATCTATAAGGATACCTGGAGAGGCAAAGATGTGAGCTATTACCTGGAGCCTAAATACGCACCTTATGCTAAAGATATCTTCGGCTTTACGCCGGAGGTTATGGAGTTTTACTCTAAAACTTTAGGGGTTGATTATCCCTGGTATAAATACGCGCAGATTGTAGTGCGCGATTACGTGAGCGGCGCTATGGAAAACACCAGCGCTACCCTGCATGGCGCTTACGTGCAAGGCACTAAACGCGAACTTGCAGACCGTTATTACGACGGCGGCCGCAGCACTATAGTACACGAATTGTTTCACCAGTGGTTTGGCGATTATGTAACTGCCGAAAGCTGGAGCAACCTAACCGTTAACGAATCTTTTGCTGATTTCAGCGAGAGCATCTGGGCCGAATACAAATACGGTAAAGATGCGGGCGACCTGCACAGCCTGGAAGCCATGCAAAGCTACCTGAGCCAGCCTGATGCTAAAACCAAGGACCTTGTACGTTTCCATTATAACGATAAAGAAGATGTGTTTGACGTGGTTACCTACCAAAAAGGCGGCCGTATATTATACATGCTGCGCAACTACTTAGGTAACGCTGCATTTTACAAAGGCTTAAACATTTACCTTAAAACCAACGCCTTTAAAAACGGCGAAGCACAGCAACTACGTTTAGCTATGGAAGAAGCCAGCGGCAAAGACCTTAACTGGTTCTTTAACCAATGGTACTACGGCGCCGGCCACCCGGTGTTAAACATCACTTACAAATGGGATGATGCCTCTAAAACGCAAACTGTTTACCTGCAGCAAACCCAGGATGGTAACGGTTTTATATTGCCAATGGCTATTGATATTTATGCCGGCGGTAAAAAAACACGCCACAATGTTTGGATGCGCACCAAAGCTGATACTTTAACCTTTAGCGTTGCTTCTAAACCCGATCTGGTGAATGTTGATGGCGACAAGATTCTGTTAAGCAAAAAAACGGATACAAAATCATTAGACGAATACGCTTTTCAATACTTTAACGCGCCGTTGTTCTTAGACCGTTACGAAGCTATTGATGGTGTAAAAAGCAAACAAACCGACAAAACAGCACAAAAAGTGATCATTGCTGCTTTAAACGATAAGTTTTACCCGCTACGTATCAAGGCTATCAATGCTGCAGCTATCACCACTAATGATGATGTGCGCAACGCTGCCGTACCGGTTTTAGTGAAGCTTGCCCAAACAGATGAGAATAACCTTGTAAGAGCAGCTGCAATTAAAGCATTAGGTAAACTAAAAGCATCGGGTAATATGAATTTGTTTAAACAAGCGCTTGCCAGCCAATCATACGCAATACAGGGCGCGGCTTTAAATGCTATTACCCTTTTAAACCCTGCGGATGCATTGCCTTTAGCTAAAACTTATGAAAAAGACAGCGAAGGTGTTCTTAAGCAAAGCATATTAGCTGTATATGCAACTGCCGGTACCGATGAGCAATGGCCATATGTTTATAACGCTATTACCAACGGCGACCCGCAAACCCAGTTTAACCTGATGAGTAATTTTGCTGATTTTACCGGCCGCGTAACCAACCCGGTATATGCCCAGCAAGGTATTAAAGTGATAGCCGATTTTGGCACCAAATACAAACAATATGGTGTTGCGCCGCAAATTATAGGCTTACTTAACAAAGTAAAAGAAGCACGCACCAAACTTAACGATACTGCTTCAACAGAGGCTATTGATAAAGCTTTGGCAGAGCTTAATAAATAAGCCGCAATAGTTTGATATTATATAAAGAGCCGCCAGGTTGGGCGGCTCTTTTTTTGTTAGCAAATGACCCCATAAAGCGTTGGGGGTGATACGCGTAAACCGTATTAAATTCCCCTCCAATCGTTATTGCCTCACCCGTAAAAAAACGACATTATTTTAACAATATTTAACTAATTTAACGTTTAGCTAAATAGTAAAATAGGTATCTTGGTCATATCAAAATATACGCGCATGAAAAAGTCGGCATTATTACTTTCATTTGTGGCAGGCACCGGGCAACTGATGGCTCAAAGCGACTATGTAGTACCAAAAAGCAATCTTTTAGATAAGCCGTTTATTTCTAAAATAGATACCACTATCTACACACCATCCTTAAAAGACCTTACTAAATTGCCGCCGGCAAACAACCTGGGTAAAATTTACCGCCTGGAGAATGTAGTGCCGGAAGCTAAAGCCATAACCAAGGCTGATGGCTATAACATGCCCATTGTAATGCTCAGCGGAAAATCTAACATGCCCATTTGTAAGTTAGAGGGCATCTATAATATGCCGGTTGTGGTAGAAAACCCAAAAGCTAAGAAGGTAACGCCGGCTAAACCTTAAAAATCTTTATTCAACAACTTTTCCAGTTCGGCAAAGCTAATATTCATTTTAATACGGCCTTGTTTGGCGTAGGAGATCTCGCCCGTTTCTTCGGACACGATAATGGCGGTAGCATCGTTGGCTTCGGTAACACCTATGCCGGCACGGTGGCGCAAACCAAACTGCGCGGGCAGATCAGCCTTCTCTGTAACCGGCAAAATGCAGCTTGCAGATTTTATTTTATTCTCGGCTATTACCACCGCGCCATCATGCAGCGGGCTGTTCTTCTGAAAGATGCTTTCTAATATCCGCTTGGAGATCTTGGCATCCACCACCTCGCAGCTATTCTGGTAAAACTGTTCATCGTAATATTTGGCAAAAACAATAAGTGCCCCGGTACGGGTTTGTTTCATGCTTTTGCAGGCATCTATAATAGGTTTTATACGGGCATAATTATTTTTCTCGGCCTCGGCTTTGCCAAAGAAGTATTTCCACCAGGCTTTGTTGCGCTGCAGGGATGCATTCTTCCCTACCAGCAGCAGAAACCGCCTCACCTCCTGCTGAAAAACGATAATAATAGCAATGATACCTACATCGGCAAACTTCTTCAGAATATCGGTAAGCAACTGCATGTGCAGTGCCTTAACCACCATGTAAAGCAGGTAAATGGTGATAAAGCCTATGAATATATTGGCCGCAATGGTGCCCCTGATGAGGTTGTAAAGCTGGTAGATAATAAAAGCCACCAACAGCACATCCAGTATATCGAACACGCCAAATTTTACGAAGCTGAAATCGAACCAATGCATGTTACGAAGTTAATAAGTTTATATCAACATCGTATTGATGCACATAATATTGAAGAAATATGACTGATCTATTTATTACGCTCGGTAGTAAAGCGTACCAACTGCTCCAGCCCGGTACGGGCTTCGCCGGCAGGGAAAGTGTTCAGGATATCGAAGGCGGCCTCCTGGTACTTGCGCATCTGGGTTTCGGAGTATTCCAGTCCGCCGTGTTTTTTAACAAATTCTATGATCTCGGCAATCTTCTTGGGGTCGTCGTTATGGTTCTTCACCAGGCTTATCATACGCTTTTTATCGCCGGAGCTGGTGTTGCTGAGCGCGTAGATCAGCGGCAGGGTAACTTTTTTCTCTTTAATATCGATGCCA
>Ga0247734_1000812_pt1 | contig 25787 bp, 20 predicted proteins | sample UWRJL103311B2_FD_180933 | JGI IMG/M metagenome (GOLD analysis project Ga0247734, IMG submission 180933) | Plant litter microbial communities from Arlington Agricultural Research Station in Wisconsin, United States - UWRJ-L103-311B-2 | ecosystem: Environmental > Terrestrial > Plant litter >...
GACTACTATTCTGATGCATATTGCCCGTCCTCCTGATCTTCCGACCAAGGAAGGATTTGTGGGCCATAAGAAATAAGTGGGCGGATACGGATGCGGATGCGGGTACCGAGTTATCTTCAGCTTCCATGTTCCCGCACGACTTGTAAAAAGCGAAGACAAGAAAAAGTGAATCGGTTAGGTACGGGAGTGGTTCGTAAGAACTTCTTCTCCGCCTCAACGACGGTCGCTTGCGATATGGCGACCCCCATTTACAAGGCTAGAGCCTGGCGTGGCGGAAACTCTTCCTATCTATCCTATCTAGAAGAAATTATGGGCCAAGATTGGATTGCATTCCATTCTGGAGGAGTTGAGAGGAATTATTATTGTATATATACTGTTTGAATATTGCTCACAGCAGGGCACGATGATTCAAGTAACTCAAACATCGAGTTTCTGGGCTAAAGGCGACTTCTTCTCGCCTCAATTCTCAAATAGATACAAAAAAATCAACTGTATAGAATTCCAAACGAGAAACTATGGGTTCGATCGAAAGTAGTTGGCGATCGCTTGATGTTGCAGTCATTGGTGGTGGTATAGGTAACTCACATTTCTCCAAAATGAGGAGTTCGATACTGATAATCATAAGGGGGTCTCTCTGCTGCTACATCCTTGCGGAAAGCAGGTCACAAAGTGACAATCTATGAGCGAGCTGATTTTGCTGGTGAGGTAGGAGCTTCCATAAGCTGTGCTGCAAATGGTACTCGTTGGCTCGAAGATTGGAAAGTCAACATACCCATCGGCCGCCCTGTAGTTCTTCAGAAGTTAATATCTCATGACTGGAAGACTGGACAAGTGAGCAACGTATATGATCTAGCGGACTACGAAGAAAGATGGGGATATGTAAGTAGCTAGAATCTACCAAACAGAACTTGCTGATTTGAGATAGGTGTATAACATGTTCCATCGGGTTAACATGCATGAAATGTTGATGGAATCGGCAACTGGTAAGAACCACGCAGGGATTCCAGCGGTGCTAAAGGTCAACCACAAATGTATCGAAATAGACCACCAAGCCGGTGTGATCACTTTCGAGAACGGCGTAAAAGCCAAGCACGACTTAATTGTTGGTTCCGACGGAGCCGGATCTGCTGTCAGACGCACACTGGGCATAATTCCCGATAGAAAGCAATCTACGTCTCATTGCTATCATTGCATTATCACAACAGAAAATGTGAAGAAACTCGGTCTCAAGAATCTTGCCCCGAACTCAGCTATTGAGTTCTGGGGAGGTCAAGATATGAACAAAATCGTCTATTCTCCGTGTCGTGAAGGAGAGGTGAACTCATTCTACTGCTTTTTCCCTATGCAGCTTTGCAAAAACCCTGGAGAAGGATGGGGACACACCATCTCGAAAGAGGAGCTTCTTCTTCCATTCGAGACTTTGGACCCAGAGCTACAAGCCATATTCCGCAACTCGGAAGATATTAAGCCTTGGAGACTATTTGTCCATCAACCATACTCACACTGGCAAGATGGAGCAACATGCATTATGGGTGACGCAGCTCATCCTATGATGCCCGATCAAAGTCAGGGAGCATGCCAGGCGATCGAGGATGCAGCTGCTCTAGGTATAATCTTCAGCTCAAAATACGACTTTACCAACTCGGCTAGTGGTGTGAGCAATGGTCTGAAGATTTACGAGCAGGTTAGGAAGCCAAGAGCTACAAGGGTTCAAGCAGCAAGCGCCAGAGCCAGAGAAAACATCAACGAGCGTATTGGATTTTCGAGTAACACAAAAAGCACTGGTTATAAGGTCTCAGATGAGAAGAGCAAATTGACGATTGAGGAGATGAATGAATACAATATGTTTGATGATGTTGAGAGTAAGGTTAGGGCAATGATGAATGGGGTGTAATCCTTTCAAAACCTGTATATAGATGATATCATACTCAAGTGCTGAGGAATCGGCTAATTTTGCGCGTTCGATTAATATATCTGCCCAGCTGACTGTTCTCTTCTTGAGGTGTTGTCCTTTCCACTTTTGGTTAATTATAATTCCAGGTTCTAACTGAGAGTAATATATGGCTGTTGAAATATGGAGAGTGTGAATTTGTGTTTTACAGCTATAGGATTAAGTCGAGGGAGTTTTAGATAAGCTCAAAATATTTATCTCTATAAACAACAGGATCCATTAAATCAAAGTAGATGCCCTTTATGAGTCCTTTACAGGAAATAGAATGTTTTATTGCACGCTACTATTGTCCAGAGAAAAATGCGTTGGAGGTTGGGAGGTAAGGGGCTGGATAGGTTTGTGAACTAGGCCTGTTACGTACTAGTATTTTTTCCATCTTACCAAATTCTGGCTCTAGCTACCGTCGACACAGTGCACCTTCTAATGGTCGATAGACTCTCTTCTAATTTAGAATTGGCAGGCTGAGGATTATAAATCGGATGTCTAGTGAACGACCAGCAAAACGGATTCGACAGGCTTGCGAACCTTGTCGGTAAGAGCTTATCTCGCGGACGGAGCCTCAAATCCACTGACAAGAATGCAGTCGCAAGAAATCACGATGTCCGGGTGAAAAGCCAATATGTTCACACTGTGCCCGACTTGGACAAAATTGCTATTATGCAGAAGAGCCGCAAAGGGATGGCCACACTCCCACGAGGAGGCAGGTATCACCCCCTGCAAATCTTGCCAATCCAGGAAATTCAGTGGTAAGTATGAAATAATGTATTTTTTCCTTTTAATGTGCTAAAGTCATAGTAGGAAGATAGGCTTAGGTTTATGGAAGCACAATTGGCCGAGCTTTCCAATCAAACCTCCATAAGTAGAAGCATTTCTAGGCAGGTATCAGGATCCGTGTCCCCACAGTTTCGTCAAAGCCCAGCTTCTCGAAATCATCTTTTACATACAAGAGGGTAACTAAGCACCGAACATTTCCTATGTAACCTTCGTCTGACTCCTTCACGTAGTGCGCAAGGACTTCCATCGAGAGAAGTTATCTATGGTGCCGCTGAAACATACCTTTTGTACTGTGACTCTCAACCACTTCCACTATTTCACCGGCCAACGTTTATGCAAACAATTGATCGGAGGGATCCGGAACTTCTTTTTGCTATGTTGGCTTTGACAGCACGATTCTCTGGTGATGTAGCTTTGCGCGATTATCGTGAAGATGATCTCGTAGAAGCGTCACGTGCAGAGGCTATGCAAAAGGTCTATGAAGGCACAGTCGAGCTATCGACGCTTCAATCTTTGTGTCTCTTGAGTTTGGTTGATTTCACAAGTACGTTAGATACCATTCTGATTTGCATCAGCGTCAGCGCTAACATGACACAGATGGTAACACTCGGCGTGCGAGCATGCACAGCAGCTTGGCAATAAGTCTTGCGCACAACGCCGAATTAACATCGGAGTACCACAAGCCTATCCCGGAAAGTATGAGGGAGGAGAGACGTCGTTGCTTCTGGAGTCTTTTCCTTCTTAAACGTCTGCATGGCGCGGATTTTGGTATACTGGATTTTACAGGCGAGGAAAACTTTCCATGGTATCCTGAAAGCACTGGGAAACCAAACATGCCGGATACGGGATCTCTGAGCAATGCTTCTCCCCGCTATACAATTGACCGGGGAATTATATCATGCGAGATACAGCTCAGTGAAATATGGTTTAAGATCACCAGATATGCCAGACGGCGTGGAAAGCCAAGCACCCTTCCACCATGGTCACCGCAGTCCGAATATGCTGGAATCATGGCCCAACAAATGGAGTCGGAAACTAGGATGCCTCATGTACATCGATTCAGACCAGCTGAGTTTTCCAAGAAAAGTATGGCGGATTTGCAAAACAACCGAGACTACTGGGGACCTTGGATATTTGTTCAGTTCATCTATCACACAAATCTGTGCCTACTGAACCATCCGCTATTGTTGAGTCTACGGTTGCGAAATTTCAAGTCTGAAATACCAGAGATGTTTCTCCAAAGCACGAGCGACTTAATATCAAGCCATGCTAGCTGGATTATACATTTGATCGGTATGCTTGACGCAAAAGCTTTCAAAGTGACCGATCCGTTCTTGGCACATTGTGCTGCAATTGTTGCAACCATATTGCTACAAGAGAGTTTCAAGCAAGACAACAGAAATGAGAAGATGGAAAATTTTGCAAGATGCCTAAGATTCATCCAGCGCTTTGTAGAGTGGCCACATGTAATCCGAATGGCGGAAAAACTCGAGCGGCTTCGAGAAACCGTCTCAACAGCATACAACATTGATCCGAACCGTGGTCTTCTCATAGACTTAGGGCAATTCTGGGAGATCTTGGAGTACTCTTCATCGAGCGAATCTCCGGGTTCTAGATCGTCACTCTTTGGAGCAACGCTTGTTTTTGGTGATCGCAGCAGCATGACAGATATGGCACATACTTCATCACTTCCTCAGCCAACTCGAGTCGATGCTCAAGACTTTGCAACCCCTACCCCTACAACTCAGATTGATGGGCAGATTGGCTCTCAGATTTTATACTCTGATGACGAGCTAGCTGTTCTGGCCGAGAGCTTTTTCAACCAACGGCCCGAAATAGACGGCATGAATGGAATGGGTAGTATGACTGGTGTAAACAATTGGTGGGGTGCTGGCAATTTATGAGTGGACCATTGCTCACTGGAACTGTATTCGGGATGCCGCTACACTGAACGGTGTTACCAATGATTTTCATTGCAAGATGCTCTTATCCAAATCATGAAGAGATCTTGTTTGGATCTGTTTGGATCATTCAAGAGTCGGTCATTGCGCAGACAATTGTATTCCATTGTGAAAGAAGGCAATTGTCAATCTGTGACGAGGATAACTTTTAGAAAGTATCACGAACTAGCAGTTACATTTCCTACAAATTACCAGGATAGTGTGGGTACGAAAAGGCGAAATTACAGATCCAACGCGATTGATTCGTTTGCAACTGCAAGCACCGAATTCTTCAGTGGCCATTATCCAGCCTGCCCTTTAGATTCTCCATGGTATCCGAACCGGGCCATTCCAATTACGCCAAGATATTCCGAAGTATAGGAACGATTTTAGAGGTGGAGAACGTCGTTCATGAATGAGAAGTGGCAACAGTCATTGGTGGGTTATTAATATGGACTGGGTCCAAGAAAGGCTGGCTTCCAGTCACATAGAAGTTCGCCTGAATCCCTCTTTCGGCAATTGTCCGTCAACTCAATTAGGAATCAGCCTCAATTAACATGTTACCTTTCTCGAAATCCTGATTAAATAAAACTCTGCTGGGAATACTACTGTGTGTTATAGTAATCCCCGCATCTTCAACGTTGATTCAACACTAATTCCCACGCTTGGCACTCGGTATATTTGAGATGCAGCCTAATTATCCGTCACGATCCCATCCTACCAGGGCTCTATAAGAAGAGCCGTGCTCAATGTGGGTGTGATGTATCTTTGTGGACCTGGATTTGTTTCTTATAGAAAAGAGTTGTTGATATGAAGATTTTTTCTATCGTCCCGTTTTTCCTCTGGCTCAGCCAGTCCGTGTCAGCTGCTGTGAGTGAACCTTTTAAATTACAATGTACTACCTGGAGATTTCGAACCGAGACTTTTATTCATGAGATATAGTTATAAAAGAATTCCTTTTCGAGAACGAAGAAATTTGTCACACTGGCAAGCAGGCAATAAAAATCACTAACTCTAAGATTTTGATTGATAGGTCACCCAGAATGGAACAGCATGTGTCGTTACCCCTCTAAACACAGGGACTTCGGCCGATGACTCAGTTCAGATTATGGACGCTTACAAGCGTTGTGGAAATGGAGGAAGCATTGAGTTTACAGCCGGAACATTCTACATTGGCAAGGTCATGGATTGGTCGAACCTTAGAAATGTCGATATCAAGATCCTCGGCAAATGGGTGTGGTCTACCAATATCCAGTACTGGCTCTCGAACAGTATTAGCGTGACATATTCTGGTCGTAGTACGGCATGGAGGGTTACCGGCGAAAATATCACCATCAGGGGATATGGTCAATCGATGTTCGACGGGAATGGACAAACATGGTATGATCAAAACAGGAACCAAGGCAACCAGAACGGTCGACCAATCAGCTTAACGATCTGGAAAGCAAAGAATATTTTGATAGATGGACTAACTTGGCGCCAGCCGCAGTTTTGGTGAGTTTTTAATCTTCAACTACACATAAGAAACGACTAATGAGAAAACAGGAACACATTCATAGCATATTCGGATAACGTAACCATGACTAACCTCGATATGAGTGCTATTTCCAATTCGCAATGGACGACTGTGAATACTGATGGCACAAACTCATGGAACTCCAAAAACATTGTTCTGTCAAATTGGACGGTAACATCTGGTGATGTAAGCACACCACCTGAATGTCTAGCCTGTTCTCACACTTCTAGGATTGTATTTGCGCCAAGGGAAATACCACAAACATGCACGTCAGCAACATTGTCTGTCATGAGTCTGGCGGAATGGTAGTTGGAAGCATTGGTTCTCAAGCAAGACAGCCTGACTATGTTGAGAATGTTCTTTTCGAAAATGTCACTCTGACCCACAGCTCCAATGCTGCATGGATCAAGACCTACCCAGGTGCCGGTTACGTGAAAAATATTACCTTCCGGAACATTCGCTTCACGGATGTGAATCAACCCATCTACATTACACCATGCATCTACTCCGCTCAGAATTGCGACTCCTCGAAGTTGAAAATCAGCGACGTGCGCTGGGAAAATATTTCTGGGACTTCGCGATATAACATCGGCGCTGGGATTCACTGCAGTGCTGCAGCACCCTGCTCGAACCTGTCGTTCAAGAATATCAATATCACGCAGAAGAATGGCGGTGGTGCGGTGAAGTATTTAGGTAGCAATATTCAAAACCAGGCGTCGAGTGGGCTGACTTTTACTGGAAGTTGCCCAGCGAATTGGCCACAGCAGCTTACTGGAAACGGATAATGTAGGGTATAGCCATAAAATGGCATTTTAAGAAGGAGATTTGTGTATAGAAAATATTGATTCAGCTTGCAAACATTCTGGGTGGGTCTTAGAAATGTCAGACTGTTATCTTATTTATGAATACACCACACTCCCACCCTCCCTTGATTTGAAGCAGGCTTAAATAGCTAGAGTTGAGACGGAGGGCAAATCATCCACCGTCTCATCCCTCTTTTTGCAAAGTTCGTCCCACCGCCTTTGGTAGATCTGAGTGCATCTTCCTGACTTTCCAAACCCAATATCGATCTTTACATCCCGTTTCACCTCGTCCCGGAATGGAAACAACCACGAAAAGCAATCGTCGCCCTGGAGGGCTTTGCTGCCACGAGTCAATGCAGGATCCCCGAGAACCTCCACCTCAATCTCCACCCTTTCCAGCCTTTCCAAATCCTCAATGACTTGTAACAGAGCCGGTATATTAGGCCAAGGCATAAACCAGTCCTCTTTGGTACAACCTGCCTCGAGATCCCGCCAGCTCTCACCTATCTTTTTCACCAGCTCATTCCCGAACGTGATCTTGAGCGAAGTAACTTCACGCATGGCTGCCCAACGAAGCGGATTGGTACTGATCAATCCGTTTATATCATCGGTCCATCCCAGAATCGACGGTTCAATATACAACGACGAAAATCTGGGATACACGAGCGCGGCGACCTCGTTGTGGATCTGCTTGTTTACAAAAAGAAGAGGCAGCGGGGCGATATTTTCGATTATGGTACTTTGTCCATGGACAGTGACCCGTATGTCGTTGTTGTCGCATAGGTGTCTATTTGCAACAAACCTACCTCGATAGACAAGGTTTCGTGGTTCACCAGAAGCGAATTGGTAGTCGGCTAGGTCGTTTGATCTCCTCGGTATGTCGGTGTCGGAAATACAAGTAGTGGCCTCCTGAATAAAGAGCTCGTAAATCTTGATGCGGATTTCAGGAATGAGACTCAGAAACGGGAATGTTGTTTCGGGAATTGCTAAGGAATTCATCGAGGAACTGGAGCTGGGGGCTGCTGGAGGAGGTAGTTTTGAATTCCGCTTGGCTGGGGCATATGTTCGTCGGATGCAGACAGGACACTGGCGATCCCTGGAACCGAGCTGCCATCTTGAAGGGGTTCCATTCATCTTGATTGACTTTTCGAAGAACAAAAAAAAGGAGACATTGAAAGATGAAAATTGAGAGCTTTTGTATACTCAACCTCCTTGGACTGGGATAGGTTGGATTGGTCGAGTCATACGAAGGGATGCTAATAAGGGAGCCACTCCACTCAGCCCCAAAACGAACCTGCATAGCTGCTCCACCCACGAATACATGTCATCGTATCTTACGAAGTAGTTTCTAGTTTCGGGGTCTGGAATCTCTACCACATAAATATATCATAAAGCTATGATCTGTTTGCTATTATTCTTTAGCTATCTCTCTATACGAGCTCGACTTGCAGTCAGAAAACACTGCGGTTTGGCGATACTGTTAATCGTCCTATTAAGAGCGTCAAAAGCTGCTGCAGCTGTTATTACCCTTTGCTCTATCATAACTATTATCCTGTCCTGGGAACTCGGGGCCATAGTATAGAGCTTCTAGTAAGTTCAAGTATGATGCTGAAGGTTAGAGTCACAGCGCAAGGAAACCAGTCTGCCGGATTTAGCTAAACAAAATTAGGAGGTACGAGAGTACGCGAAATGACGCATCTTATTAAGCGAGGAAGGATTTATCGCCCTTTACCAAAAGTTGTAATTACCACCACACGAGTCCCTCTTTAATTACGCATTTTATATGTATCACGTGAAGTGTGGCGGAGTAGTTCTGCGCTGTTGTAATATGGCAGAATGAGTGGGGAGGGAGTGGGAGGATATCAATGAATTCTAACCATCCCCTTTTGTATAGTATATAAACGACCCCAAAAGCTCGCAAGCTTACCACAAGAAAACAACCTACGAGCCATCCTAGTACTTGCGACCTCTCTAATAATAAATCCGAGACCAACACCAATTTCAATCCCCTCCTGGGATCAAGTCTCCAGGCACGTGGCCAAACTATCCATCAGCAAGTCCATCAGCCTTGTCTCAAATCAAAGAGTAATGGCAGCTCCACCGAAGCCATTCATAACATCGGCAACAGTCGCAATCATGTCAAGCTTGCTTCCCTTCTCAAGGTGAGTGTGCCTGGTATGTACAGATTTCTCTGCCTTCGTATGGACTTTGTCTCTGTTCTCAACATTGCCGGTGTGATTGGGGTTCGCAGCTTCCTCTAGCTTTATATTAGCCTTGCCTACATCTTCAACGTAGGTGTGCTGGGTGTCCGCAGCTTCTCCTGCCGTCGTATTAGTCTTGTTCGGCTTCGGCTGGGGTTGAAGGTTGCTCCCAGTAGTAGAGCTTCTGGCTTGTTCGTCTTGTCCAGGTCAGCAAGATTCAAGAGCAGGCATTAGGAAAACCACCGTCGACAATACGACCCGGACGGCGGTATCTCTCCCACACGAGGGCAGCGATAACCGCGATCATGACGCTGCGGTAGACGACGTTCACAATGACATCAGAAGTCCAGAGGACATCGCAGCTAGGAGGTGGGATTGAAGACATGCTGGGTAAGATGGTTGGTTGATATAGAGTGCCTCCGTAGTAGGAAGGAAAACGACGAGAAGATCTCTTGAAGACTGTTCTAATGAAGATCTTTGGACTGGATTGCTTACTCGATGAGCGTTGTAGACGAGAGATTTGAGAAATAGCACTGAAAGAGAGAAGATCTCGAGGCAAGAGGGAGGAGGTAGAGGCTTTAAAAGCTTTAGTGGAGGCCAGAGATGTGCTCATGTTAACAAAAGAGCTCCAGGCGACGCAGAAGCTCTAGGCGATGCAGACAAAACGAGAGAACTGGTGAGGGCGACACAGGAGTCCAAGGTGCCAGCAAAATCAAAACGAGTTGGAAATGTGGTAAGGGCGACGCAGAAATCTTCTCTCTCAAAACCAATCCTATCCCTGGCGATGCCAGGAGGATGCTACAGTAATATAGTGATGCCGACGTAGCTGGGTCGAGGCGACGTAGAAACTCCTCATAGAGAGCCTCAGTGGACCAAGGCGACGCAGTTCATACGATTCGGCGCGTCGGAGCCAGCAGTATATTTAGGGATGGGAGGAATTAAGGGTACTCAGGAACCTCAAAGCGACGCAAAACCCGCCAGACACCGTTTACATTACTGTAGTAGCAGGTGACACAGATCGTTTGAAAGAATCCCCCCCACCCCCATCGATCCGCTATTTTGCGTCGTCTTGATGACTATAGACAAACGAGCATGTAGAAACTTCGGAAACGAAGCCCGGGGGACTAAACGGTCAAGGCGACGCAGAAATGCTACTGTAAATCCCTTCCTCCACATGACCCGGACGAAGGCGACGTAAATTACTTTGCCAATGGCAGGGGATGTGGTGAATTCTGTGTTACCTTGGATGTCGGCTATGGCTGGTGGCTTAGCTCTCGGGGTGTGTGGGGTTTGATCAAGGCTCAAGGCGACGTAGAATCTACTTTACAACGCACAATCCTTGGATCAGCCATACTAGTGGAGGGCTGAGAAAACCCCAAGGCGACGCAATTTGCAATCGCAATCGTGAAGATGGCAAATCAGCCGATTGACATGGTAGGAGCACAAGCCCACAGGCCAGGGGTGTGAATTCGGCAAAGTTGTCAATCATTCTAGCTGCCGCTGAGCCCACTGTATTAGCGCTGATCGTAGAGGCTTAATGTTCCGAGATAAACGTCCATTTACTGTATAACAAATACCAGGATTCCCGTGGTTGGCGATGTTATTTCGAATAGTGACTTGACTTAGTACCACGAGCAGGTGTTGGACATTCAAATTCTCCAATATCATCGAGGCGTTAAGATGGTTCAAATTATTCTCCTTCCATGCCTACAATGTCGGAATAATGCGTCGCCTTGGTGGCGTAGGGGAAGCCAGGAGATTGGATCCAGGACTCAGGGGATTGGGTGCGATGTGATGGAAGCTGGGCGACAGCCACCAATGCGACGCAAAGCTTTGGGCTTCTGTACTTCTTGCACTCTTATTTATTCAAGCAGCAGCTGGCTTCTTATTTGAATCACTCTTCTCCTCATTGAAAACATTCGCGCATTCCCCCTCCTTACGAAACTAAAGACGACCGCGAGGATACCGTGGAAGAAATGTTAGCGTACAGCCTTGCTCGCCCTAGTAGAGTGGAAAGAAACGAGTTTCCCGCGGGTAAGATTTCCCATCGTTATGCTCTAAAGAAACATTTAATAATAATATATATAGTAGATTCTGTCCCAGGAAATAACTCCATCGCAAGTTTTTCACCAAACCTCTCCGCTCACCTACCTCCTCAAAAGGAGGAAAGCACTCAGACAACAGCCAAATCCTCTGTGGAACTGAGCAGAGTGACCAAGGAGCCTGCCAGATTTCAATGTACCGTGCCTGGGTGCGAAAAGACCTTCACACGAAAAGCTGCACTGAGCGATCATGACCTTGCATGCCATACCGATGAACGACTCTACGAGTGCGAACTTAAATCATGCCGAAAGCGGTTTGGTCGGCGGCGGGATAGAGAACGGCATCAAAAGCTCCATACAGACAAGGGAGTATTTGTCTGTAGAGGCGGCTGTGGCCGCTCCTTTAATCGGCACGATAATCTCTTAGCGCACCTACGATCAAAGGGGGGACACGCATGTCGCCAGATTTTTGTTTCATATAGTAATGTTAAGACGCTCCAGGGTCATACTGACTCCGTCCTCTCTGTGGCCTTCTCCTCTAATAGCAAATATATTATATCTGGATCTTGGGATAAAACAGTACGGCTTTGGGACGCTATAACAGGAGCATTGTTACAAACGCTCCAGGGTCATACTAGCATTGTCTGCTCTGTGGCCTTCTCCTCTAATAGCAAATATATTATATCTGGATCTTGGGATAAAACAGTACGGCTTTGGGACGCTATAACAGGAGCATTGTTACAAACGCTCCAGGGTCATACTGGCCCTGTCTTTTCTGTGGCCTTCTCCCCCAACAATAAGTATATCGTGTCTGGATCTAGTGATAAAACAATACAGCTTTGGGACGCTATAACAGGAGCATTGTTACAAACGCTCCAGGGTCATACTGACTCCGTCCGCTCTATGGCCTTCTCCCCTAACAGCAAATATATCTTGTCTGGATCTTATGATAAAACAATACGGCTTTGGGACGCTATAACAGGAGTATGGCAACAAACGCTCCACGGCCATACTGGCCCTATTGAATCTGTGGCCTTCTCCCCTAACAGCAAATATATCGTGTCTGGATCTTGGGATAACCCAACACGGCTTTGGAACGCTAAAACAGGAGTATTGCTACAAACGCTCCAGGGTCATACTGGGTTTGTCAATTCTGTGGCCTTCTCCCCCGATAGCAAGAATATCATATCTGGATCTAATAATAAAACAATACAGCTTTGGGACGCTTTAACAGGAGTTTTGCTACAAACGCTCCAGGGCCACACTCACCCTGTTAATTCTGTAGCCTTCTCTCCTGACGGCAAGCATATTATATCTGGATCTAGTGATAAGACGGTGCGGGTCTGGGGCTAAATTTGATAATAAGCTGGTGCGGCTTTGGGACGCCGTGACGGAAACATCGCTATAGACGCTCCAGAGCTAGACTGGCTCCGTCTACTCTTTAGTTTTCTCCCCCGGCGGCAGCCTATTGCCAATCCTACAAGTATTTAATCATTTGATAGTAGGAGGTAATATGAATACTCTTTGGCTGTCTCTTGGTTATTGGGAATGTTGTTTAGCTACTTAGAACGAAAGTCTTGTTTTATAGCAAAGTTGAAGAAAAAATCCAGTGACGAGTTGAAAAACTTGATCAGAAGATCTGGAGGATTCCGAACATGGCAACACTTTCATTTAGAAAATCTCCAAAGGAAATATGAGATGGCAAAAGTCAACGTCGCCAAAAAGGAGTTTGTTTCATTCAATCCACCAGGAAGTGATAAGACCACTCAATTTTCTATCAGTGGATTCTCATGGGAGGAAACAGAAGGATTTGGTTTCAGCTGGCGTGGGCTAGAACTGTTTTAACTGCTCAATCGTTCTCGTGCTGCACCAGTTTCTAAACTTTGGGTATGGTTTTTTTTATTCAGCTGCTGTTTTCGCGACGTGGAAGAAGAGCTCACATTCAAGAGACTGATGGATCGAGATGTTGTTAAAGCCCAGGGGAATGCTATTGACTTTACAAAGAGGTTTCCGAAAGTATACACTATGTATGTGGGATACGCTCAAGTTTAATGCACCCAAAAATAGGAGGTTTAGTGATGAATGCCGACGAGGAAGCTCTTTTGATTCAATCAATCAATCAATCAATCGTTTTGCAATGCTTTGATAGCATTCCATTCTTCTTTATTGAATAGCTATGATCCAACATGAACCAGCATCCTTTCTAACTCCCAAATCCCCTCGAACCAGAGTGTCTGCACGACCTCATTGCTGATTTGCGCACACAATAAAGCAGGAGATGATGATCTAACAGTCTCTCTCCTTGTATGCCGGCGGGGGAAAGTGCACAGGAGGTGGCCCAGCAATAACCTCATCATCCGCAACGTCTGCATGACTTAAAGCTACCGGTTCTGTTCCGAGGCTTGTTCTCGAAGATGTTGCGTGGGTGGCTGGATCCGCTGTCATAGGTCTTTGTGATGCGTAGGCAGTCCCTGCTCCGATAGAAGCTTGCGGTTGCGTCTGGTTCGTCTCCCCCGCCTTGTATTTGCAATGGGCATCGACGAAGGTGCAGCACATGATAGCGCAAGTGCCGCACAAGAGGAATGCAATGATGCAGGTACCACCTTCGGCCGCCATTGTAAGATGTAGGATGTAAGATGTAGGATGGTTTTTATCTCTTATTCTGTGGGGGGTTCGGTTGCAAATTGAGACTTTTATGTAGGTTGGATGTCCCCGAATTGTATTTGCAGTGATATAGAGATTGGTATGCAGATGTAGATTCGGGTGATCTGAAATAGCGGCTTAAAGTTCTCAAAAGCGAATATGATAGGGATATGTTGGTAGTTTTAAGCCGTGCATCAGATATATAAAACGCCGTCAAAAGATGGTGGTCTAAAAAGGAATGAACACATATCTAATTAGTCAAAATCACGCATAGCCTAAGATTTCGGCGGTCTAAGCATTTGATATGAAAACTAATGTTCTATCGTTACAATGGTCCATAATTAGCGTGTAACCCAGAACATCTTAATCAATCAAGTAGCCAGCCAACTAATATTTCTAGCCAGCACCCGAGAAACGGGTATCAGCTTGCTATAGTTAGCTGATATATACTATGCTGTTCAAAATGTTTGTACCAGTGGGTCGAAGTGATCTTGAGAGTAACCTTACCATCTCAGTTCTCATTTCATGTTGAATTATCTTCGCTTATAAAGGAGGAGGGCAGAGTAACTTCCCAATTGGGTCAGGCCTCAGGGGCGTTAGCGACACGGCAACACGCTAAAAGCCACCCCACCACTTAACGCGTCTCAACCGCGTCTCCGTCCTCAAAGTTTAACAATCTCACAAAACAAAAATGACTCCCGCAATAATAGGAACAGACCCAATCGCTGAGGCGCCTGCGAAGGAGATATCAGAAATCTCTACAAAAGATGTAAATCATGAAGAACACCAATATCTTAACCTTATCCGCGATATTTTAGAGAATGGAGAACATCGTCCGGACCGGTAAGTCATTTCTCAGAGCCCTTTGCCTTGCAGAAGAGCAAACAAATCCAAAGGATGCAATGAATGAAACGAGAACTGGGCTAATATCTCATAGAACAGGAACAGGCACTCGTTCACTCTTTGCCCCTCCTCAGTTAAAATTCTCCCTCTCCACTCCCTCAGGGACGCCCATACTTCCACTCCTCACAACCAAGCGCGTCTTCCTCAAAGCTGTCATCGAAGAACTCCTCTGGTTCATCGCTGGCTCTACTTCCTCTCTCCCTCTTTCCGAGAAAGGCGTCTCCATCTGGGACGGCAATGGATCGCGAGAATACCTCGACTCAGTCGGGCTCTCTCACCGTGAAGTTGGCGACCTCGGTCCCGTATATGGGTTTCAATGGCGACATTTCGGCGCCGAATACGTCGATGCGAAGACGGATTATACAGGACAAGGAGTGGATCAACTGGCTGAGGTCATCTATAAGTTGAAGAACAAGCCATATGACCGACGGATTATTTTGAGCGCGTGGAATCCCAAAGATTTAACGCTTATGGCATTACCTCCCTGCCACATGTTTGCGCAATTCTACGTTCGTTTCCCCAACGGGCCAGAGGGAAAGGGCAAATTAGACTGCCAGCTTTACCAGAGAAGCTGTGATATGGGTCTCGGTGTTCCGTTCAACATCGCCAGCTACGCGCTGTTAACGCACATGTTGGCGCATGTTTGCGATTTGGTACCGGGCACATTCACACACACCATGGGAGATGCACACGTATATCTGAATCATGTGGATGCATTAAAGGTGCAGCTGGATCGCGACCCGAGATCCTTCCCTGGCTTGGAGATATCGAGGGAGAAGGGCGGCAGCATTGACGGGTGGGAGGCGAAAGACTTCAAGATCATTGGCTACGAGCCTCACAAGGGAATCGCCATGAAAATGTCCGTCTAGACGCTACGCCTCACGTGATAGGAATGGAAATTAGGAATTGAGATTTGGGTAATTGGTGATAAAGCGGGAAGGGGGGGCAAGGGGTCAAGGGGGGAAGACTTTTTGGTATAAAGTAACAAACATGGAGTTTTAGGATCACCTGTAGGAATGAATAGAAATATATGTGAATATGCTTACATATGAGTATGCTATTATTCTTTTTTTGAATAGGAAAAAAAATCCCCCACCATGTGAATCCTATATTTGCATCACTCATAAAACATAAAGCTAAACGTAAACCGGGCAATGGAGCTACTCAACCGAAAATTAGAAAGAAAGAAGCTAGCCAATCAATCCTTCACGGTGATTTCTTGTCTTTTTCATCCTTTTCATCCTCTTTTCGTACAGGAAGACATACCATTGCGTTTGATCAGGTAGCAAAGTTTGTCTACACAGTAATCGGCACAAAAGTGGTCGGTCTGTCGGGAGAGAAAGTGGCAGGATCACATCCACAAGAAACCAGAAATTAAAATTAAAGTGCCAAGTTGACTTAGGAAAGTGCTGTATTTCATTGCACTCTTATTTATAGGAATGATCGTGTCAACTCTTCATTCATCTCATCAAAAAAGAACGCATCCGCCCAAATCCGGCCACGAGAAGTCCCTAGTAGCCCCCATATGAAATCCTCCCCTCTTTTGTACTACTCTATTCCTCCTTGACGGCCTCCTCGATAGCGGCCTGAAGGGCATCGGGGTTAGCACCAACAACCTCCTGGACCTTCTGTCCGTCCTTGAAGATCATGAATGTGGGCATGGCGCGAACACCGAGCTCTTGGGCAACATCTGGGACCTCATCAACATCTACCTTGATGAAGTGGGCGCCGGTGTGGATATCTGAGAATCTGTGGAAACTGTCAGTTCTTTGCTTCACCAATGTGGCGTTTTCGAATTGAATAAGAAAGAAAGAGATGGAACGTACTCGACGACTCTTGGAGCAATGACCTTGCAAGGACCGCACCAGGTTGCGAATCTGTCTATTGTTAGTCTTTTGTTTCTGCGAGCAATTGAAGACGCGGAGGAGGTGGAACATACGCATCAACAACAACGATCTTATTGTCCCTCAAAGCGGCATCGAATTCATCCTTGTTTGCGACATTGTGGACACCCATGATTCTGTTTGTATGCGAAAAATGTCTGCTTGGTATGATGGTTGATCGAGGTAATCTGTTCTGTCTGGCAGTGAGCTTTGCTGTGCGGATGAAGAATGACATTCAAAAGATTGTGCAAGAAGAGAGGCAGAGGTGGTTATATAGGAAGCAGAGACTTGGGGGCGATGGCGATGGCGTCTTGTGTTGCGTTGTGTTTGTTTTAGTTTGTTGGTGGTCCCCCAGGGTGTTCCTGAGGCTTAGAAATCGCAAGCGCTAGTGGGCGATTCTAGATGCTGTCATCCCGTCCCCGTCCTTCCTGCGCCGAGAGTGATTTGTCGAAGGAACACCCGACGAAGGGAGATGTGATGTGAAGTGATGTGTAAGCAAGAAGGAGAAGCACGCAGAAAGGGGATTTGATAATAGTCCATGTCAAATCCAAATACTTGAATTCGACGATGGCGTATTTGGAATCCCCTCTGGCATTTCTGTCAATTCTGCCATGCTGTGTCTGTCTACCCCTCGGCTGGACCTGGTCGCAAAGCGCAGCTCGTGCTCGTATCTCAACCCCGCGTCGTTCTGAGCTCGGTGTGTGGTTTCACTTGCCTCGAGGGATTGCCAATATCCAACTGCATGGCATATGTGTATGTATGGGCAATGGGACGATGGATCTGGAAATAGAAAACGGAGGGCTTACCTGTTGTTTCTTAGTTGGTAGGTTGGTTGGTGGAGGATGTGGTTGGTGTTGCAGCTGAAGGAGTTCACGCAAATTGAAAGGAACCCCGCGGGTCACGTGACTTGCATGACGTGCTGACCGACGACCCGAGTTGGAGTTGGATTTGTGGTTGGAGTTAGGAGTTGGAGTTAGAGGTAAAGTAGATTCATACATAACTTGGGGAGAGGCGATGCAGTGACAGATTTAGATTCACGATGGATGGAAATTTAAAAAGGCATATATCTATATGGTCATGGTCAATATAAGAATTTACCGTGCTTTGCATACTATCCAGTAGGGTAGGGAGGTAGGTAGAGCGTGGTAAGCAACGCCTCCTGGCAAGCATATCAAACGACTCAATCAAATCGGCTAATAAAGCGTTTCCATCCAACCGCCCCAAGTAAGCTGTCTCGCTGTATCCCGCGGAATTCGGTTTGATATTGGCGCGCGCCGGAAAGCGTTCCAGTGGTTGGTAATACCACCACTCCTACCGAGCTTGCGCATGAAGAGCTGTGCAGAAAGGTTCCTGCATCGCCGCAATCAATAGCTTCACTTCATCAAATAAAAACCCAACTGCAGGTGAACCCTTTATATATTTTAATATCAGGTCAATATGTCAACCCCTGGGTCTGCCTAAAGAGAGCCAATTATGTGCTTAGAGTGTCCTTTCGCGCTGCGAATATTCTGGTTACAGTACAATCCCCTAGCCAGCCAGCCATTCCTTCCAACAAATCCTATATTCCCCAACCCAATCAAACCGCGGAAATTTTCTCAAAGGAGTGACGCCTGATTTTGGTGCCTCCCCAATCCATCCCCAACCCAAGCCAAGTCGGATAAAACCAGACTCAGACTCGAAACGCAAAACATGTGCTAAAGTGGAAATTCTATGTGCTAGTGGGGGAATCAAGTTATGATGACGGAATAAGAAAGAAAAAAAATGTGAATACGTGAAAATCTTCGTGGAAATGACCTTGCGTGGCTAGCAAATGCTGGGGTTGGATCGATTGATGTTTCGGGGGGTGATTGGATGACGAGTCCATGATTGACTGAGACAGAGCTGACGATAGGTAAATGAAATCTCGATAGAGCGTTTGAATGAGTAGTAGGTCGAAGCCTGAAAAGTATCAAATGAGCGTGGGTGTCGATATCGACGGTGTAAGGAAATAATCCAAAAGAATGTAGGTGCTCGTCCTCGTCATGTCGTGCGCCGTCAACCAAATCCCCGTTATTCATCCCTCAATCCTCGCTCAGTTGTCGGTACCGGTGCTTAGTCTCTTTCCATCAGAGTTTTTCGTCAGATTTAGAATTTTGGCACTTCCGGCGCTGATTCTTCGGGCGTGACCTTTGCCTAGGTCGATGCTAGTGGCCCTCCGTACATCAGAAGCTGCAGAGACCTCGTTTTCGAGTTCCTGATTGAATCCGTAACTCTTGCGCCTCGATTGGACTGTAGTTGGGAAGTCTTCCTGAGCAGTCTCAAAAGGTAAATCGGCATCAGTGTCATAGTCAGCATCAGAATAGTCATTCAGTAGGCCTTCACGGGACTTGGCACGTGGCTCGCGGTGCACGACAGTTGGCGTACGCGCAACGGCACCCCATTTTGACTTTTCTGATGTTGGGCTGACGATGCTACCTCCGTCTTCTTCGTCGCTGGATGGCATGGTCTTTGATCGTCGTTGATGGATCTTGTACTCCTCCTCTGGTCCAGGTGTTAATCGGCTGAAGTACTCATCCTCCGCGATTCCAAGCTCCTCGTTAGATTCAGAATACTCCTTGTACTTCTTCTCTAGTGAGCTTGCGCTTTCACGGAGAGGTTGATGTGGTAGATTCGATGAGCTTCGCTTCGACCCTCCCTTTCCACCAGACAACCAAGATCCTTCGGAATCGATAGATGCTAGTGATTGTGACATGGCAGCGATAGGTTCTGGGGAAGGTGCAGCAATCGAACGATAGCTGGTTGGCGTCTCCTCGCGTCTCAGCGACCGGAACCCACTTGTAGGTGTATCATACCGCACCTTTGGATCATCACTCAATTGCACCGATTTCTTTTCGGGGTATTCCCGGATAGGAGGTACAACATCAGCTTCGGGTGACTGTACCCTGGAATCCGGTGGTGATAACGGGAGCTCTGGTAGTGCCTCTCGCTCTGGAAGATCTTCTCGAAACTTCGACATTGTACGTTTGGGAATGTTAGATGTGCTCCTCATTGGAGTATATCCTATTATAGGACCTTGTCCATTTTGCATCGAATCTCGTGATGTGTTGGAAAATGACGGTGGTACAGATGGGGGTCCAGATGCTCTCTTAGGTTTCGAACTTCTTTTGAAGAATGATGTCCACGATCTTGAAATGGGACTAGTCTCAGGAGCGGGGGATGGAGATGGCTTTCTAGCTGGGATAGGAATCGGCAATGTTTCTGTTGCGGTCGTTGCTGCTGGCGCTTGGGCGGCTTCTGGTTGAACTGTAGATATATACATCATCTGAGATATACTCGAAGAACCACGCTTATGCGTACTTATTGTAGGAGATCCTGGCGGCGAAACTGTGGCTTTTGCTACAGTTCCAACCTTAGCCGTTTCAATGAAGGCCGACCGGTCAGAATCAGGAGTGAAGTTCTCGTCCTCGAGACTAGGACTCCGATGGAAATTATCCCTTGGATTATAGCTGGTTGTAGAATCTTGTCGAAGGCTCTCAGATGGCCGCTTTCCTCGTCCACTTGACCTACTTGATGCTCTTCTCTTATTTGAGGTAACAACTGCAGATGTCCCTATTCCCAGTCCCACGATCTCTCGTCCCAGAACTCCTCTCTCCATATTCTCAGGCGGCGGGGTGCCATTACGGGAAGCATCTGCCTCATCTTGTTTTTGCTTCTCTTGCCTTCGGGCGAGTTTTCTTTCCATCTTCATGTTTTCCGCGATCCTCTTCTTCTCCCTGCGTTTCTGATCGCGCTCCATCAATTCTCGTAATTCCCCAGCATCAAGATCGTCTGCAAGGTCGTCGACTCTCCTATTCGCCTTAATGGTCTCTTCTGGAAGCGACAACCGCTCTGCAACTTTCCTCTTTCGTGAACCCAAAGAATCAGAGCCATATCTTATATTGCCATACCGAGGGCTCTCAGAATATCGTATCGTGGGTCGAGGTGCTAGCATGTCGAGTCCAGTCAATATATATGAGGCATGCTGATCCTCGCCAGAAAGTGAGGAATGTATCGATTGTGCTAAGGGGAGCGAGATATCCGAGGACGGGTTCTGGAAGTTTGGTCCCAGCCCATCACGCATTTTCTTCGTATCTTTTTTCATTGGTCTTCCTGACATGTACGCATCGGTCGCAGGCCGCGTTGGCATCGAAGGAAGCATGGCTTTGATCTCCTCCTCCCTAATATGTTCTGTCTTCCGCTTTTTGCTGGATTTGCGCTTGGTTAAAGTTGGCACCCTCTGCCAGTCTTGCTTCTCCTCCGGCGGCTCCGTATTCGATCGTAGTGCTCTCTTCATACCTGCACTCGGTGGCCCTGCGGTTGCTGACCTTTCACCCCTTCTAATTATCGACGGTATCCTCGGCACCGGCGGTTGGTTATGATCCTGTGGAACCCTTATACTGTCATTGCGACCGGGCGAAAAACTAAATGCACGTTGCTTTTCATGTCTTTGCTGATGCTTCGAGTCTTTAGAAGACTTCCGCCTCCTGCTACCTTTCCTGCTTCGCCGCCGCTCTATCCCTGATATCACATTTATATCGGAAGCATTGATCAACCTCCCAGGGCCACCTTCATGCAAATCGGTGGACAGCGGGGCTCTTTTGCTTCTCCGCCTGGAAAATGGCCACATTCCCATCTTTCCTCCTTCGCACGCTTTTGCGGACTTGTTGTGCCACTCCGTCGTCCTATCTCGCAATCGCGTGAAAGTTCGCCATCAATTCAGCGCTGATTTAAGTTATACGTCTCGATGGGATGGTGGATCTTCACGAAGCGGCGGCGGGAGGTTATATGCGAGCCTACCTTGTCGCGTTTTCTAAATCGAAATGCCGTTTGCGCTCCACTCGCATAACTCGACTTCCCTGAAGGATCGCTGAGTGGCGCTGCCAATTGGGCGGAGAGCGAAAGACGTTGAGCTGACTCGGTGCGTGTTTGTGAATGCGATGAACGATCCCAAAGAGAGTGCGCGGGTTTTGTCGCGGCAGTCACGACGGGGATGTATATTATGATCTGGACGAGGCGGTATGATGGAAAAGAGAGGAAGGGGGATGGGTGAAGGTGTTGAAGCAGAAGTTGTACGAGTAGCGGCTTCTCAACCTTCAGCACCACCTGCACCTGCATCTGGTGGTGGTGCATCGACAACGGCCCAAGCCTCCTACTACCAGGGATTTACGAGGGCAAAACGAGGGCACCCAAGGCAAGCCGCAGGGCACAGCATACACGTCGTTTTTGGTATTCATTTTATTCCTATTGGTGCCGTGCAGCGCGCACTTTTCGTACCTGAATCACGAATCACGAATAACTACTGGCTATGTATATTCTACTACATTGGGGTCTGTTTATCCTGGAGGGAGACGGCAGGTGGTGGTGGATGGTGTCACCAATTCAGGAACGAAGGAACTCACAAACCTACTTCGCATTTGGGAATCCAGCTTTGCCACCGATTCAATTCAATGTGCTTCGCACCTACACCTCTGATATCATGAATCCCATGATAGTGGAATAATGCCCGACGAGGTGCTGGAAATGATCGACGACGCAAATACAGAATGCCCCCATTGGCAACATCTCTGTCAACGCCACCACCGCGGGGTGGTCAGAGGGTGTGTGTGAGAGTGGTCCTTTGGAATGGAATCCAACAACTAGATCTACAGTACGGGACGGGAGGGGAGCACAGTGCGAGTCGAGGCGAGTCGAGTCGAATCTTCCTCGACAGAGGAGGTTCCCTCGGTCCCTCGTTCCCTCCTTTCCCTTCCATGCATCTCCCTTCTTGCGGTACGTACATCAGATGAACTCTGGCTTTCCGAATTGTACTCTGACACGTAGGCATATAGGATTAATTTGACATCCATGGTGACATTACGCACGCGAGGCGACACAACCATAGCAAACTCACATACTCCACCCCAACGCATGAAATACAAGGTGCTGCTGCTAAATGGCTAGCAGGCTAGAATAAGATAAGTAGGGTCTTTTCTCGTGGCAGTAATAGTCACGGTGTGTGACAGAGCGCTAAGGTCATGCAATAATGCTTGGAAAGCTGCTGCTGCTGCTAATGCATATCGAATCTGGCCGTACCGTTATTTCAACTGTCTGGCTTCCCAGTTGACTATTCTGCGTTTGATATGGATTTGTAGTAATGGATGAGGACCAAACCAAGATCGGTCTGTCGGATACCTGACCGATCAGCCACATCTCATCCATCGTGTCCATCGAGACGGGATGGCCGCAGATGACCCAAACTCCTCTGAAGGCTTCACGCTTATGCCGACTTATCGAATAAGCTATTGGCGATTAAGACTCTAATTGAAATGGCGACGAGCGAGCCTTTCGGCGGGGCAGCCATGTGGCTGCATAATAACCTGAAGTTTCACAATTCGCACAACTGAATCGTCTGTTCTGTACAGTACAGTAGAGTACAGTAGAGTTACCGTACCGTACCGTGCGGTAGCATTGCCGATTCTTGATGACGACCCGAGATCTGAGAGGTTGCTTCAGGAGGGATGATCGACGGAAATATACCTGCTTTATCTATCCAGCGATGCCAAAACAAATCCGCTTTTCAATACCCATCCATCTAGAACGTGATCGCCCCGAAGCTATAGTAAGCGGAATTCTATTCCGAGCGTGTTCTTTTTTCGGTTTCAGCTACAACCTCAACCACGACTGGTTGCAGGATTTCCGAAACAATTATACTCCGAGGTTTTATAGCCCTGGCATTGTCTTTCTTCTGAACGGCTTCTATGTCTGTGCTGTACTTATCTACGGAGGCATCGTCATCACATCAGCGGGCATATGGCTTCATTTGGGATGCCCCGGCATGAACCAGGCATGGGCGACTGCTGATAGGCTGCTGGGTCATACCCAATACCATACCATGGGGGCAAGCTGGTTCGTCTTCTTGGCTGACGAATGATTTTGGCGACATGGAATTTGACCACTGTATGCGTAGAGTTTGGAGGAGAGTTTTGAGGCTCAACTGATCGATCATTTGAAATAACCTACTCATTAGCTTAAGGTTCACAGTTGGAATTTGGGACGCGACTGATGTTATGACCCAAAACTAAATTGGCTTTCAATAAGGTTTAACCTTGAATGCCCCAATTGATGGGAGTGTTCTCAGAGCGCTCTACCCGTAGACCAGATATCATGTATTTTTGGGGAAGAGCACCACTTGAGCCCTGAGTTACTACTGATTTCCAGAGGATGTGAGTAGGATAATATTCTCGATCTACCAAGCGTATGCAACATCTACTTCAGAAGTGTGTAATTGATAGAAATAATGTCAGTGAATATTTTGTATTGAATGCCTTAAAGCCCGGCAACCAAGTCATGGAGATGTTTTGTCAAAATATCCGCTGATAATAATCCTCTCATATCACTCCTCTGAATAGTACATGGATCCTCTGGTCAAAAACTCTGATAATTCTTATCGAACGCCTCTCTGAGGTCCACCGAGTCTTCTGATCTATGAATCTATACATCTACATTTAATAAAAAAAGAACATCCTCCACGTATTACCACCAGCTTGGGTTCTTCCTTATCTGTCAAATGCTCCGCCCTTCTCACACAAGCGATAAACCAATGTTGGGATTGTAAGTTGGAGTATATAAATTCGACAGGCTCAAAACCCTCTGGTCCCTGGATAAGACACTCCTCCCGGTCTGGCAAGAAGTTGAATAATGAAGTGGACAACAGATGAAGTCGTAAATGCAGCGAGCTTGAGGAGGTGCGCTAGCCAAGGCTACACCTGTAGATTGTTACCAAATTCCATTACTCAACGACCCAAGGGAGAACATGGGATATCAGATATTAACTCAGCCAGGATATGGATGGGAACACCGATTTTTGCATTCTGTCTGATGGAATGATTTGTGACCAAGTACTATTGGTATTAAGAGAAGAGGTTTTCCAAGACCTGGTATCGGAAGGTCTAAAATTTTCTGAATACAAGAGTTGATTGTTGGAATTCTCCATGAGTTTGGATGATTGCCTCAGTCCGGATTGTTTCTCCTTTACCTCCCCTTGATTGTGTATTTGATGGTATGCTAGATATCAGAAAAAGACTGGCGATTTCCTAGTTCAATCGAGCCTTGGTAATTAACGAGTGCGGCACCTCGCAACTCTAGTGAGCCTTATGTCTAGTTCGCGATCTGGTAAGAGGTTCTATCATGGAATAACTCATGAAGTTGCTCATTGGCTATACTGTAGAAAACTAACGTTGTTCAGAATTAGAAACGGAGCTTTTTGGATTCTTGCGCTGTAGTTGTGAGGGAATTTTTACAGAGTCCACAAAGTCTTCGTTGAACTCTATTGCTTTAGGTACTTAACTTGACTTTGGTTGCCGAGGTTTGTGATCTTGGTTATTAAAAATATGACTTCCTGTAGCATATGTCAAGAACTTATGGTTGTTCTCCGATGATTAGTGTGGTATATCCGATCCAAGCTCGCGGTGCTAAATCTTGGCACATATATCTTTACTATAATCATCCGATATGGTATCTTCAAGCTAGGTGGAATAGCAGTATTTCTGGCTGTGGACTTTAATTTGTCGGAATAATTGTAAAGAGTAGTTTTCTTTTTATATATTGAAGCAAGACAAATTTCACGGATGGAATAATTAGTACCGATTATTTTAGACGATTGAGTTTCTATTAGTAGTATTCAAAGTCGATTTGAGGTCACAGATAGGATATGCATTCTATAAGCCCTCTCCTTTACAATATCAGATGTTTTGAATTATGCTCTAGTTTCGGCAAGCAACCTTATATGTACGGAAATTTTATATGCTACATGTATCTCTTGGTAATATAATCCACCCGGAACACTTACACCGGAACAACGTCATGAACCGATGGTTTCTTAATTGTCTTGTTTTCTTCCAGTATTTCCTCGGAACTTGTACCGTCTACCAAAGATTCATCCAACCTGGCCTTCTTCTCACTGTGTTATCTGTCAGTATTTCTTTTGATCTCCAGATTTATGGATGTTAAGTAACATACTCTTCTCTTCTAAACAAGACACGCACAACCTGCGTCATAACCACCAACCCCACAACCATAGATGCCGAATACGCATATCCATGCGGAAACCGCGGCGCTTGGACGGTTGGATAAGT
>Ga0247734_1000813_pt1 | contig 25757 bp, 18 predicted proteins | sample UWRJL103311B2_FD_180933 | JGI IMG/M metagenome (GOLD analysis project Ga0247734, IMG submission 180933) | Plant litter microbial communities from Arlington Agricultural Research Station in Wisconsin, United States - UWRJ-L103-311B-2 | ecosystem: Environmental > Terrestrial > Plant litter >...
TTAATTCTTCATCCGTCATACGGAAAACCATCTCATTAAGCATCACGTAAATAGATACAACACCAAAGGAGAAGATGTCTGATGGAGTACCCTGGGCTGCTCGGGCCCAAGACTCGGGACTTCTCCACATCTGATTACCGCAAAGTGCATGCCTTAAGTATTTCCCAGCGGGAAGAATCACCGAGTCCTCTAGGTCCGATATTTGAACTTTTTTGATACATAATGTACCATCTTTGTCCTCATAGTCTAAGAGAATGTTATTTGGCTTTATATCTGTCGTGCCTTGGTTAGCAAGTGTGTAGCGGTGTCAATACTCATGGAGAACGCAATCCTTGAATCTTAAATACGCAACCAAGGGGTTTTCTAAAATTTACCTGTGTGAATAATGTTGCGATCATGCATAGCTGCTAGACCATTGAGTGCGCTCTCGAGAATGCTCTTCCTGGTCGCATTTGTCAAGTTCTTTTGTGTAAACTGAAGGAAATCGGTTTGTAGAAATGGGTATATGAACAATTCTGCATCTATCAGACCATCTATAACGGTCCGTAAATTGGGACATGAGGATAACGGCTTCTGCAAATCTTGTTGATACTCGTATTCCCCTGGTATCATGTTTTTGATAACAAAGTGCCGTCCTTCAGCTCTAACCAATGCTGTTAGTGCCGAGCCTCTTGTTGTTGGGTTCATACTGTACCTCGCACGATAAATACATAAGAGAGGCTTCAGATTTTCAACAAGTACCTCTTGAATAGTATATATGCGCCCTGACTGGCCACGAAGCGTTGCCCCTGGCGTCAGAGGTCCGTTGACCCTTTTCAACTGAAAGGATCCATTTCCACGTGAAGATCGGGGGATAGTGTGTAAACGACGATTGAATGAAATGTGAGAAGTCGATGAGTTAAAGCGTAAAATAGTTAGTCCTGCGGAGCGATGCAAAAGTGATAAGATATAACATTCTTTGTTTCCTGAACGCTACTATTTAGCTCCTTAACCATGCTGCTGGCATATGGATTGATTTTGAAAGGACTGACGCGTTGATCACCAAAACACAGAGTCTCTATCTAGAAGCGCATTAACCTTGTGCTGTTCGCTGATCGCTGTTGATGTAAAGAGGTCGGGTTTCCTGAGATTGGATGTAGGGTATGTCACGTGATAAGGAAAGACACTTTTTTTCCAACTATCTATCCTAACAGAGAGCTCCTATATTTCTTAGTGATGGTAAACTTAAATGGCTAGGCGCTCTGTGAGCAGCAATTCTCGCACAAGCAGTATAATTATTGACCACTAAAATACAAGAGAAACCTTTAGAGCAAGGTTCACATTGAAATTCGAAGCAGTTACAGGTTTATGTAGCTGCCATACTTGCAATGCTGTGATACTTGATAAACAACTTTAGGATATGATATATGAGTGAAAAAGAATTTCAGTGAAAAGAAGCTTGTTCGGGAAATTTTGGCTTTTCTGCTTACAGTTGGGAAATCAACCCGGATTAAAGTCGACCCAGGAACTGTTACAGCAAAATCAAAGATCCCGTGTTAGGAAATATTCTGAAATTAGGGTGCAACTCGTGTTCACCATTCGTCACTTAGTATATATTCTGACGAGAATCTGCTTGAAACTGAAGATATACTTTTATACTATCTTTAGATACAGACCGCAGGAAATAGTAGTGTGAGGCTCCTTATCCTCGGTTGATTTGAATAGGGGGGTTGGAAGGACCTTCTACAGTTGGAATAGCTCCAGGGGAATGAAGGGGTATATCAATAGACCTCCTGGTGATGTAATTAGAAATCATAGATTATTCTCGTATCAATTGGAATACCCCGTTCCAGGCTTATACTTCTCTGTCACTACTAATCCTCACAAGTATACAATGATTTTAATCGCATTGTATATAGTACAAGACTTGGAAACTTTTAAAAAGTCTCTATGCATAGTTAGTGATATGTAAACTGTTTCGTGTCTGGAGATAACATTCATTCATACAATATATTCATATTAAAACAATAATCACAAATGCTGTGTTATGTAATACTCTACTACAATGCTTTCAAAGAGGACGCTTGTACTGACCATTGACGAAGCGTTAGGGTCAAAAGTCTAGAACTGCCTTGATACAATACTTCAAACCGCAACCCAAATTTGAGCCTAATTTAATTGGTGGTGTAATGTTCAATTACTATCTAAGTTTGTTTCATTCCAGCCACGACGGTGAATTGCCAAACTCACACAATCTAGGAAGAACAGTACGACGACTAAAGCCTCCACAAATTTACTATAATCAAACCACAATACATACATAGATAGAGAAATCTATTGGCTATTTAGAGAGCCAAAGAATATTTAATGTGATGACTGTATAAAACAGTTCGTCACTCCATATACGATAGTATTTCGAAATTCCCACAAAAGAAACAACTTTACTTCATTGTTTCAAAAAATCAATTTTGTCAACCATTGTAATTAGTTACAGTGTGAGTAATTATGTTGGCCAGGCAAGTATCCGTACATAAAAACAGTCATATGCCAATTTGCGGATTGAATTACGCAGAAAATTGGTGCGAGTGGTAGTTCTCTTACCTGGAACCGATGCACTCACTTATGGATATGCTCATCTGTTCTGAGCATATGATTCATTCTGTTTGATGCCAACATCTGGAAAAGGATAAACGAAAAGTCTACCCCACTAACTAATTATTATGAAACTGGCCATAACTCTAGATGGTGACGGATAAACATCCCAATTGTATTCGGCTATACTAGAGAAAGATGTAAGTCGTAGTACGCATGATGTCTAGATGTTTGACAAGAGAAGCTCTCGCTTGCGGTTGAAACGCGGAATTTACACTTGATAGGTACAGATGTTGGTTTTTATTATTTTGGCGTATTATTCATAGGCCGTCCATTGTTATTTTGTATTGTGTTTCTTAACCTAATTTAGCCTCCCGGTGCGGGACGTTACATCTGCCCCCAGCAAACGGCCAACTACATCGCCCGGCATTCCAAAATCAAAGAATGACCCCGCAAAGTGTAGATCCCAGATTGCCAGATCGTGTGGCGCGCATCTGGTGGGCTGGAAATCGACATCGTTGAGTCGGTAAGGTTACTAATTTCTCCGAACAGATTGAGAGATTTAACCTTAAAACCATAATGCATCATAGGACCTCGCTTATGTGTTAACATAGTCGATTTTCATAGGAAATTAACCGTGGCAAAACAACGGTCCTAAGTGAAGACCTCTTCTCTGGAGAGAGTGAGCTTCAACTACACAAGCTCTATGGTTAGTAGAATTAAGATATATATTACAGCATAAAAGCATTAACCGGGCGCTGGGGAATGCTGGGGCAGGATCCACAGGATAAGTGAGGGGTTTACCCTTTTCTACTTGTATATAATGACGTGAAGTCTAAGCTTGTGTTCACTGTTTTCTCTTTCAGAGTTCGTTCTTTTGCAAATTCCATTTGAAACCAGAAATCGATCCAAGATGAAGTTTTATCTGTCTGCAATATTCCTAGCTGCTATGTCAGGCAACGTTCCTGCATTGGCCACACTTACCGAGAAGAGGCAATCAAGCACTGGCAATGGACCATATGCACCTGCTGTAAGTCTACTGAGACCCACAAACTCCGATTGATGTAAGTCACTACGAAACTAACAACCCCCCAGCAATATAGCATCGACTCCAGCCTTCCCAAGCACACCCTTTTCCAACCAAAGAATGTCCCAGCCGGGACAAAACTGCCTGTCATGCTCTGGGGCAATGGAGGCTGCTCCGCTGATTCCCTCTCGTCTGGAAATTTCCTCCTCCAGGTTGCCTCGTCGGGGGTGCTGGTGATAGCAAGCGGGACGCCCAAAGGCACCGGCAGCACAACGGCCGATTTGATGACTGCGGCCGTCGACTGGATACAGGCCAAGGCTGGAACGGGCTCTTACGCAAATATCAATGCGAGTCGGATTATCGCTGCTGGGTGGAGCTGTGGTGGCGTCGAGGCGTACACCCAGGTGTGGAATTCCCGTGTGGAGTCTATCGGCATCTGGAGCTCTGGCCTTCTAACGAACTACACCATGGCGGCACAGATCCAGAAACCCGTGTTTTATTTCCTAGGGGGGTCGAGTGATATTGCTTATCAGAATGTAAGGTTCTTGTGATTATTCCCTTGCTTACTTGATTTCGTGGCATAGCTCTTTTCAGATAACTGGCTGTTTTCCATTAGTGCCGTTTATTCTTCCCTCAACTCCCGCTTTTTGCCCAGTCAAGCTTTATGTTATATGCATACTGACTGTTCCTTCTTCTAAACTACAGGGTGAACGAGACTACGCGGCTCTACCAGCTGGTGTGCCGAAATGGAAGGGTAATCTTCCAGTTGGCCATGGCGGCACTTACACTCAAGTAAACGGTGGTAAGTTTGGCATCGCTGCCTCATACTGGGTATCGTGGCTCTTGCGGGGGAACACTACTGCATCAAGCTACTTCACTGGTTCAGGGGCAAAGAATGATGGGTGGACTGTCGAGATGGCAAATTTAGATAAGATATCTGTAACGCCAATTTAGGAGATATATATGGACGAGAAAAGAGAGAATGAAAGAGACAAGAAGGTGAAAAGAGGGCTGGAAAATCCTCCTGTAATTAGGAATATTATATTGTAATCAGCGAATGTGCACTTCTCTATTTATGTTATTCGTCAAGCTAATTTAGGCTTAATTTGGAATTCTATCACGTGACCCTTCATAGTGAATAGGTTAAACTTTTTTATCTGAGTTTTATACTAATATAATTTCTTGTTTCTGTCCATTCTGTGTATTATTTGGCTTTTGCTTAATCGTTTCTTGTAATAGGCTAGTCATCGCTAGAGTACGTGAGGTGTGAATACAGCTCAGTATATCTAGCCAGTAGAATTCGTTAAACTTGCTTCTTGGGTGTTGTGATGCTATAAGCGATACACCAACATTCTAGTGACCCAGAATTAACGTATCTAGGTTCTAATTTTCATGCTTATTTCACATGAAATTTATAACTGGACGAAGCTTCTAGTTTTCGATTTTTAAAAATGATTTCTCTGAAGTTAATATTGGATCTGGTGATATGTTATTTAATTATTAGTAAATTCGAAACCTTTTATCGTAAAAAACTGCTGCGTTGCAAAGAAGTCGTTGGATTTTATATAACTAACCCGCTGTTTGTTAATCGCACACAATCTGGGGTACACGTACGTACCCACCCACGTCTGCGCCCCTTTCGAGCCTATGTACATACAGGCACGTGCTAACGCGACTGCCCCTATTCTCCGTATCATGCATTCTACTATAACAACCCTTACCCTGTTACAGTAGTTCGGGCGACCATTGAGCCCAATTGATGAACCTCTTAGCAAGCTTCTATAATTGATTTACAATTTAGGGCCATGGAGCGGAAAGCCTCGTCGCCAATGGCGCCTATGTTTATGGTGTCAGCACCAGGAAAAGTCATTCTCTATGGTGAACATGCTGCTGTGTATGGGAAGCCAGCTATTGCCGCAGCCATCTCTCTCAGGTCCTATCTTCTTGTCACTACCCTCTCCAAATCTCAACAGACCATCAAACTGAATTTCAGAGACATTGGCTTGAATCATACATGGAACATAAACACTCTTCCATGGCATATTTTCAACCAGCCTGCTAAGAAAAAGTTCTACTACTCCCTTGTTACCTCTATCGACCCTGAGTTTTTCGATGCCATTATGCCGCACGCGGAAGCTGTATCGAAAGACCTCCCAGAGAAGCAGCGAGATATACATGTACGATCTGCTGCCGCCTTCCTCTATCTCTTCCTTTCCTTGGGCTCCCCGGAAAGTGCTGGGGGCATTTATACCCTTCGATCCACAATACCCATTGGTGCCGGTCTGGGTAGCAGTGCTAGTGTATGTGTCTGTTTTAGTGCGGCTCTACTACTTCAGATACATATACTTGCTGGCCCTCATCCCGACCAGCCTCCAGAGGAAGCAGAGATACAAATTGAGCGCATTAATCGCTGGGCATTTGTGGGCGAGTTATGCATACACGGAGACCCTAGTGGTGTGGATAATACAGTCTCAGCTGGTGGAAAGGCTGTGGTTTTCCAAAGAAATCCATCCGGGCCATCATCCGTTATTTCTCTAACCAAGTTTCCGAAATTACCACTTCTTCTCGTTGATACACGAGAACCACGCTCAACAGCGATGCAGGTTAACAAAGTGAGGTCATTGAAAACCAGTCATCCTGTGGTTATAGACTCAATTCTGAATGGAATTGGCGAACTTACAACTTCTGCTATAAAGCTTATATCGTCACCTGATTTTGATAGCAATAGTATCTCTGATGATGCTCTCGAACATTTCGGCACTCTAATCCGCATGAATCACGGATTCCTGATTTCGTTGGGGGTCTCTCACCCCCGTCTTGATCGAATCCGCGAGCTCGTGGATTACGCGGATATTGGCTGGACGAAACTGACTGGGGCTGGAGGTGGCGGATGTACCATCACCCTTTTTCGAGCAGGCGTCAAAAATAAAACGATCCAAGAGCTAAAGCGGAAGCTTGATAGAGAAGGGTTTCAACAGTACGAGACAGTACTAGGCGCTGACGGTGTTGGGGTGCTTTGGCCTGCGGTATTTCGAAAGAATAACAGTCGAAGTGGCGGCGAAGAAATTGATCAGGAAAAGTTCGAAAATGCTGTTGGTGCCGAGGGTATTGAGCATTTGGTAGGAGTAGAAATGGAAGAAACTCGGCGAGGATGGAAGTTTTGGAAGCGAGCAGTTGTCTAGGATACAATCAGGCCATTTTTGACCTTAATAGAAGATAATAGTGAGGTTGTGCTGTGGGGGAGTGGATTATTCTGACTGAGACGCTGCAGGCTTTCACTGTGCACAATTTTTCTTGGGATGGGTATTGGAAACTTGAGCTTTGCGGTGGCAAGATTCGTTTAATGCTCCATTGTGATCTACTCCAAAAAATTGCATATTACTCAATGAAGCAGAAGACCACCAAAGATGATACTCAATTCGAAGCAAGGGCAGTTCTACAAGGAAAACAAGATGTATGATAAGCCACCAATTAATTAGGCAATACAGAATAGTGGTAGTACAGTACTGTATACTGCTTTCAAACTGGGTAAGGTTACAGTAAAGCGTAAAAGTCTAACGTAACTTTGATCCGACTCTTCTGTAATTTTATACTGTTATCGGGAGGTATGCATCGCAGAAATTATAGCTTAGTGATTATATAGGTAGAATTCTGATGGTTTTTGATCAAGGACACCTAGTTATTGGTATCAAGTCTCCACAATTCCAGCTCCTTAAAAACTCTTCCTCTCTCCGTCCACTGTTACCTCCACCGCCTGCTACAAAGAATTCAGTTGATGTCCATAGCCATTCCACCTTTACATTTGTTTAATGCGTTTCTTCAAGCTTCCTGTTTTCCGATCCCGCATTACGAAAACATTTTGAGATGTTATATTGACTGCTGAGCATATTCCATGTTACCAACGTATCCATCCCCGAACCAATCTCAAGAAGCCTGAGATCAGGCTCCCAACCGATCGCCGTGTCCATATCAGACAACGACGAGGGTTTCGACTCCAGTGATTGTATTGCTGCTCAATTAATGATATTTGAAAGGATGCCAATCTCGCAATAATCTCAGCTTGGCTGAGCCCACTTAATTATGCCGCACCTTCTAGTGAGGTCCACCGTCATGTCTGTTCCAATGCATCAGGAACCGGTGACTGGATACGAAAAACAAAGCAGGTAAAGATGATATTGCGGGATGAGTAGACTCCAACATATTTTCTCCATGCCAATTCCAACATTCATTTTTCGTCTATCGATTATTTAGCTGTCGATGATAAGGATCGGCATGCATTTTCTACCGACTTCAACTTTAGAGCAAGGAGATCGTCAATTAGTTTTTCCTGATTCCAGGTGCAAGAAATTGGTTTCTAAAAATGTTACCGCAGTATTTTCTCCACTTCATATTGCTCTTGCGGAGGAACAGCATCAAGGGTGCATCGATTTGATAAAGGAATGATACGCAAACCTCCTGGAACCGAGCCCAAATGGTGATACGGCACTTCATCATCTCGCAAGCTCCTCCTATTTGACTACAGATTTATTTTCTCTCATGAAATAGGTTCTAAATCATGGAGGCGACATTAGTGCGCAAAATAGTTTAGGCGAGCACCACTTTTTGTTCATTATGCGACATATAAACTCAATCGCAAAGTTTTGACCTTCATATCGAGAATGGTGCAGAGACGTAGCTGCAATGAATAACGAAGGGGAGAGTGCTCTACACATATTGGCTAACAGAGCTACCGAATTCATTTTTAAAAACAGAAGGCTACTCTCTATATAATTCTAAGCAATTTGCGTGGCTGGTCTCGAGAGATTGTGATGCACTCCAAAGAGGGGAGAACATCATTAGATATCGCGGCTTTAGTAGGAGGCCAATGGATTCTAGATTTGTACTGTACCAGCGAATAAAATATGGTCGAGATTGGAAGGAGGAGGAAGAGGAAGCTGAGCTTCCTGATTATAGTCAAGAAGAGTAACTTCAAATGAATTATATCCGGAATTGATTACTAATTATAATCTGAGATTGTATTTCGTGTATCGATTACCACAAATTTTGTCACCCATTCAGACAATACAAACATAAGCTCGTTGATTACGTTGTATGATTTGCAAGCTAGAACTGTAACGCAATGGAAGGTACACATAGGAAGAGCCACTAAATTTGAATTGTGTTTGATAGATGTGGATGGGAATAGTATTTCTGTATCTTGTTTGCAATAACTGTTGAAGTGTGACTAACCTCCTCCATCTCCGCCTCCCCCTCCCCCTCCATCTCCTCCACAACCTCCACCTCCATCTCCACCTCCATCTCCATATGCATATCCATATCCATATCCATATCCATCTCCGCCTCTACCTCCACCATCATACCCTCCTCCACCAACCCATCCCGATCCGCTATGCCTTCGTCTTCGCTGCTTAATGTAGTATCTGTCATATGACCTACGATGCATGAGCTTACATCTCAATTCGAAACAAAAGAATAACACCGGAATGCAGAAGACTGGTACATACAAAGACAGTTTATGGTTACGATTTGTCTCCAACCACTGATTGAATCCCACCTGTCTCGTCGCGGGGGCTGTTGGTTGATAATGTTTCTTACTTCCGAAACACATTATAGCTTGTCTTGCTGGGACTGGGACTGGGACTGGGACTTTGATATTTTCTAAATATAAAAGAGGACATCTCTGAGGGGAACGGCTATTAATCTTCTTCTATGAAAGTTGTGAATCCTTTGAGGCTGTGGTGAATGTTCAAATGACGTTTACTCAGCCCCTTGTGAGTGGGGCGTGTTGACTTAAGCGAGGGCAACTCAGGGGCGCTGTGGCTTGGCAGGCAGCATCCTCTTGTCACCAGGTTGATATGTCAAACCTTTTGTGCCAGTCAGCAATGACCACATTCTGATCAGACACTACTACAACTAAATAAATATTTGTCGAGGTATTAGGAGGTAGTTTTGACAACAAGTTAATATATTGATTAACAAATTGCCTAGATCTGCCTACCAGACCACACGTAACTTCCCAAGCTTGATTGTGCGTAGAAGCACGGATTTGTATATATATGCCTTAGGTTATCATAAAATAAAAGCTCCAGATCTTCTTATAAAACTAAAATATCTTTCGTTAACCTAAAAGTTCCAACTATTGCCAACCTTCCTAGAGTCTCTCTTTGAAAAGGGAGGTATTTCTTTAACGTGGAACACACTTTTGTCCTTTAACGTGTCAGTGGCAGAGTTGCTATTCTGATAGATGCAACCCCTCTTACCTTTTCTTTACCCATCCTTTTCTCCATTCTGGCAAAACGATAAGCTTCCAAATGCCTCGACGAAACTCCTTCACGGCTCACCCATCTAGGCTCGGCATCTCCGCCGCTGGCGATAAGATAATAATTCTCTTCTTCACCCCCGACCATTCTGACCTCTTCACCCAAAATCTCAAATGCAATGTTATGGCTACCACTTCCACTAGCGGCTGTTTCATTGAGTTTATGGAAAGCAGGTTTTTGCTCAAGTTTGTTTTGAAAAGCAATTTGATCCTTATACGATTGATTTATGGCCTTTCGGCAAGTTTTTAATCCATCTGATATGTTTGAAGTTCTGTTCAAGGTTTCAAGATGTTTTAGCTCATAACTAAGGAAATTATCATTTTGGACTAGTAAATTTTCGCCTTCGATATCGTCATTGCCATATCTTGCTGTAGAGAGGCGAAGTGTAGATGTTTTGGCCTTCTTTCTAATCGCTAAAGCCCGGAAATCCTTAATACCATTTGACGGAATAGTCGAGGTGCTCTCGGAACTTTCTGGTGGTACTCTAAAATCTCTGCGAGAAGTGATGCATTGAGCGTCTGTAGCCGAGGAGCTTGAGATGGATTCGGTACTACTTGAAAACAATCCATTATCCTGTGGATTTTGTTGGTTTTGCATATACCTTTCTATCACCGAATTTTGAGCAGATCTCTCACCTTGGAAGGAGGCAGAGCAAACAGCACTAGACATGTCGGTCTCTCGTGGTGTTGTAATAATTCCGGAGTAATTTTCTGCAGCTGACCTTGATTTTTTGGTAGATAGAACGGAACAATGGCTCGAGCAGAGGCTGTGAGTTTGCTCTCCAGAAAATATGAAACATCCATGAAGGTGAGATTTGACGATATTCCGAATACTTTTATCGAACCTGGGGGATTTTACTGTGCGTAGTTGCTGCGTATGAAAAACCGGGCTGTCCTCTCCATATTTGTGGTATTGAAATGAGTGGTTATTTCGGATCCATTCAATCTTCTCATGAAGGAGGGACCCTTGTGCGCCTGTGTCTTCTTCTTCAAGGAAAAAATCTATTGCGATTCCCATCAGAACTAAGAAATTATTCTTTGGCGGGACAATCTTCCAAGAGTCGCATAAATTAGATGGATGTAGTGGTACTATAGGTGTGCCAAGACTATTGCAGAACAGTACAATCGGGCAAGAAGACTTGAGATGTGTCCATGCCATTGGGAATTTCATCTTAGCCTGTTTAATTTTCATGACTGATTCCATTCTCACAACGTCTGTGAACTCAACACCATGAAGATACTTTGGCGCTTCAAATCCTACTTTCTCGTATTCTTCATGAACATTTTCTAACCCAGCACCTATCGTGTTCAAAGTGTGCCAAATGTCTTTGAAGGTCAGCGATATATCTTCAAATATTACACTGCCATTGGTATCATCCTTTCGAACTTTGAGCTTCAGGCTTTCTTTCAACACCTTTGAAGCCTCATTTGCGCCATCTGGTCCAGGCTGTGCAAAGCCTATGGAGGTTTCCACGTCGCCATGGAATACCTTGTATTCTCTTCGATTCAAGATAGCATGTGCCATATAAAGTACAACGTTAGCTTGTGGGAGACAATATGCAGTTCCTTCTGCGTCGTCATAGACGAAGAGATGATTATGCTTCCCATCTGCTAGGAGATCATAAATGTCCTTGTCTTTGGGGAACATGAGTTGCGAGGGATTGGCGAAGGGTAACCAAGTTTTTTGATACGTTGCTGTCGCAAACCCCATCACATTTGCTCCAATTGTAATTGTATGTGAATTAAGATGTCGCAGAGTAGGCACTTTTTTGGCTCTCGATGGCCGAATACAAGCTTGATACTCATTGGTCCCTATCACGACTTCTGCTCCTGCTACCCACCCAAGAAAACATCGCCTATTAATCAAATTTTCTGGGGTGTCTTCACTGTGCCAATTCTTTATCCCGCAAGATTTTAAAATCTTCGATATGCTGCTGTTCATTTTTGACTTCTGTTTTGTCTTGTCTTCGAAGTGCCATTGTAGAGCGTTGTCGATCGGCAGATCAGCGATAGGTATCAAGAGGGAAGTCAGGCCCTCAACTAAAAGACCCTTATTGAACTCGACAAAACCCAATCCTCTACTCATATGAACCATATCAGCAAAATGTATCTCTAACCCTTTACCCTCCTTTCTGCTTTTGAAGGGAAATCCTTTTGCTATAACACCACGAGGAAATAATGCATGCCAGCAAGAGTGGTTAGCCTTGATTTCATCGAAATCTGAAACTTTTATCGACAGAGATCTAGCTTGCTCGGTGGATTCCCGTGCCTTGACTAAGGAGGCAGAGTAGGATACTCCGCAATGTGGAGAATTTCTAAATGCTGCAGACATCCACGATATTGCGTTTATAAGATTTGTGTGAATACCGTGATTAGCTGTGGCTGTAATTGACATTGAAGACAACGCTCCTATACCAGTTGGATGTTGGTTTTGGAAACGCATCTCTGCATGCTCATTTTGGACTGTTACTATACTTTACATCAATATGTGAATATATTCTTTCAGCGCTAAATAACTTACCGTCAACCATGGAGTGCAATATGGCCTGGCACCCTTGAAGCATAATGCTACTTATAGTAGGCCATGTTTGATCTAAGAAACTCTTACAACTGGAGGCTTGTGCATCCACTGAATTCCCAGTTAATGTCAAAACATCTCCTATTGCCTGGCCTTCTACAAAGCAGGTTTTTAGGAAGTTTGGAAGTTCCCAATCAACTTTATATTCTATTGTCAACGGTTGAGTTCGGCAATATGATACAGGCCAAAGTTGAAAAAGTGACCTTGAGATGGCGTCTGGCGACACAAAAAGTCGCATATTTTCTCTAAGCAACTGGATTGCGCATGAAGAAAGAATAAGTTCTTTGAGTTCCTGGAGACGATCTGAACTATATTCATCGTCAGAGTTCTCGTCGTTTGTTCCACCAGAATCCCAATCTGAATCTCGGTCCTCTTGGTCGTCTCGATAAGAAGCTGTATTTACTATGTCGGTTAGAGACGTTTGTCTCAAAGTAGTCTGGCAGACTATGCTCGCGGCGTTTCTGGAGAAAATTCGGATCATTCTTGCAGCTTGCTTTGCATCTCGAGAAGAATTCTCCTGTCTGAGGTGAACCGCGAATTGTATCAAACAGCGCCGGAAGTTATCTTGAAATCTTTGCACCGGAATTTTATAGAGCGCCTCCACATATAACGAGCTTAATACTTCGTCATTAAGTAACAAAGCAACCAGAAGTTCTCCCGCATTTGGAATATAAAAGATGGAAGAAAGCGAGGAAGACGAGAACTTGTTAGACGTTAGACTAGCCATAGACTCAATCGAGTCAATTGATGAGCTTCGAGACCGCCCAGCATGGTGCTTTCGATGAACAGATTCCCCATTTACGCTCTCATCCCTTTCATCAAATGGCTTATGTGTTCTGTTGTTGTCTGTCACAAATATATGCTCGTTGTGTAGCGGGCAAAAGTTCCCCACAACTTTCCAATTCTGGCAAGCTGGTGATAGACACTTCATCAATGCATGTCTGGCGCATAGATCACTATGGACATTCTGGTCAGGACTGTACACCTTCCCCTCTCCGCAACTTTCTATCGCGCATGCATGTTCTCTGCAAAACTCGTGAGAAATAGCCGTCCCGTCAGAGTGTTTTGGGTTCTGGCACCCTCTAAAATCGCAAATAGAATCTAGTAGACATTAACAACTAGGTGCTAGTGGTCAAACTAGGACCAGGAGCTTACGGATGTCACATCTCTCATGAAGTCCCTTCTTGTGCCTGGGACAAACAATACCGCCAGGGGCACTAACGGGGCATTGGTCTATATTTATATTAAACTTGAAGCTAAAAGTGATTTTGAGAACTGACGCTTTGGGCAATACTTAGTATCTTTTGGATCCCTATAGCCACGGTGAACATTCCTTTTCTTTATACAGGGTCCACATAGCATGTTACTACGGCTTGACATAGTTAAGGCTTAATATTTAGGTGTTAATAAGGATACAAATGCAGCGGCGTGGGCATTGGTCTTTGTAAAGATCAAAGTTTTAGAAATTTCCAAGAGATTGCTTAAGAGGTATGGAGAAACAATAAGTTGTTTAGTATAGAAGGTTCATTATCAACTATCAGGACTCGATATCAAAGCGTTGATCAGGATCACCAGCTCGATCAAAATGAAACTTGCTAGGTAGATGTAAAGAAAACGTGCGGGGTTAAAGCCACCTGCTTCGTAATACACTGCCCCTTATTTGGTAAGGCTCCGCTAGCCTACGATATATAGCTACCGGGATGATACGTTGTGGGAGGACAGCTTCTGTGGCCTCAGGCATCAACTGGTTTTCACTCCCACATGGAGTATAAGATGCCTAGCTATCCATCACGGAAACCTCTCCTCCTCTTTAACCTACCCAGATTTCAAGACCCATAGCTTCATATTTGAGGAATATGCCATCCTTATAACTGTAGAGCTATGATATATGTATATATATATATATATACTGTTGAATATTTTATATCTTGCGGCTTCGGTCAGGTAGCGCACAGAAGGCTGGCTATATGTCGAGTATAATAATTGCTATTTTAAAAGCAGTAGAATCATAGAATCATATTATATAAGTGTTTGCCCTTATTTAGTGCAAAGCTTGCGCATCTCTATTCTGTTGACCAGATCATACCCTAAGCCCAAGGAAGAAGACACAATCATACTGGATGCAGTGAGATGCATGTATGTTCAATCCCGATTATCATAGTAAGATATTAGCAAAGATTAGGTCACTGTTTTGGAATCGGAACTTTATCGAAGCCTTTCAAGCACACTTGATAAATTTAGAATAATCTATTAAAATGGAAAAGAATAACTAAAATGTCCTGCAAAATGCTAATCAGAAACATTTTGGACTAAATGGCATTCTTTAGGGGCAAGAGCGAATCACGAGATGTTGCTAGCAAAGTTCAATTGGGAGAGTGTGACTTAAATGCCTGTATTACTATCATTGGCTAATTTTGAGAGACAACCAAAGAACCAAGCTACGCTGCATGTGTCCAAAATTTTGAAACAAAAGTAATTTCCAAACTTGACCTAAAAGTCCTCGGCCCTGAAATGCAGCTCAATACTAGTTCATAATTCATGATGTGCTGTGGACCATATATCATTCTGTCGATTGCGCTGGTGCGGTGCGCTGGGGAATTGATAAGGCATGATAAGAAAGAACCATTGACTTGGGAATGGAAAATGGCTGAATTGAAAAAAGAAACCGCATAATCATCAATTCGTTCATTTATTCGCGTAGCAAATATTTCAAAATTGGACTTTGAAGTCTCATATGGCTCGATACGAGCAGACAGATGGCTTGGAGGAATAGAGAGAACGGTATATTGAAGGATGTGCACGACGGCCCAGGAGAAGCAACTCCAGGGGTCCAGAAATCGATCATCAGATCAACTCAGGACCGACCGACGGAAACGAATCTGGCCAGAAAGGTTGGCCGTTCAGGGTGTCGAAAAACCAGAAGAACGTATTGAAGAATACCCATAGAGTGGGATAGAAAAACGGTCCAAAATCGAAGGATCTGCCTGGAGACCATATAACAACGGGAAAACCTTTGCCTCAGAACCAAGTTCGTTTCTTCCCTTTGTTTTTATCTTTGTTAGTCCTGCTCCTTCCCTCGGGCCTAGAACTGGCGGCACCAGAGCTATCACGGCGTGATCTATCTGCATGGGCCTGATGTATACCTGATAACGGATCTTCTTCCTCTTCTGCAACATAGTTATCAAAGTTTGATGAGGCTTCGGTGTCTGTCACCTTCATCTTGCCTTCTCGTCGTTCACGTTTGCCATTATGGTAGTAGTCAATCCATTCCTGCGATATGTCCTTATCTGTAACCCAGGAATCATCGAAATCGCCGACCCAACTGACTAGATACCACGTAGCCCTTTTTCCTTTCTTGTCAAGGCTAATTTTGTCATCTAAAATGCTCTCCACTCGCGGTGACGATGGTAGTGCAGAAGTAGACGACGCTTGAGTTTCATACGGGGCAGAGGACGATGATGCCTCTGGTTGGTATGTGCTATAATGTTCTGTGGACTGTTCATTTGGTTCCTGGGCTTGCGAGGACTCATATTGCGTGGCCATGCTTGAGCTGAAATAACCAGTATCCTCTGGTGCTGATGAAACCTGTTCAGTTATCGAACTTTTGGTGGGATATGTATATAAGGTGGTGCTTGGCTGCTGATCGTAAGCTGAAGAAGTTGAAGCTGAATGATCTGCAGCATAAGTAGACGTATATCCAGCAGCTCCCAATCCAGCACCAACGCCAAGTAATTGGTTCCCCGCTGCATCGTTTTCACCTTCCGACTCTACCTGAACAATCATGCTGTCATTCCAATACTGTCGTAAGAGTTTCCTTGAAGCCGAATCAAGCTCTCCTACATCCTTTACTTTGACATTTGTTTCGACAGTATACGCTTTACCGTAATTGACAAACGAGGGCGACAGTGGTTTTGCACCCTTTGATAGATTGACCTTCAACGGAGACTTTATAATTCCACGTACTTTGTTCGGACGTGTGTTACTGCTATAAATCTGAAAAGGCTCGGGGTCAGTATGCTTCCAAAGTAGGGGTCATAGACTAAGGTAAAAATTGTTGAATTAATGCTCCAGAGACACGTATGATATACAGTCATATGATTCAGGCGTAATAACTTTTCCAATTTCTGGAAATGAACTTGCTTAGAGATTGTCACTACTTACCTGGCCGTGCTCTTTTAAATTGATTCCCCGCTTTTCGGTCCCTTTGCCATCATAAGTGGTGACTGGAAGACATTTGCAAAACTTGTCTTCTGGGGTATAGACTACCACCACAAACCGGCGAATCTTAGAATGTACCTTTTCGCCAAATCTCACAATTGAGATCTGGCTTTCAAATGTCTCGTTATGATTTCCAGTTAGATCCGAGTAAGATTCGGTCCATAGAGTACTAAAGACTCTCCCAGTTCTGAAAAATTTCTTATAATCTTTGCTACGTTGTCTGTACGTAGTATCAAGCTCCTCATACTCGCCATCTGTTGCACTACCCCTGCCAGCGACGTGACGATGGTAAGTTTGCGCGGGGTTTGATATACCAGCATGATCATACCCATGGGTTTGCCATGATACATGCGACTGGCCTCCGTATCCGTATGTGCCAGCAGTCGTGGGAAGTGTGTTATACTGAATATGACTAGAGCTAGCATCCGTTGACTGTTGCCACTGTGAGGTAGCTGTCGTTGATGTGCTATACTGCCCTTGGTCTCCCATATCAGAACTAGATATCGTTAACTTTTCTACTGTTGATGCTAATTGATCACCTCCTGTATGCGAACTCTCTCCCGGCTCTTCGGTAGGCACAGACTCGGCTACATTCAGATCTTCCTCTCTATTGTAACCGCCATCTCCTTGATTTTGTTGCCCGTAGCCCGTCGGAGTGTAGTACTGTGCCCTATCATCGTATACCTCGCCCCCCTGGCCTCGACTATCATTGCTAGACCATTCTTTGGTATGAGATCCATGGGAACGACTTGAAGTACCCTTTGTTACTACAGAGCTCCCAGGTTTCTTCTTCTTCTGATTTCGTGTTGAGGATTTCGGAGGAGCTACCGAACGGGGTGTTGCTTCAGGTCTACAGGAGTTAGTACTGATGGATTTCTGTAGCTTTAGTGGGGCTTACCGGATCGCTCCTATATCAACCTGATAGTTGTACCAGTCCTCGTAGTACCATTTCTCATAATTCCCGGCTGTTTCCAACGTTAGGAGTCACGTCCAACATATCTGATAAGTGACTCTTACCTGCATCACTATAAGGAGTGTACCATCGCCCAGTTTCACGCTCCTGCTCCCATAACAGGTCCCCAGCAGGTGCCTGCTGCTGATTATTGAAAGACATTGGTGCCCAGAAATGTGGTACACGTCTGTAGGTCGACTTGCTTCGCAGGGTCTTATCCTTTATCCCATAGGACGGACCAGGCTGGAATGAGGCTCTGCTGCTGGTCCATCGAATTCTCTGGTGTGAATTCAATCCACGTATTTCTGCACGGAACTCTCTGGGTATTATTGCGGGGAATGACAACTTCCTCTGGTGGCATTTGCGTGAGAGAGACGATGATAGCAATGCATGCTACCCCTCTTGGCCGAGGGCTGCATGATTGCGACGATGAGTGGGGATGCTAATTGGACAGGCGTCACCTGCCCAGGAGCACACTATATGGCATAGTGGTGCGAATGCTTGTACACACAAGGAATGGCGAGGGATGAGTGATGGGGATAGTGTACTCATGGGACGGAAAGAGAAAGTGGAAGTGCCGGGTAAAGACTGTTGCCAGTGAAACCAAACGGAATTGGGTCGCGTCCAGAGTCGAGCAATATACGATCAGATTCGACTTCGAAGCTTGACAATATGTCGCACCATATGAGACAATGCAATTTAAACCAGGATCTCATTGAATTGGGGGAATCTCCTTGGGATTAATCAATGGTGAGAATAATCAATGGTCTGGGCCTATTCATGTCGTGATTTGACAATGGCTTGAGGGCTGCTGTGAAGGTTATGAGAGGTACGGTACGGAGTACAGTATAGTATGTAACAATCAAAGCGAAAACAAATCGATGAGGGCGGCAGATAGTACATACAGTACCTAATTCTACCAGTTAGATAATTAAGAAGCGACGCGGGATGCACCAAGAAAGTTGTAATGATCTCATGGTGATGCCATTGGATGGAATTAATTATTATGATTGTGTCGGAGGAAAGGGAGCGAGGTTGAATGATGGTTGATGGATAGGCCGGGGGAGGGGCGGTGGGGCCGCGCGGGAGGGAGGGAAGGTCCACTAATGTAAGCCAATCCCGTGACTTTAGATTGTATGGAGTGGACCTTCTGGCACTAATACACTCCCAGACTCCGTACTGGCTGGCAGAGCAGTGCATTACGAGTGCTCTGCTCTACATCGAGTCACCGATCCTACTGTACTACTTCCGGTATACTGTACTGTATGCATTGCTAGCCTGCTTACCTGCTTACCTGCCAGCTTGCCCCACCCACACCTTCCCGGTTATTTGTTGTATGTAGGTTCGTAAGCCGGCCAGCCCTGTTGAAATGTTTGGGTGGTACAGAAACACCCTTGCTACACGCCTCTTTACTGTACTAACCTAGTCTCTAGTGTACTAGTAGTCTGCGAGTCCTTGAACCAAGGCAAGACCCCTTGACCCATACCACCCTCCCTCTACACTTACAGTAGTTGGTTGCATGTACTCCCCAGGACAAAAAAGAGGCCATGCGGCTCTGACGAACCACCCAACTATCGCTGGATTTGACCCACTAGGGACACATCGCTTTCTCCCTTCTCCGCCTCATTCTCGGCTTCCGCATGTCTCTTCTGGCCTTCTTAGACCTTTCTGGCCGCTTCTCAATGATGCCGATGGCGTGCTTCGCCCAAGGACGTGATACTCCACAAGCCCACTCAGTCTTGTCAAAAGATAAGGCTTCAACTCCATGGCAAATGGTACACCAGCTTCCAATATAAGCACTGAAGTTACATTAACATCGCCCGTAGAAACATTACTACTGCTTCCTCCGTCCGCGGATGTCAGATCTACTGAAACCCCTAACTTGATTGCAAGCTATTCTACTGGTAGATGGCACAACAATCATAATGGGGACGCAAAAGTTAACGAAAGGACCTCTCCTACACGTCCATTATCTGCGCGTGTGCTCTCACCAAAAAGACCTGAGCAAATATTTCAGCAGCAGCATATGCATATAGCGATGGTCGAAACCCCTTCTTCCAGCTACACGGCGCCCACCCTTCACAATCAAAATGTTACAGATGAAATGACAAAGAGGACACAAAGCGCTCCACTGCTGCACCATAACACCGAAACTAAGGCACCATCTCCACAAGACACAGCATCCTACTCTGTAGACGATATCTCCGACGAGGATTCAGAATTAGATCCTGAACTTCAAGCTCAGCAGATAAGAGCACGATTTCGACTTGCGATATTACGTCGAAGAGTTTTTCGAACACGGAGTAATTTAAGAGAGCATCGTGAAAGGCTGCGTGAGCTTCGACAGAATGTGCGCGAAGCCGCTGACAAATTAACGCGAAAGGTCTCGGAATGCATTGCTTTAGGCGATACTGCGGCGCTACTCACAGTGTTACCTCTGCATGAAATTCTGCGGTCTGCGCAGGACGCAGTCGGCCCGGAGGAAGAGGAATACGACCGTCTTGAAAGGAGGCTCGACGACGAGGAGCGAGATCTTGAACAGGAGGAAGATCATTTTGATCGCCACGTTGACCTTAAATCTCTAGGTCCTGTTGAGCCCGCCGATATTCCCGAGTCTAAGCTGGACGAGGAACTTTCTCCATTGATCAAGCCATACAACCCTTCTGATTTTGATGTTTCGCCGCTCAATATCACAGATGAGCGATTCGCCGAGTACCTGGAGAAGGTTGCTGAAGCGGAAGAACTCAAGCAAGAGCTAGATGAGCTCGAAGATGACTACGGACAACTGACCAAAGATATCACATTTCGAAAGCGACACAGAGTTCCTGTGTCAAAGGAAACATACCATTTTATCAACATCTATCCCCAAGCACATGAAGAAACACTTCAAAGGCTTTATGATATCGAAGATGACATTGAAAACCTTCGGGAATACTGTATCGAACACAACATATTCAGCCCTTCGGAGCATATATACATACCACGAAGTGCGCTATACGAGGATATTATGGACTCGGTGGATGAAGCTCGTGCTCGATCGCCTCTTCGGACGGCTGCGAACAACCTCGATTATCCTGAAACTGAAATTGACTTCAGTGACAAGCGAGCATACATAAACAAGTGGTTGTTAAAATGGGTTCAGGAATCAGCATTTGAGACCTTGCTTTTACGGGCATACATCTATCATGAGTTCCCTCCGGAAAGTCCAGCATTGAAAGACGACAATTGGTCTAAGTTGGCTCTGGAAAGTTGGGATTTAGATCATGCAGGGGAGCGCACCAACCAAGGGTTTACAGAAAGTAGGATGGACACGATCCTAGGCGATCCTAGGAATATTGAAGCACCGTCCACTGCTCAAAGGACCGGATTTTTAGGAATTTTGACCGATATAGGAAGTTTGGAAATCAACCCAAGTATGGGGAGCTATAGCTCCATTAGCACCCAGCCCTCAACGACCAAACGGAGCACAGCCAAACACCGGCCCAGAAGTGCTCCCGCGACAATTTTGCGAGCGAGGTCTACTTCGCAATAGCCTATCACAAGCCCTCTATCCTTAGCTTTAGACCATAAAAAGCAATTGTGCCTCTAGTTGGGTCTCGTGAGAAAGCCCACCAAGAGAGATTGCTACAAAGGATTTTGATCATTGAAAGCGAATAACCTGATACAAATTCTTTGGGGGAATTACACTAATCCAAAGGTTAATTTGTTTCAGTCGAGTCTATCATGACAGATGCCTTACTCGTTGGAAGAATTCTGGCATGTTATGTACGAGTACATTATTTGGTATGGTCGGTTTTCTTGCTTTGGGGTCTGCATTGCATAGCGAAGATTCCGTTAGAAGCGCGTTTCACAGGTTCAACCTACTTCCTTTGGCTCACTTCTCTAGTTTGCGCTTTACAACTCGTACATTCTTATTTTGATACCTCAGCAGTGTAATTATTTTAAGCTTGTTTCAATCTGATAGAGAAGGATGATGGTAGCAATAGGAAGTGAATTGATGTGGACTGGATCTATAAAGCCTGTTCTTTTCATACAATCTAGTTGGAGATATGATGAAGTAATGATCGCAGATATGCTTTGGCTTATTTTACTGACTGGTAGGCGCGGACGTCGACAAGGGGTATTATTTTATTTGAAAACACATCAACATCAATAGAACATAGTTAATCTAATCATTTGGGTGTTATACCGGTTGGCAAATGTGATGCTTCGCTGCATTAGACGACGCTATATTTAGCTTACCGAAAAGGAGCACGACACACAATACCCTCAGTTGTAATCGAGATATCAACGTTGGAGTTCAGAAGTGCAGAGTGATTAGGCTGAGAGCACCTTCAGCAAATCAATCTATGGGCTATTGGCTAAGCATGAGGATGTTTTCGTGCCACTGGGGAGCTCATTTCTCAGCAGTCAATAATCGGCAGTTGTTGGACGGTTGGCTAGGCTGGGCCAGCATCTTCTCAAACCCAAGAAATTGCACACACACACACACACACACACCCTATAATATCAAGTAACGCATGCATAAAACTAAGTTTCGATTTCATTTCGCGAACGAAATGTCCAACACAAGTTTCTTATCATCAATAACCAGATTCACGTGCGCGCGCAAACGAGGCTCTCTCCAAAACATAACCTGTCCCATGCATGCTAAATTAAATCCCTGGCACAAAACAAATGCAATGACATCTTCCTTTTTTTCCCCTCCAGGCGAGGCTGCCAGGTGAGCCGTGACTCCTTTTTTTCTTTCTTTTTTTGGGTTAAACGATCGAAGCACCAATCTGTCGGGTCGCCCAGCTGAAATAGTGGACGCTCGTTTGCTGACCTGTACGCTCCGAGATGCATGGCGATTGCAAGGATATATATCTCCAGCAAGTACCTACAGTAAGTGAACTGTACAATACATTTATTGCTCCCGAAGAGCGGGAACTTCCGGTCCGGGGCTTACAGTAGATCGTGCAGCTAGCGGCAAGTGGGTCGATGGGATCGAGGGGTGGAGACTTGAGCTGTCAGTTGTCATTTTTTTGACATCGTCTTTTTTCCACCGGTTTTGTTTGCCTAGGTGCCCCATGCCCGGTTGGGCTTTTCAAGAGTTCGGCTTTGTTGACTTTGGGGGAAAAGAGGGTATGAAATTGAAGTATGATTGGAGTCAGGCTATCAGGCTAGATGATCGATGCACGGCAGCTCAAAGGAGTTCTTGGTGCAGCAGCATTTGGGCTGGAGGAGTGTTATTGGTTGCTGACATGCCGCGTCGTGGGATGGTTTTCTTGGCAATGAAGGTTCAGAAGAGGTCGCAGAGAGGTCAGACAGAGCCTCTCTCGCTATTTTTAATTAAAGGCATTCGTGGTGCTCTGAGAGATAAGAGGATAAATTAACTATTAGATAACCACACACAACAACTCCTGCATGTTCAGAGAGACCCAAGCAAATATGAAAATGCGCGGTATAGTATACAAGCATGGCATACGTGAAGACCACATTCTGCATGTCGCAGAAGTAGTTGGTAACGCCAGCTTCGTTGGATCTCATAGCACCTAACAAGTTACGAAGTACACCCCAACCTGTGCCTTATCGTATTGGAAAGGTTGCGATTTGCCAGAGAAGATAAACACGGGAACGCGCTAGCGGTATGCACACGAGGTACTTGTGTGTTTGATGGAGGGCTGGGGGAACATGTGTCTGGATAGGCTGACGTAGCACAGCTTTCCCACATCCTTGTCCATGGGCAATCGACGGATTAGTAGAGGTGCACAATATGTCCACACTAAGAAGGGGAGAAGAGTCATATATTCGTAAGATGAAGCTACACAAAGATGATCCGTGCTTATTTCCATCAACATCCTAAGAAATTAGGCATCAGTGCCTTTCGGCATGTTTTTCCTGGTCGAATATCATCGATTCCAGTCATAGCAACGTTAAAATTGTCAAGGAAATCCAAAAGGAGGGGAGATTAAAATATAGTATCCGTTGCAGTTGCAAGCATTAAAAAAGACAATGAGTATACGTAAGAGACCCAGACCGAGAAGCTGAAAGTCATTCATGCTTGCCAAGCGGCATTTTTAGACAACACACATCTTTGGTTGTCATGTCCAATGATAGATGGCTGCAAAGTGCAGCGTAACGTATTTGAGACTTGATCGGTTGATCCTAAAAGTATCAGTTTATCCAGTACAGTATGAAAGCGATCGTAATGCGTACAAGACTAGTTTGTGCTTTAAGAATTGTCCTCGTCGTTGTACTCCTCAGCTGGTTGCTGGTTGTTGTCACTTGGGTAGCTTGTGTTGTAAGCGTCAGAGGAATATTCTGTTTGTTGAGATCCTTGCTCTTGGTAACCCGTTGAGTAGTATGTCTGCTGATTTGCATTTTCGGTCTTGTGTCCATACTGACTTCCATACTGACTTCCATACTGGCTTCCATACTGGCTTCCATATTGGTTTCCATACGAAGTAGTTTGTGGGGAACTATATGAGGCATAGCTAATAGAAGAATTGTTGGTAGTACTAGGTGTATAGTTTAGGTACGATGATTGTGAGTAGCTGGGATATTGAGCCTGGGACTGATACTCAGAATAACCTGAAAATTGATCGTTGTCATGCTGAGAATATCCACTTTCAGAGCCTCTCACTCCACTGCTTGGGTTATAATATTGGCTGTATGGATAAATGCTAGATGAACCAGAACCAGAGCCAGGCGGACCAGAGCCAAACGGACCACCGCTGGGATTGCAAGCATATGTGGTAGACGAAGCTCCGGTTCCCCCAAGAGGCGGATGGATGGCGTTGTAATCAAGTTGGAGTTGGATTCCAGCACTTTTAGTAAGTCTTGATACAAACCATACCTTTACATTATGCTCCACGGTGTAAATCTTTGCATAATTCAAGCGTGATGCTTCGTCCAGAATACCAAATTCCCAATCGTCAGGCTTTACCTTAAGTGGCTTCAAGTTCATTCCATTTTCGCCTGGAAGATACACTGGATTTTCAGATGTATGAATTATAGCATGATATTCAGCTCTCACTCCGTACTTCGTGGTTCCTCTTCCTGTGTATGACATAATCGCTCTTCAATGAGAGCAATCGTTAGTATTATGGTTATACTTGAAGTACTTATTCGAAGAAATACATACAGGCATATACAGTGTCCTTTCATATTGTTTACAATCACGAATCTTCGGACCTTGGTTTGTTTACTCCCTCGGACCGACAGTTGAGTCCCACCAGTTTCTCCTGATGGCTCGGACCAGATAACCTTGAAAATCTGACACAGTAAGCGGGAAATGTTAAGTTTATAGGCATATATTAAAATCTTACTTTGCCAAACTTAAAGTCTGAGCTTTTGTGCACTTTATAGCCTTTATCAGGTTAGTAAACAAGAAACTGTGTGACGCTTTACATCTTACGTGGGTCGAATGCCTCTGATTTCGTTCTCTTATCCGCAGTGCTAATATTCACTGGCCCGGTGTCCTCGATGGTCGCCATTCCAAGAGCTTGACTGACGGCTTCAACCGAGTCCTCTTGCTTATCCAGAGTGTAATGAGAGCTACTGTTTGTTGTGTACTCTTCGTCTTGCTGTGAACTCTCTGCTACTGGGTAGAGCTCACTTGCGCCGCCCCTTGGAACGGTTGGGTCTGGGCTTGGATCCTGAAATCCAGGATTCTGGTTGCCTGAATACAGTTTTTGGTTAGTTGTTGTCTCATATAGACAGACCTCTGAATTCCTACCCGCGGCATTAGACTCATATTGATGATACTCTCCTTGTTCCCTGCTGTTACCCCAGTTGGAGGAATGATGAGGAGTGTGTCGTGAGGACTTTGCTTTCCCTCTGGATTTTGGACCCCCCATTTTTTAGAGAATCCCATGGTGAGAAATCGCAGAGGCTCAATGCAGGCTTTATCATTAATACTTCCACCCATGGTCGTGGGATCGTAGATGGTAGAGATGCGGCTCAAGTACGGTAAAATGATGGGGAGGAGGTGGTCCCACACCCTCTTCAGTGGACTATACCCCTGGTTGCATACAACATAAATAACACAAGCCAACCGGGTCGTAGCAGGCAGAGCGTACGGCAGACGCCATTTTATCGTAATAAGACG
>Ga0247734_1000814_pt1 | contig 25723 bp, 24 predicted proteins | sample UWRJL103311B2_FD_180933 | JGI IMG/M metagenome (GOLD analysis project Ga0247734, IMG submission 180933) | Plant litter microbial communities from Arlington Agricultural Research Station in Wisconsin, United States - UWRJ-L103-311B-2 | ecosystem: Environmental > Terrestrial > Plant litter >...
GCCTATAGGAAAAGAAGAAGAAGAGAGGCATGCATTCGAAAAGAAAAATCAATGACGAAAAAATGAAAGAAAACTGGAATCGAATATTGTTGGCGCCTGCTTCAAACTAGATCTATTCCATAACCCCCAAAGCCCCCCTAGGCAAACGGTATTGCCTCCTCTGCATGGTCTTTTTCCATTTCTCATTCCACACCTTTTGTATCAACTGCGGTCTAAAGTGCCAATGGAACACATCCAACCGCAATAATACCATTGAACTACGCTACCAGTCAGCATTATCCCAGGCCAGGAACATGGATAGAAGATATCTTACCGTATTTCCAGTGCAGCAAACCGGCTGTTTAGCACAAGGACTCGTGCCAATATTAATAACACTAATTGGCAGACCTACATTCCCATCAGCCCCCATCACCAACCCCAACAATTTCATCACCCAGATGCACAGACAGAGACAGCTGTATTACAAAACCAAAACCAAAACACAAACACTACTTACAAGTAACCCCGACCTGCGTGGTCGCCGGCACATTAGCCGCGCCCAGCAAGTTAAGCAGTCCCGCCGCTTGCGGATTATCCGCGCGCTGCACAGAGTTACAGCACTGGGCACCACCCGCCGCGCACTGGGAAATCGGGACCGGCGCTGGTGTCGTTGACACCGTGGGGATGGTTGGACGGCCGGGACGCGGTCGTGGACGCGGAAACCAGGGAGGGTAGCGCCAGCTGTTGTTGGCGACGGCGGCTTCGGCCGTGAAGGCTATGGCGAGGGCGAGGAGCAGGTGGGTGAGCTGCATGGTTATGTTCGTTTAGAGAAGTAGCACTGGTAGGAGAAGAGGTGGTGGGTTACTGGAGTTGGGAGAAATGTTGCGGAGGGGATGAATTACTTTATAGATCGACAGTGTAGTAGTTAAGTGTATTGCAATACATGCTGAGAACTCGTGCGATGGATGAAGAATTCTTGGAGGAATTCTTTGCCTGCACAGGGATGACATGGCAGACGCTTCATAGAGCCTTCGTTTCAAAAAGACAGTAAGAATCGAGATCGTTCTGGATTTCAAATTGTTTTGCAGAAGTGTCTGGACCTCCATCTGGAATGGGATTTTTTGGGGCCAAGACCACAACCCCTTTTTTAGCCGAGAATATGTCAACAAAATTTCCACCATAAAGGCTTAGCATTCCTTTGTAGCTTATTCGCGTGACTTTGATGGAACCCAGAAATTTTCTGATGTCTAGACTTAATGAAGTTTCACGTCTGGGAAGCCATGTTTCATATTGGATACGATGAAGGTTCACTCACTATCAGCTCTAAAAAGAAATATTGACATTAGGAACCAATTCCAAAATACCTTCCACTATTCCAGTGGAGCCATATTAGTCCAACTTTCATGAATCAACCAGTGATATCCAATTCCTTCCATCCCTCCTTTCCCACAGCTACCCCCTCAGCACTAACCTCCATCACCCTTTGCCCAACCGCCAAATACACCACTGGTTTCCCGCCCACAGAGACTACAGCAATGCCCGTCCCTTCCTTCCCATCCCCCTCTACCAATGCTATAGGTGTCGTCCATTGTTTATAGTCCTCTACTCTAGTGTCTCGAGACTGGATGGTAAGGAAGCCGGCTTTGGAGATATAGGTTAGGAGGAGGGAAGTGTTAGTAGGGGCGGTGATGGTGGTGGAAGAGATGGAAGTGCCTTCGGAGACGGTGTTAGATGTACTGGATACGGAATACCATTCGCTGGACCAAACGGAATTTATGAAAACGCGGCCTACGAGTGAATTAGCTTCACAGAACTTATTTTGTGGCAGAGAAACGCGGGTGCTAGATGTTGGCAACTGCTGATGATCACACATTCTAATCTCAGAGTGTTCATAGTAGCCAACACACACTAAACGATCGAGAATTAGTAGGGATGTTTGACGAACCGTGGATTGCAGTGTTTGTAGCTTGGACTAGGGAAAGTTAGTAGCTATTGTTGATATTTGGTGGTTTCAAGGGTGTCCGAGAGTTTGCATATGTTCAAACTTCAATAAGAACGTTTTCTTACTGTATAGCTCCAAAATTTCTGCGCCATTACTAAGCCACCGTGCTACCGCAATTCCTGTGCCGTTCAAAGCAAGGCCCTGTGAGGTGACCGTAAAGTTAAACTCTGGACGACGTAGGAGTTGGAGTTTTCTGAAAGATGCCACTGCGTATTTACGCTGTCCATACTTCTGTTGGAGAAATAACTCCTACAGAGCGGTTGATGTTTGAGGGGAAATGGGGGGCTTACAAGTGGTCCCGTACTTCCCGGTCTCCAGATATCTTTATCACGGTAATCACTTTGAAAAGTTTAGTTAGCCTCGAACGTTGAAAACTGGTTGAAATGTCGTTGATACGGCCACATTGCTCGCAAAACATGGGCAGTGAGGAGTACAGCGAAAATAATGAGAAATATCTCCCAAGGACCGGAGAATCACTCACTCCATTCCATATTCCTGGATCTGACCAAAAACATCCTGATAGTATATCCATGCCGCTATTTGAGGAATTAGTATTGCTTAGATTTATCAAAAAAGACATTGTTGTGACAAAAGGGTTTAGACTGGAATCCCACTGCTAAGTCAACAAATCATTCGAGAGCATTACTGACATTCTCCATCGAGCCAAGTGGTAGACGATAATTGTGAGAGCTCATGACACAACACTGCTTTGCTGGCGAGTGTGGATATTCTCCATTCGTTAGTAGTGGGAATGTTATCGAGTCCACTAAGGTGGCTGAGTGTATTTATAAAGTAAATCGATGTGGTTCCAAACCTAACAGAAGTGTTAGTTGCGTAATTATGAAATTGCTCAGGTAACTCCGGCTGTCGAGTTGCCCGAGCCTTTAGCCTTCCCAAATGCAGCTGGTTAACGGAGCTATAGCTGCTTATGGGTTATATCTCAGTTTCTCAACCAATGACGGTTGAAATAATCCTATGTGAGGGCAACCTCACCAATCTAATACTGTAATCTGGATGTGGCTGTTAGTGGGAGTTTCGAATCTAGAGTTAAGTCGTCGTGAATGGCAGATTCTGATGTCTCTCTGCTTTCAACACTAGTGAAATTGAGGCAATGCATCGAAAAAAGAGAAAACCGATGAATTTGATTATGAGTTACAGGATTACTGACAGGTGTGTTATCTTTTGCATTGGCACCTTCAACACCTAGATAGACAGATATTAGTACGGCAGCAGATAGTTCATGAGAACCTTCGGAACATATTCCGGACACAGTCGACTTGTTCTAAAGGAGATCAGGATAGACTATTTCAAGTCTAAAAGAAAACCAAATTCATCACCACTGAGTGAGGGGGGCTTCCAAGGGTAGTTCTCTTTACTTGCATCGTGTCACAATATCTCAGACAATTCAATCGACAAAATGGTACAAAATTGCCCCAATTTGGACGTGATAACTTCGTACATAAACTAATAGTGATGGGTAGAATGGTGCTTTGGATAGAATGTAAAGAGACTTGAAGCTCACACTGGACGTTGTTGCGAAAAGAATTGCCTGTTTTCCAACGAATACAGAGTTTGCCATTAGGTCCGTTATAAACAAGGATAGTCTGATCTTCACTCGTGGTATTTGATAGTAGTTTCCCAAATCGTATAACTGTAGCCCCCAGAGAAGTATCTAGGAGCGGTGGGACATCAACGGGCTGCAATAGTATGCTTGATATAGTCGTGTTATTTGGGTTGCTCGGTTGAGTAAAGTTCGTTGCCACTATGTCGTTACTTGAGACAATGGGTGCTTTGCGAGTCGAATGCTTTTCTATGAGATAGAGAACAAGCATAACAATAAATCCGATAAAGATACCAGAAGTGAGCACATAGTGCGCGCGCGTCCATGTAATCCTCCATCGAGCTGGCCATCTAAAATTAGGTCTTTGTTGCCACCGGCGCGGTGGATGACTTTCAGACGATCTTGTTTCCTCTAGGTGGACAGCACTTTCCTTCTTGTCACTAATTTCATTACTTTCCTTCTCGGTGCTTTCAAATCTGGTGGCAGGACCGGAGACCGTGCGATGATTGTCTATGTAAGAAGGTCCAACAAGCGAATTGCGGTATTCTCGACCATTCGTGATATGCAACGTCGAGTTTCTGGAGTCCAGTGGAGAGAGTTGGCTCTCAATATCCACCTCTTTGTCTTGGTCCGGTTCAGAACTGTAATCACGCACTGGCATTTTAGCTTCAAATTTTGCGGTGATGTTTGATGTCGACCTAGGTATGAATAGCTATATGCGAGGCCAGTATCTTTACACTTATGAGGTAATGGAAATGGAACGACTCCGTAAAGGTCTGCTAATCTCAGCGACTTGCTACTAAGACTCTCTAGCTAGAGTAGCTTAAGCATGAGGAACCAAAGGAGATGGTACACATAACGACTACAGGAATCGATCTTTATCAACTCAAAGTTCAGCTATCTGAATCAAGGAACCAAGGAAGGCCAAGATACGGGAAAGCATATGGTGATATATAAGGAAGCACCTTAAAAGCCTAACCTGTGTTTTACCAGGCTTATTAGCTCAATTGCGAATCCGAGTCAGCCTAGCAGTTCGGAATATGCCATAATTCTGTGTACATCGTAAACCATGCTGACAAGTGGCTTAAGCCTTCCGGGCAACTCGCTTATCAAGGAGCATTGTCGCCCATTACAGAGCGCCTCTATCAGAATTGAGTTTTGTCTACGTGGCACAGCAGCGTTATCTTTAGCTGGTTTGGACTTAAAACTAAGTTATTGGAGAGAATTTTGGGAGCCTAGTCAGGCTGATTTGGAGAAACCGGAAACTGGGTAATTCTTGCAGGGATTGCCTAGAGATATAGAAATGTAGATAGATTGTTCATCAAATCGGGCTGCCAGAAACAAAATAAGCAGAAGAAAAGTAACATGGGTAAGAGGGCGATCGATTTGCGAGTACCCCACGAAGAGACTTGATGCATTCATTAATAGTTCAGGCCAAGACTATAACCCTGATCACGAGGTTTTCCTAAGCAGTAGAAGAGCATCAACTGCAGCCACAAGAAAGCATCAAGCTAGACCACCTATCATATTTTCAAGCAAAGCAAGTAAGGTCAAAACTGACCGAAAGAAACCGCCGCTTTATCTGAACTTTACTTAAGTAAGTTACTACATTACAACTCTACCAGGAATGTGCAACGGTTTAACCAACAAAGTCAAATCTAGGACGACAATAGAATATTATTTCCCTAACTATCTTCTGAAGCACCACTCTGTTGAGGACCACCCTCGCTACTGGATAAAAAACATACGATGAAGACTCCAATATGAAAGTTACAATCATTATGCAAAAGAAATCTACTTTACACAAGAAAAAGAACAGCAGTCCAGGCAGCAATATCATAAGGGGGTTGTATCTCACCATGATATCATCTGCGACTTTACAGTCTGGAATCAGGGCTGAAAATCCCAGTATGACACCTCAACGTCACACCGAGCCCAGGAGTTGCATATTCTCGGTGAAACACCCTTCCAGCAGGGTAGAGCATGGCCACATAATACAACGATACTCTCGAAACGTAAAATCTAGCTATGTTCTCTGCTGCAGACTTCATATCCCCTTTCAGGCATTCCAACTACCTTCTCAATTTGGACCCAAGCGTCTATTTAAGATTTCAGTAGTCATCACTCGCGAAGCAGTTACTCCATGGATAGAGACATGATCGTTGTAATGTAGTATAATGTATATATACATACATATGTATTTTTTATTTTCTATATCATTCGCCTTTGCCATAGCTTCTTACCCGACTCCAAAATAAGGCCTTTTCGTTTCTCCTTGTGAACTCCGCCCAGTCATCAGTGAGTTTATTATAACTCCAAAAACCTCCCCATACAAGTTTGTTGTTTTTTGCCCCTTTCCCCGCAGTTCGCAAGGAAAGATCCATCCTATATATGTATTTTTCGCCTATACCTTCAGTCTCAATACAAAGATCTCCTTCAGCATCTTTCAGATCGACGTCCGGATGTTCATTCACTGGCGATAGACGCCAACGGCCTCGCAAGGCGCTTTCCATCACAGAGGATGGAAGATGAGCACTCTTTTTGTTCTTATGTGTAACAAGAAGCTCTTTGGTTAAATGATGGACAACCTCAGCTGGCTCTGAAGTGGTAAGAAGGCTAATCAATGTACCATCTCGAAAAAAACGCAAATAACGGTAGTAAGTTACGATATGGACAGGACTGTTCCAAGTGAGTTGATTGACAGAAGCTTGTCCTGGCCTGATATAGTTGTTGGTGCTAATATAACATCCGTTAAAGCGAACTCGAGGACGCAGTCGAAACATCTGGTGCCACGATGACTTGTAAACCGCACGGAGCAATGCATCTGTGATTGTGTCTCTCGAAATAATAGCACTGTCTGAAGAGTCTTCAACGACTTTCTCCGTGTCTTCCATAAAGTCGGACATTGCAGGCTCCAGTGGCTCTCCAGAAACTTCTCGCTGCCATTCATAATGCATGCCTCCAAAACCAACTTCTGACCCTTGACAGACCTGTTTCCAAATAGGCTCTTCAGTGGCAACTATGAACGCCATGTGCTTGCACACTTGTGCTAATCTAACGAAAGAAGCAACGTCTTGTATAGCAACCTCTCGAAAAATCTGAACCAAAATCTCTCCTGGCAGATCAGCTATAGGACATGGTAAAGCCGGGGTTCCTTCGACTGCGGGAGGTGCTGGCTCGATCGCTAAATTGGAGAACCCCGCGAGGAGTTGATTTATAGTAAGTAAGGGAGTATTTGTAGACGAATCTATGTTTGGAGCCGGTGCCGAATTCCTCGATTGATTTGTACTAGTAGCTTTCGACGCAAAGGAAGAGGGTGGGAAGTGCTTGTTCTTGTACTTCTGATCGACTCTAGAATCTAACTATGGAAGAGTCAGAAGCTAGTTGACCCAAAGAATACCTATCTACACTTACTTTAAAGGCTTTTCGGTAGAGATCAAGACTGTCGCCCAGACTACCTAGGGATTCTCTCTCTACCGCTTTTTCATAATGTTCCAACGCAGACCGCAGCTCTCTGCTGCCTTGTTTTGAGCTCTCTGCATTATTAGGCACTATGATGCCACTAGAGCTCTCAACATCTAAAAAGTTCCGCGCTTCAAAATGCTCATTCTCTTCTTGAGCTTCATGCGCTTTCTCAGAAGCTTTTCTAGGAGGGGCAGGAGGTCTGCGATAGGAACCAGACTGTTCTGCGGGTACCCGCGGTGGATGTGTGTTAGACTTTGTTTTAGCTAGCACTTCTTCCCTCCATTTCTGTCTAAAAGACTCAAGCTCCGCATTCGACTCTTCCATAAGTAATGCTGTGTAGTATTGAAACTTTATGATCTAGCTGATTGTGAAGAAAGGAGCCTTCGCCACCGGAGAAAGTTGAATGTTGACATGGGTTTAGCGATAACGGCGATAAGCTCCCACCTTATGCCGAGCCCAAAGAAATTTAGCTCGGCTCCGTTGACTAACTTTCAGAATGCACTACAATCAAGAATTACCTGACATCATTGAAACCAAACTCAATATCGTGAGCGCCCTTTGACAACGAGAGTCTTGTATACGACAATATAAGCATTCTGCTCTGTATTGTAAACACATTCTGGGTGTCAACAGTCAAATTGGTTAAGGGGCAAATATATCATTGATGTCCACATCCAATTGGAATAGCCACCACCAAACGGAGGATCAAGAAACCGCGGTTTTCGAGAGGGAGGGGATTTACATGGGACAAGGACATGATAGAATACGCGGGGATAGTCTCAATCCTGGAATTGCTTCCACGGTAACAATGTCGGGCGATGACGCCGATGCCGGTTTTGATACCACCCCCAGGCAAAAAATGATATCTGCAATGTCTGGCAGTCTTTTGACCTCCTTGCTAGGTTTGTTACCTTTCGAACTACAACTCTCGTAAGAGTGCTAACAAAATAAATCACAGTGACTCCTCTCGACGTTGTCCGTGTGCGCCTTCAATCGCAACCTATACAGTCGCCACTAACGACAATTTCAAAACTCGCAGCATCCTCCCCTCGGCCTTTCAGCACACTACCTCCAAACCTCGGAGTCACATCATGCTGCCGCGAAGTCTTCTTTGCGTCGAATGGTGCAGAAATTTGTATGGCGGCACCGAAGATCGGAGACATAAGTGGTGGAGCATGTGTTGTGGAAGAAACGCAGAAGAAGACTTTCAACTCAACAATGGATGGCCTGCGCAAAATCGCACGGAATGAAGGATTTACAAGTCTATGGCGAGGACTTTCGCCAACGCTGGTTATGGGTGTACCAGCCAATATTATCTACTTCACCGGCTATGACTGGTTACGATACCATAAGCAAAGTCCTATCAACAGGACACTATCCGAAAATTCTGCTCCATTGGTTGCTGGTGCAATAGCCAGGATGATTGCTGCCAGCGTAGTTAGCCCTATCGAGATGTTCAAAACGAGGATGCAAGCAAGCCAGTCGACTGGAGGTGCTCATTTCGCTGATACGGCGAAGGGCATACGGCAGATGGTAGCTACCCATGGATATACGTCACTCTGGCGCGGCTTGACTTTGTCACTTTGGAGAGACGCGCCATTCTCCGGTATCTATTGGTGGGGTTATGAGACGATCAGAGGTGTCTTGACTGACGCCCGTGAACGACGTCGCGGGCGTGAATTAGAGGCTGATGGATCTAGAAGACGATCAAGAAGTAGATCTCAGAGTCGAGAAAATCACACCACAACATTCACCGATAGTTTCATTGCTGGAGCCGGATCTGGAGCTGTTGCTTCTGTGTTGACTATGCCCTTTGACGTCGGAAAGACTAAGCGGCAAGTCTTCAAAGATACGAGCCCGTCAGTTGAAGGGGTCAAAAGAATCCTTGCGCCGGAAGAAAGATCAATGCCAAGATTTTTGTGGCACATTTTCAAGACGGAAGGCCTTTCCGGATTATGGAGAGGTTGGGTTCCACGAACTCTAAAGATTGCACCGGCTTGTGCAATCATGATCAGCTCGTATGAAGTTGGTAAAAGAGTGTTTCGTAGTGTGAACGAGCGAGCGGAGCGGAAGCGACTTAGTGCATAGTTTCTACACCATCTTTGTTTACAGGCGCAAAGAAGGGGAGTTTTAAAAATATACATACGTGGGAGTATGTCGGTATAGCATAGCGCGCGGGTCTTGACAGCGACCATGTAATATAGAGGGATAGATCTCTGCTTCCTGTACTGATAACAGTGACTAAATTATAATGATAATAAAGCATCACACATAATACTCAAGGTGAAGCCCGTGCTGACTTAATAAGTGTATATGCAATGGTCAAAGTTCAATATTATGTCTCTGTAGATCATTGACAATTTTCTATGTAACTGACCTCGAGATCTCTGTAAAGTTCCAAGAAAAATCAAGAGGGAGGTAGCTATTGAGGATCGCCGAACATAGAATAACGGTAAACAGACATAGAATATTTCTTCTTCTTCAACTACCTGAAGCTCCATATAGTCAGATATTGAGCCTATTCAAGCACGGTGCATATACTAACCTCAAAAGACCGTATGCTCTAGGTTTCCGCAATATTCTAGCTATCTCTCCTTGTATCGATGAATAGGGCTCGCCCACATTGCGCAGCATGGCATCAGTTTAATTCTTGCGGCTCAAATATTTATGGGCTCTTGGGCTTTGACATATATTCTTCTTTGTAATTTGGCAATCGGGGAGAAACTTACTGAAACCCTACCAATAGGAAAACTACCTGGAAAAACCAACAATTAGGTAGCTGTATCGCGCTCAGACCACTGAAGCATCATAACGCGTTCTCGCGTCTGTTACGCGACCAACTTTCACTTTAAGTTTTGGATACTCCGTGCTCCACATTTCGACAACATACTCGACTACTACGAAGTACATCCAAGCCATAAATTTGGCCATATATTTCAAGTACACCTATTACTCAATCAAAGTGTCTTTCATCATACGCAGATTCACCATGTCTTTAAAACGAAAAACCTCAACCCTCCCCCTTTCCGATGCCAAAAAGACCAAGCCCAATGCCTCAATAACTTCCTTCTTTGGAGCCCCAAAACCAAAGACTCCTGCGTCTTCAACGAGCAATGGCAGTTTATCCGTAGGCCCAACATCGTCGGGAACGGCATCTTCAATTCCAGATTCGTCTCCAGCCCCAGCTGCACTTAGCGAGTGGAAGAAGAAATGGGTTGCGTCTCTGACCGAGGAGCAAAAGAACTTACTCGTACTGGAAATCGAGAGTCTGCACGAGACCTGGCTTAAGGAACTAAAGGATGAGATTACAAGTTCGAGTTTCTTGGAGTTGAAGCGATTCTTGAAGCGGGAACATGAGAGTGGACAGAAGATATTCCCACCAGCCCAAGATGTCTATGCATGGTACCTTTCCCCATCTCCCGACTCAGATGCAAGATACTAAATTATAATAGGTCTCGCCACACCCCCCTCAATACTGTCAAAGCCGTTATAATCGGTCAAGATCCTTATCACAATGACAATCAGGCCCATGGTCTTTGCTTCTCTGTTCAAACACCAACTCCCGCACCTCCATCTCTCGTCAACATCTACAAATGCCTTCAAATAGATTATCCCTCCTTTCGCCCACCACCAAATCGTTCTGGCCTTTTGACACCCTGGGCCGATCGTGGTGTTCTGCTCTTAAACACCTGTTTGACCGTACGAGCGCACAATGCCAACAGTCACAGCAACAGAGGGTGGGAGCAATTCACCCAAAAAGTAATCGATCTCGTAGCCAAAAAGCGAACAAAGGGAGTCGTGTTCTTAGCCTGGGGATCACCGGCTGCGAAGAGAGTTGTCAAAGTGGATAAGACGAAGCATTGCGTGTTGTTGAGTGTGCATCCAAGTCCACTCAGTGCTCGGAGGGGATTTTTCGAGTGTGCACATTTTAAGAAGACAAATGAGTGGTTGGCAGAGAGATATGGTGCTGATGGAGTTATCGATTGGAATTTGGGGGACAGTGTTGCGCAACCCAAGCCTGTTATAGCTGCTCAGGTTGAACCGACCAAAGTCATAAATGCTGTTGAGGACGCTGATGAGGATGCTGAACAGGCCATCAGAGATGCAGAGGAGGCCATCAGAGATGCTGAAACGAGTAAGGATTAAGATAGCAAGCATTGCGAATTGGATGTGTTCTGTGGGAGTATATGGCGTCTATTTACAAAAATGGGTAAACTACTAGGAGTTGGGGATCTTGATTGATCTCTTTCATTATGAGCGGGTATCACATAGAGACAGTTAGGAATATAAAGTTATTGCCTGCTGCATATGCCCCCAAACCTTACATTCGATATCTGCTTCAACCCGATAGCAAGAATTAGGTAACCAACTTATGAAGAATTCTCAGTCCCTGCTGTTTCAATTGCACTACCCTACTAAAATTACAGTTTGATCATCTCATTCCTGACCAATGGAACCTCTTCTGCGCCGCTGGATGATCATACCAATTGTTATCTGCCCAACCGCTCCTGGCGTACACGTATTATTCAAAATACTATAGTATGAACTAGAATGCAAGCGCATTTGGCTCCCTCTTGTCTCAAACCGTGTGATGACACTTAGCAATTGAATAAATGCCATTTTCTAATTACATTTGCAAACAACATGTGTCTTTGAAAGGTGGCCAGTTGCACTAATAATTCCTTGCGAATGTGCCAAACAAATACTTGGAGACAACGAGACAATAGGCAATTGGGTGGGTGGATAAGCCAACTTCATTGTTAGTACCTCGTTGAGATTTAATTTGAGACCTTTATTTGCTCGACTCAGCGTATCAGAGTTCTACTAGCTGTGGTCTTAACTCTTAAAGGCTATTGACAAGCAAGGGGGAGCTTGCTACAGCTTTAAATAGAATTTAAAAAGCAATTTGACCTGAGAATTAGTGTAAATGAACTTTGTATTTGGTTAGCATACACGAACAGTGCAGCTGGGGGTAGATTTAATGATTGGACAGTTGGCACTCTACTAATAAGTGAGAGAGCCACCTTCAACAAAACACCATCAATTGAAGCTAGCAAGCGGACAGGAGAAATATGCAGGTACCGCAATATCCCCTCTGAGGGCGTTTATTTGTCAAGCTGTTTATGATGTTGAAAGAATACCCGTGGACAACTCATGACGTCCAGATATTCACATAGTATACATGGAACATGTTGGTACGACGAATTCAGGCATATTGGTGCACTGACTGGACTCTTGATTTGGAAATGAACTCTGATTGTGCCACAAAAGTTTGAGACAATCGGTGAAGCCCAAAATAGGGTTCAATTGTTGCTATATAGAGTCTATCTCTCTCGTGAAAGATTCCAAACTCCATAAATGTCGTGCAATGGCTCTTCGTCAACACTGGGACGCCGATGTCTTAGCTTACCATCCTCGTCTAATACCCTGGTGGTGTGGTTTAAACTTTACTGGCGGCTTGCGGCTTATTATTTGACATAAAGCCTCCCGACACGTTGGTTCCTTGGTTGATAATTTGCTACTTCAAATCCTATTATTAGTACCTAGATCTAGTTGTAGGACATCCATTCAAAGTGACAGGTAAGTGACCAAGTTAGTATAAAAGTAACCAAAGTTGTCAGCCGTAAGATGTCTTGCATGAATCAGTTGCCAAAAGCAATGGCATGGAACCCCTTGAATCCAATCTGCTACACCTGACTGTGCGTATGATATTGGCGAGGTTTCTTTTGTGTGATTCTGAGGTAACTGGCCCACCTCACTTCACCGATGCTGCTGTGTATTTCCCGGGAACTCACGATGAAGTATCTTTTTGAAAGCAGAAAGCAGAAAGACGAATGCCCTGAGCTTGGAGGTATCTGGTACGCCAAAAGGATCGACATGCTACCCTGGAGAACTCTCGCCCCTCTCCATGAGGAGCGTGCGTTTGTTGGCAGCTTCTGAGTTGTTCGTCAGGGGTAAACACGTCCCATTGTTGCGTACTTAGTACTACTTGAGAGTAACTTGTCCAGTCCGGAGTAAGTAGCTAGTAGCTAGCTTGTTGATGGACGAACCGGCCACTGCTCCTGGTCGTTCATTCGAGGAAGAACCATATACGGTACCAATCATTGACTTGTCTTCCCGTGAATAATCTAGCTGTGAAATGTGCCCAAAAGCCAGACAGGTATCAGGTATCAGGTATCAGAGTCCCCCCACCGTGCGAGTCCTGACTGGGAGGAGGCGTGCTTTGCTTGCTTCTGCTGTTGCTGTTGCTGCTTGCTGCTTCTCTACTTGCTCGCGCTCTTCCTTGTCGCCCACCCACTATATCAGAGCTGGATTCCATAAGTCGGTAACGCATGTCTCCAATAGATCTCCCGACGATATCTCTCCGGCACTGCCCACCACGAGAGAAAATCCAGACCAGCTGTGAACTTCATCCGCACCGCGTCGTGTATATCCTGCCTCACTTCCCTCATTCTTTTCATCCAATTCGAATCCAGAAGATCCCAAAAGCCAAGAGCTGCCCGTCTCCATTGCCTGTCACCGCTCTCGTGGGTCGTTGACGGCTTCCCTCCAGCGCAGCCAATCAAGTTCCCCATACATTAACCCCTGAATTTCGATAAACTTTCCACCACCTCAAACTAACTTCTACCTCCCTACTTCTTGAGACGTCAACCGCCCTCGTAGCTTGTCCGGACCAGCAGGACTATCCAGAGGATATCCGCAGACTTGATCTCGTCAGATCACTCGTTTTCTGTCAATCATTTCCCGCGCGGACGCACGCAAAACAAACAGGTGGGAGAAAAAAAGATTCTGCCAACCTCTAGGTACCATAAACCAACCTTCGGCCCATATCGCATGCGCATTCAGTCCACTTATCCAACAGCAATCCTACCACCATGGGTTTCTTTTCGAGGTCCAAAGGCAAAGACGGCGCCACAAAAGTAAAATCCAAAAAAGGAGCACTTCAAGACATTACAAATGAAGCACCTCCAAAGCCACAGTGGGACGATGCGTGGACGCGAACGACCGTTGATCCCGAGGAGGTACAGGAGCTTCTGAGAGGCTGTACACTGGAGTTGAAGTCGAAAGGTATGTCATCGATCATGCACGAGGCCAGCAACGCTTCTGCCTGCGTTGTACGGGGCTAATTGGAATTATAGCTTTGGACATGCCATTCCTTCTACTGCCATTTCGGCCGACCTCAGATCCAAGCGCTGCGCGTACTTTTATTCGCCATTTCTTCGATCAGAATAGCAATTTACAAGGGGAATTACTGGCGCAAGAGTTAAGGTTGACGGAGCCTATGGTGAGTCTCAACTGAGCTTTGAAGTACAGACACGAGCTAATTTGCGAAAGGTGCTATGCAGTGTAGTAAAATGGTGTTGGAGCAGATTACCTGGTGGAGTAGTATCGTGGGATGCGTACGAGCTTTTCAAGGTCGGAGAATCTGGTATGTTGGAAAGACTGCGCGTGCTGGACCTCTATTAATGATTTATGCAGATTCGAACATGGCCAGAGATTCGTTTGCGACCTTTATACCTTTAAGTGTTGAATCCGACGCTCGCACTAAGATTATTTTTGATTTCTTCGACCTTCTTTCAGCGATTGCGGCACATGGAAAAACTAATGGTCTTGGAGGACGAAAACTCTCACGATTAGCAGGTTGGTGGGCGTTTGAGCAGCACGATGGTGCAAATGGGTTTGAAGGAGGTTATAAGACCTGGGCTGCGTATGTTAAATAAACCGCCCACTCCATTTTGTTTTACTGACGGAACATAGCGCCGCTGATGCTGCCAGCCATCTGTTTTTTGCATATCTGCGATCACTAACCCCAGCATCAGTGAAGGGAATCAATGGAATATCAACCCTCCCAATGTCTCTTCAGAAACTGGTCCAAGAGACCGAATACCCGCCTGAAATACCCTCATTGTTGCAAACTACTACAACTAGAGTTGTCATGATTGTAAACTCTGTATCGCCGACACCCTTTTCACTACTCCGCCGAACGAACCATTTCCAATATCGGGACGATGATCGTGCGCTACAAGAATTTGCTGAATATGAGGATCCTATCAAGGCCTTGACGGACGAATGCCGCCGAGTTCTAAGGTCTATCTCTACCGCCAATCAATCGCAAGTCACCAATTCAAAAGATGCCACTGGCTTGAAGGATGCTTCATGGTCGCGATTCGAGGATATAGGATTTTCTGCAGGGTTTGATGAAGCGGAAGAGGATGAGGATAGTAGCTTTGTGAAGAAACGGAATACCCCAGGTCTGAGAACAACCGCACACTCCAGGAACGTTGGTATGAATGGAGGCCGGCCTACAACTCCGTCCTGGGCAGATTTCCTTTCCTCTGGCTTTGTTGATGAGGCAAAGAACGGCCCGGCTCCGTTACTTCTGCCGCCAGACAAAATCCTGCCTCCTATCGACACACGTGGGCGAAGCTCACAATCACACCGACCAAGACTAGAGTCAGAACGAAATCTCGAGCCCGGTGAGCTAGCAAGCATTACTCGCTTTGAATTGGACGATACATTCTGGTGGGTCTGGATCAGCAGTTTGGCTGGAGAGGAGCCATCTGAACGGAAGGCTTCATTCGGTAGATGTGCGTTGGTTGAAACTATTATCCGTGGAGGTAGATGGCTCGTAATGGAAGAAATGGTCAAGGGTGCAGCAACCCAGCCTGATCCAACGGCATATATTGCAGAAAAGAAGAGTTTCTGGGGTCGGTCGAAAAAGAATAAGGGTCTTACGAGGAGCAAGTCAACCGGAAAGCAAGCATTGGATCACAATACCAATGGTCAATTATTTGTTGGTAGTGCGAGTGTAGGCGTCAGCAAGACAAGCGTCGGACCTGATCAGCAGGCTCGTATTCAGGCGGCTGCAATACAATTACAAGAGAAGCAAAGACAGCAGGATGCTCAACAGAATGGAGCAATCCGACGTGGTCGCAACGACATTGACATGATGTCGCAAAAAACTTCCAGTGTTTTCACCCTTCAACCAGTCATCATGAAAGAAGCTTCACCAGCAATGAATTGGGCCCAAAATTACGATAAAGATGCTATCAAGGAGGCATATCTTGCCAATGCCAACATGGGCCGCGGTCTAAGGGACAATACAATTCAGTCTAATAGCAATCAGCAGACCCAGGATGCTCTGAGACCTCTACCAAGCCCCGGGCCACTACCAAGTCCTGGGATGCAATCCCAAGAGAGAGATCTCCCTGCTGTACCTAAAGAATCGTCGCGAGGTGCGCCTTCCAAGGCCCCTACACCACCTCCAGCACCAATGCCACCTACCCCTGCTTCTGATGAAGAGGGGGAGACACACCGCTATCAGTCCGAGAAAGCCGCTGAAGTTTCTTTGCCTCAGGAGAGTCATCCTGTTGAACGGATACATACCGAAGCTTCCAGCGCACCAATGCCTCCAACTGCTGCTAAGCCAATAGTCTACCATCCAGGGCAGAAACCTAGCCTAGATACTTCAAGACCTTCCGAAGACCATAGCGGTTCAAGCCCTGAAACCAAGAGGCAGAACAAACTGAAGAAAAGAGAAGCCGGTGGTGGTGGTGGATTCCGGAAGATGTTTGGTCGTAGCAAGATACGAGAACCTAAGCCGTCGGTAAATCTTCCTCAATTGCAAACACAACCGGCCGACAGCCAGAATGTCCAACCTATTAGTCCCGTAAGCCAGACCCTCCAACCCGGTGGTCCCGTCGTTCCAAAACGTTTTTCGAGCTTCCGAAAGAAGAGCCCGGTGGTATCACCACTGTCAGATCGTCGGCCCAGTCTAGCTCCTACACCATCTCAAGTGTCTGAGGATGATCTCACTCCTATCGCATCGCCACAGCCAGAATACGAACGCTCTTACGATCCATCGATACAGGACACTCTGTCACGTGTCGACACCAATGAAGCGCGAGAAGCAAACCAGGCATTTTCCTCATTTGACCAAGGACCTCTTGAAGACGTGCCTGCATTCGTTCCTGATGACTCGCCAAGACAAAGTGAAGACAGTGCTGCACCTCCTCCGATCAGACACGCCCAAGAACCAGAGGATGGTGCGGAGCTTGCCAAGTCTGTAAGCCCCATGGTTGGCGATCGTTGGGCACAAATCCGAAAGAATGCCGCTGAGAGAGCGGCTAGACAGAGCGAGGAGCAAAGTCGCGGTGGGTATAGTGCGAAGACCGATGGCGATGATGGAGAGACCAGTGGAGAAGAAAGTAAGTATCAGAGACCTTGCTTCATTTTAGATTTGACTAACAGTTTCCAGCAATTGAGTCTCGCGTTGCTAGAATCAAAGCTCGCGTTGCTGAGCTAACCGGAAACATGGAGCAAAACGGTAGCCCTGCAGCTCGAACACCGGTCCGCAGAACGTAAGTGACAGGAAATGTCACTTGATGCATCTCAGTGCCTCTTCTGCTATGAGATAACGAGCCAAGGCACCTCAATATTACTGCCCGTACTGAATCCCAATCTTCAACGTACACGCGCCTAACACCTCACAACAAAATGGAATGAGTCATTGTCACCAACACATATAAATTTACGACCCACTAAATACCAACACGTCTCTTCATGTCCAAGATTTCTTCGTAGCAATTTGGCTGTGCTTCCCTCACCGCGAAAAACAATCGCACTTTACTTCAACCACAAGGACTTTGGGAAGCTGGCTTGCAAAAGATTTGTTTTTATATTTATTTTCCTTATGCCGTTGCACCTGAGATACCACTTTTCAAGATTGCTAGCGATCTCTTTGTTTTCTCTGTTTCGGTACGTTTCACATGCGAATGTTAATATGGGCTTCCGCGAATTTAGGGGGGGCGCCGAAGGGGAAGGGGTGGGAGTAGATAATGTTTTTGCGAGCTAGGCAGCGCGGAGAGCACCTAACGAGCGTCGCGTGTGGAAGAATATGTCGGAGTAGATACCATTACAAATGAAAGATGTTTGACGATGAAACCAAATGATGATAGTAAAAACAAATAAGAGTGATGACGTCCTTGGTATTCAAGCCACAAACTAGTGATCATCTCGAGCCATTGCCAAAAAAGAGAAAAAAAAAAGGGTTATGACTTTGAAATAGTCATGTGAGAAGAAAAGGGGTTAGGTCGTTTAAATCAAGACACGCGCGCCAGAAACCTACCTTAGGTATGTACTTTTGAATATAGAGGGTACTTGCTACCGGTGTCATGTGTCATGTAGAATAGTTTGTTATTATATTACATCCCCCTTGCCTATCCATCAATCGGGCATCTAAATTCCCTGCCCACCTGCAGCTCCCTCTCTTCCTCGTTCGCATCCTGCATCTCTTCCAAACACGCCTGGTGGTAGATGTGTCTGCAGGCCAGCACCACCAGCGGTCCCAACTCCTGCGCCTTCTGGCCGTTCGCTTGCTCCGCATCCGCGCCCTCGGGACCGGAAACGTTTCCTTTGCCCTTAACGGCCTCGGCCATACTAGATTTGCTGACATTGCGCACATGGGCCCTTCCTTTCCCTCGCTCAACGGCGCCGCCTGCTAGTTCTGTAGCACGCTCTTTGCGCCGCTGGACATCTTGTTGTTGGCGTTCCTCCCATTTGCCATAGACGTCGCCGGAGACGCCAGGACCCCAGGCACGTCGACCACAGCCTTCACAGGTGGAGCCGCGGGGCCTCCAACCACGTTGGCGAAGGGCGGTTGCGGACTGGACGTTAACGAAGAGGTCTTTTTCTAGAAGACGGTTTGCTAAGCTGAGGATACTCTCTTCGTATGCATAGGCAGAGAATATGGATGCGAGAACGGCGCGGAGATCACTCAGATTTGGCGAGGAGATGGATGCGCGGGTTAGAAATGCGCGAAGGATTCGAAGGAATGAGAGATTAGTGGTTGATGGTGAAGGGGAAGATGTTGATGTTAGAAGAGCTGTGAAGCAGCGTTGGACAATGGGACGGAGCTGTCCAAGTAGGTGCTCTGAGTCAATATCGGATGAGGCCGATGCTTCAAAGTCACTTATGCTTGCCGCGATCTTTTGTGTAATTTGTACCGTAACATCAATGAGGTCGAGCCACAAAGACTCTACTGGGAGGAGCTCGCTCTTCGAAGATGTCTTCTTTTTATGCGACGAAGAGACAACTCGTATGGAAGAGGGCTTTGTTTGGCCCTGGCAAAGCCAGATCCCTACATTGGTATATTTCTGCAAAGCCTCTAATAGATGTGAGGCCGAATCACTAGCGTGTGTTGACTCCTCATCCTCAGACGAAGTATTAAGCAGGCCCAGAAGAGCTGCCTCAAGTTTCCTCAAATGCTCAATAAGGCGTACCATAGCTTCTTGAATTTGACCATCGCGCGACAGAAGAATGACTGCTGCGTCAACAACACCACTTTCTTCCATATATGGCAGGATCCTATCTAGATGCAGATCGCTCGCCTGGACCGTTTCTACGAACTCAGCTACGTGTGTGGCATCATATCTGCACATCAGCTGGACATAAAGCTCTATAAATTCGTTTTTTGCGTGTCCTTTTTGGTCCTCGCCTTCTTTCGAATCTGGCTCTAGTATTTTGCGCAAGTAAGTATACTGGACTTCCGCATCGCCACGAAGGGAGTCTAAAAAGCTCTGATGTAGAGAAGGTGCGTATAAGTCGATAACATGAGCTGCTCTGATGGGATCTAAATGGACGAGATCAGCGGCATGAGCCTCGATCACTTCATGAACATCTTTGATTTGCCTCTTAGTAAGACCTGATCTTGGCCTGAGACAATCAGCAATATTGATAAACACATCCTCACGATCTTCAGGGTCTTCGAAGTAGGTCTCGATCAACTTGCTAAACTGTTTATCGACTTTGTATATGCTCTTGAGAACCCTGTAGAACCCAGCTTTCCGGAATAGTGGTACCAAAGCCATAAGGTCTGGCGGATGGTAGACAGAGAGCAGATATTCGGCGCTTAATTGAGCATCATCTGCAAGATCTTCCCCAGGATAGTTGCATAGTCCTGCTAAGACTTTATGTAGAGCGGTTCCAGAGAGTAACAAATACTGCGGGAATTTGGGGAGGTTCCTAGCAATGAACATATCCAGATATATTGTGTCCTCCGATGCGAATTCGTTTGCATTCATGACTTCTAAAAGTATCGTTATGATGTACTGTCTATTGACTGAAAGTCCAAACACCCGCTCTTCCGAAAGATCTCGGCTAGAGCCCCCATTGACCGCTCGTTCGGGAGTATCGTTGAGAAAGGAATCCTCGAATGCCTCGTTAAGTGCACTGAGGAAGCTCGGGGCATCAAATTTCAATATCATCCTGAGGTATGGGAATGATGGTTCATGGTCTCCTCTTGAATTGGTCAAGAAGGCAGTCTTGCTTCCCTTGGGCCAATGTATACTCTTTCCCGAGAAAATGAACCAGTAAATCTCAGCTTTTGCATTTAAAGCCCTCTCATCGTCCATAACTTCGCCTGTGGGGTACACACGGCCAGTGAAGGTGTAGGACATGTACGGAAACATTTTGAGAGCGTTGACACCGAATATGGGGTCCTCCATAACAGCTCCATCTCCAACGTACCCTCCATTTTGTACCAGTGGTATTAAAAGCGTTAAAAGGTCTATTAGGGGCGTAATATAATCACTTAGGGCTTGAGTCCAGATGTATATCAGCGCATCGTAAAGATTATGCTGCTTGCATAAAGTAGTAACCTGATCGATATCCAGGGTGGCGGTTTCCATGTTGCAAATCATTTCTTCCAATCGGCTTTCAAGGCCCTGGGTGACGAAATACGTTACCATGGCCTTAACTACGGTTGGAGGTATCATGGTGATTGTCTTCTCAAGAATATGAGGCTCCAATGTCTCAAGGAATATTCCTTCCGCATCACCACTCTCATACCACTCCCAGGCTTCATCAAAGAGGAAATCGATATCCCCCACGCTGAGACAAGCTTCAAAGCATGCTTCCGCCAGCTCTTTCAGATGGTTATCATCAGTCGCAGCTGGTCGCTTTTGGCGCTGGGTGAAGGCAAACTTCAGTGATGCTGTGATGATTTCTAATAGCTTATCTTGAACCATGGAATGCCTGAGCTCTTGGTTTTCAGGCAGACCAATTGTCAGCTTATCGGCATCACCGGTATAGTACGACGTTGCAAGTTGAATGGCTCCAATGTAATCACCGTCTTCCATCATCGCTATCAGACGATCTGCCCAATTTGATAGCGTACCTATGGAAACGTCATTGAACCCGAGGAGGAACATTCGGCTCTTATATGCTTTAAAGCTCATATAAAACGCATCGGCTACAACTCCATGCATTGATGTATCCTCCTCATCCAGCTGCTCGACAAGAGTATGGAGCTGTTTGGAAAACAAGTCTTGGTGATAAATATGCTTATTAACAAGATCAAAAGCTTCAGTCATACGCATAGTGCCATCCTCCAGGATTATAAGCCGTTGCGTGATAGTAAGTACAGTCAAAACAGACCTACTCAGCCACTGCACGGCTACAATGGCTTCTTCTGCTTTCCATCTGCTGCGTGGTTTGAAAGAAAGACTTGAAGGCTTATCCTTATCCAGAGATGTCACCTCGTCAACGTCAAGAACGGTCAAAACGTTCGACCAGCAATAGACTAACTTAACTTTGGAAACATCACTCCCTGTTTTGGGATCTTTAACTTTTAGCTTGACGGCAGGAAACCACGCTAAACACCCACTCATAGCACTGTGAGCGGCCACCTCTTTGGGACGGGCTGCTTTGTGTTGTGTCTGGGCTACAGGAGTAGTAGATACGATGACCAGGAGATAAGGAGTGAGCATTGCAGTCAAACCTAGATTCTCTATATCTCGCTCAACATTTCCGAGGGGCAGTGGAGCGAATGCAAGAATGGTGCTTGGTTTTCGTGGTTTCGCAGAGGTATCATCGGGATATCTTCCCAATATGCGAGTCGTTTTGATAGAGCGACCGACTGAACCCATACCTCGTGTAGCCAAGTGCGAAAAAGCCATTCCACGGTCATCAGCAGAGACCAATGCTGTATGCCTGGTTCCCAGAAATCCTAGATGTCTGATGGCAACATTGGGCACATGCCCGTCCAAGGCTCTATTAACCATCTGCGAAGCATCCAGACATGGTATATGAAGAAACGGGCGGGCCGCTTTAGCAGTTTCCCATGTGAATATGCTACCATTGGCGTGACCGCCAGCAACGATCAAATGATCTGCTGATATAGCAACTGACGTGATGGCTCCAGATTCGACAGCTATTGAAAATCAGCAACTGCAAATCAAATATCGTATAATTTAAAACTTACCTTTGGTACCCGGCCCTATTATCGATTTGAGATTTTGGTGATAATCAAAAATTAAAATTATTCCTTTCGATGTTCCTAGCACTATATTCGCAGCGACAGTAATACATGTTGGCGCACCAAAATTGCGTCTACCAACCTCAGAAAATGCCTGTCCATTCAACTTCTTCAACTTTGTCCATCGTACAACTTCCCATGGTGGGGATGGGGTGTCGGTATCACCGGCGTCTGGTAATAGCTGGCTGCTGAGAGAGAAGGTCCGGTCCCGACTTGTAAGGTATGCAGGTGATAAGGAGCGAGGGGAGGCGATCAGAGGAGCGCCTGAGAGTCGGGATTGGAAGCGTCTGTCAAAAGGACGGAATGAGGGAGTTGGACTTCCGATACCAGGTCGTGACGCTACAGAGGGCAAAATGCTACTTCCAGGAGAGGACAATATGGATCCCTTTAAACGTATTAGCTAGTGTCGCAAGGAGGAGCATAGCTGCTAGCCTACATGAACGGACGGGGTATCATCTGGTATAGATAACAAAGACCCTATTGGACTTCTGGATCGCCGTGGCGTGGCTTCCGCGGACCTATCCTCAACTTCATCCTCTATTTGTGCTGCAGCTTTATATGGATTGTCGCCAAATGGTAGAGATATTACAGGAGCAGCATCTCTCTCCTCCTGCAATAGCTCCAGTATTCGCGGTTCTTCTGCATCCCTAGTTCCACTGTCATTTGTTTGTGCACCCGCTAGACCTGTATCTCCATTGACCGTTTCCTCCTCCCCGCCGCTATCGTTGTCCGCAGAAGAGGAGCTCATATCCGAAGCATCCTTCCACCCTGGGTCAAGATGAATGCGCCTTGCTCCAGCGACTCATGGGAGTAGTGTTCAGTAATTCATCCAGATGGTATATATCACTAGTCGTAAAGGTAATAGGGGTCTGGCTTCTGGGGGCTGAGCAGTTATGGGGGGAGGTGTAGCTTTGGGAACGATGTGCTGATAGTTGTACTAGGTTTGCAGTACTAAGTGTTTTGTATTCTCTAAATCCGAGAGTGGAGTTGACTAGCACGTAACACAGAATTCAATATCGAACTGTTCTTCTGGGGCAACCGGAAGACTTCTAGTTAGATAGCCAGATAGCGAAGTATGTATTGACAAGGCAGTGAGTTTACAGCCTTCCCAAGTATGAATGCCTGAATATCGAGGCGTCACAATACGATAGTCAAATAGGAACACATGTGACATATCGTTTAGGAACGCTTTCATTATAACTTGTTCTTGCACGTACTGGTAAAATTGAAGTTAAGGAAACGCCATATAAGTAAAAGGATATCTCAGTTTCTTAACGCTCATTAACGAGGGATATTGATAAGACTCTGTGCCGCTAAATACAGATTACAAATAAAAGATTACCTATCTACACAGGTGTTTCTAGGTTGTCTAAAGGCATATATCCTTCTTCTTTATTACTCCTCTTGCCTGTGACAGAACGAAACAAGTCCGTAGCCTTGCCAACCAAGCCTCCCATTCCCCATCCAGCACCTCTCCTTCTCAGTTGGCCCTTCTCTTCCACCAACGCATCTTCCATCCAGCGTGGCCGTTTCCAGAATTTTAGCAGTAAACTACTGCTTACAACACTCACGCTGCTGAATGCCATCGCAGCTCCTGCCGCCATGGGATGTAAACTGTAACCAAAAGGAAGGAATATGCCCATGGCAAATGGCAGTCCAATGACGTTGTAGCCACAAGCCCAGCTAAGATTGAGTTTGATGCGAGAGAAGATAGATCTTGCTAGCGAGATAGATGCTGGAATGTCCATCAGGTCATTCGGCCTCATGAGAACAATATCTGCGGCCTCCATGGCTACATCTGTACCTGAAGCCATGGCAATACCGACATCTGCCGTTGCGAGAGCTGGGGAATCGTTGATACCATCACCGACCATCGCAACACATTCGCCTTGCTTTTGGAGCCGGCGGATGATATCTTGTTTCTGATCTGGGGTGACACCGGCGTGTACGTTCTTGGCGGATATGCCGACAAGGCGGGCCACAGCTAGAGCAGTGGATCGCTGATCACCGGTAACAATTGCAGTTTTAATATTCATGCGGTGGAGTGCGGCGATAGCGGCGCGAGCACTGTCCTTAACTGTATCAGAAAGACAAAGATGGCCGCTGTAAGAGCCATCGATAGCAATGAAAATGTTGGTAGTTCCGGCGGAAGCTTTCGAGGACGAAGAAGATTTTTTGTTAGCCTCCTCAGAGGCATCAATGGAGTCTTGAGGAACTTCAATTTGGTTGTCCTGTAAGAAACGTACGCTTCCGATCAATATGCGGTACCGTGTTCGTTCGGAGCTCGTAGCAGGTTCGACAAGAGCACTGATTCCTTTACCAATATTGGCTTCGAACTCGCCAATACTGCCATCTATAGTGCCTTCAGGGCCAAGTCCAAGCTCTTCCTTTGCGCCAGCCAAAATAGCTTTACCGATTGGGTGTTCACTGCCCATCTCGGCAAGACCAAGAATTGACCACCAGAGTTTCCGTTTCCATTCGTTGTTTGACCATGCAGATACGAGCTGAGAGCTTGCGACACTCATTTTGCCTAGAGTTAGAGTTCCAGTTTTATCGAGGACGACCTGCGTGATCTTAGTTGCTGTCTCAAGAGCAGCTCCTCCCTTAACCAGGATTCCGTTCTCGGCACCCACGCCAGTTCCAACCATGACGGCAGTAGGCGTTGCGAGACCAAGGGCGCAAGGGCAGGCGAAAACAATAACTGAGATGCATAGCTTTACGCAAACCATGAATTTGCCTCCACTTTTCTCGTCCATGAAAATTTTGGGAGGATTCTTGAGCACATGGCTCAAGATGAGCCAGCTTGTGAATGTAATAAAACCGAGGACCAGGATTGCAGGCACGAAGTAACCCGCAATAATATCTGCTAGGCGTTGAATTGGTGCCCTCGTAGTTTGAGCATCTTGAACAAGCTTGACGATTTGGCTGAGTTGTGTATCCCTTCCGGCTCTGGTGACAATGAAGTCAACTCTGCCAGTACCGTTGACGGTGCCTCCTATCAGTAAATTGCCCTTTCTTTTCTGAACAGGCATCGCTTCTCCGGTAACCATACTTTCGTCAACATAGGTTTCTCCTTTGGTAACAGTGCCGTCTGCTGGAATCTTATCACCAGGTCGAAGAATGACAATATCCCCAACTTGTATGAGCTCAGATGGAATAACTTTCTCTTCCATTGCATTGCCTTCCTGGGTAGAATCTTGCTTGACCTCTAGTTCCCAACCTTCAGCAGCCTTCTCTGCGGCGATAGGATCAGCGTAGATGGTTGCCATCGACGGAGTGAGAGACATTAATCTAGAAAGAGCCTTCGAGGTCTGTCCCTTGGCGTTGTTCTCTAGGAATCGCCCGAGGGTGATAAAAGTTATAAGCATACTGCTAGTATCGAAGATTGTGCTTGGTCGTC
>Ga0247734_1000815_pt1 | contig 25704 bp, 12 predicted proteins | sample UWRJL103311B2_FD_180933 | JGI IMG/M metagenome (GOLD analysis project Ga0247734, IMG submission 180933) | Plant litter microbial communities from Arlington Agricultural Research Station in Wisconsin, United States - UWRJ-L103-311B-2 | ecosystem: Environmental > Terrestrial > Plant litter >...
AATTCAGTTCCATCGGGGTCTGAGTCTTTCACCAAGTATGCCAATATGCTCAGAATGCGCTTGACTGCTGCAGAGTGGGTCTCCATCGATATAGCATCATCAATAATGAACACCTTGAAAACGTAAGCATCTGTTCAATGGATTCTGGTATTCGAGTACACATACGTGATCTCTGGTTTCTAAACGTCCTAGTAGATACTCATTTGGAAGTTGTTTAACAGGTCCCCACCTCGCTTTCCTTTTCTTGTCTTGAATCCACCTTTCAGCATCTCCAATTGTCAATGTGGGTAACGGCCGCCCACTCGAATTTCTAGGCGTCGCAGAATCCAACCGTCTTTGGGGGGTAGTTGAGCCTATACTTGAAAATATATGCTCTGAAGCCTGTTGTGGACTTGGTGATACTGGAGGTATCCCGTTGGTTGTCGTTTCGGCTGTTTTAGACACTCGTGTAGTATACGGCGTGCTATTGTTATGAATGATGGCGGATTGAGTGGGCATATTACGCTGTGGGCCGTTTCTATCCTGAAAATCTCCATCTCGTTGTGAAGGTTCGAAAACAGATGTTGGTATTGAAAGCGATGTTGGGATTGGGAGAAGGGAACTGTCCTCATTACCTCTGAGAGGGACTGGACTTTGCGTTAACCTGTCATTCTCCGATCCAAGTAAGGTAGCCGGAACAGGTGATAAATCTATAGTGTTTGCTCCTCGGAAAGTTCGATCGGCAAGAGTCGATAGTCGACTAGCTGAAGATCTAGATTGAGGAGTGTCTAACATATCTTTCACCAACTGATCTATAACAAACTTAGTAACCCGATCAGATTTACTGAAGTCGTTTGGTAGCTCATCCAGGGTCTGCAATACAATTGGTAAGGCTTTGTCCCCGTCGTGAAACCAATCTCCTTTCTTGATACCCGGGATCCGGGAAATTTGTTCACTGCGACTCTGTCGATATGCCTTTAAACCTGCAAAACCACGAACAAGCCAGACAGCGGCTTCGCTAAGAATACATCCAAATGACCAGACATCAACGTTCTGTTTAACGAGTATCATACTAGTCTCGAAAAATCTGTCTGCTGCTCTGTAACATTCTGGGGCACCTGCGAGACTGGAGTTAGTGATTGAATCTGAAACATATGTTCAGGTGAGGCTAATGTTACAAACCATAAGTCTCCGTGCCATATGCATCGAAGTCGGAATTTCCATGCGAAAATCTCTTGAAATGACTCAACCCTAGGTCGGCGAGTTTGAATTTCCGGCGGTAGGGTGAATTCGTGCCGTTACTCATCACCAAAATGTTATTCGGTTTAACATCCTGATGCCAGCTATGATAGTCAGCTACAATATCATGCGTAATAGTTACACAGACGCACCCCTGGAATATCTGTGGCCCGCCTCTGTTGTATGGGCATTCGACTTCGTGTATTTGCGTCAATGCTTTGAGAACACCACACAGTGACTCCCAAAACTGGTGAATATCAGAACCACTCCTTGGAGGAAAAACTTCGTTAAAATAAGTCTCCAGTGTACCTTCGTCAGCGTATTCCAATAGGACATTAAACGTATCATTTTGTCGATAGCTTCCATAAAAAGTAACAATGTTCGTGTCCAGCGTTTTTTGTTTGGCTCGAAGACGTTTAAAAGCATCAACTTCATTCTCATAATATAGTTTGGCGTCTGGACCACGATATGATTTCAAAATATAGACATGCTTAGGTGACGAAGACTATTTAACTAGGTTAGAAAAGTTGCAATATAATAGAGGATTCATGTTTACCAAAGGGACATCTCCATTATATGGTAGCCTGTCAAAGCATTCATGCAGCGTGATCTTTGATATATCGGCACTATTACCACTAGCCACAACTTCATGTGCGATGATGGGTACAACTTGATCAGGGTCTAGGAGTATGTTTTCTTTGTAAGTTACCTCTTGCGCGCAGAATGCCCATTGCTGGGCGGAGAACGCGTCCCAGATATTGTGGCCAGAGGCGATAGGGAAATTGGCCGGTTCGGATGCAAAGGGTAGCTTTGAGTCAGCAAGGCTTGCATGTTCCATAAAAAGGCGAATGTACCTAGCATTTCCGGTAGAAAGCAGGATACAGAATGCTTTCAGGTAATTATCTCTAATGATGTCAAGATTGGGAAGGGGGTCGTCTCCGTCGGGAAAGACATCGCATAGGATGTCTTCAAGCCGGCCAGGTGCGCCAAAGTATTCTTCCAACTCCCGAGAAGAAACAAAGTGTTGTTGTTGTTGTTTCTTCGCGGCAGGATTCTTCGCGGGAATCAGAGCTTTGGTCAAGAACTGTTGAAAATGCTGGAGGTTGTTCCTATCATCCAGCTGTTTCTGCTGGTAATACTGAGGCTGTGTGGACATTGGTGTGGGGTCTGGCGAATTTGTGAGTAAACTTATAGGGAAACTCCAAATTGTCAAGTTGAGGGACTACAGATAGAGCTCCTGTGCAGGCTGACGGTCAAAGACTGGCCGCATATAAGAGTATAAAGAAAGGAAGCAAAATATGCAGTGCAGGAGGATGGTAATTCCAAAGAGAAGAAAGAAAAAAAGATGGACGGTGAGAAGCAGGCTGGGCTGCAGTATATGTATCTCGCTAAGGCAGTTACGGAGGGCGCTGGTAACACCATCAAGCTACTGCCTCACCAATCTGTACTGTAAGCTACTCCACAATGGATCCATCATTCAGTGATGGATACTTTACAACTGGCTTGATATTAGAAATCACTTCGCTGGCTGTGGCGAAGTCCCAACACTGCCTGCTGGCTGCTTCTGTGAAGATTTTCTGCCGCAATTGCAGGTACTATGAGAGAAGTACAGAGAGAAATGAGGCTTTTGTCGGTCCAGTGATCTAGCGGTCAATTTCTAGGCAACTAGGCAGATTATCAGAGTGTTAGCCTTCACAAACCGTGTGACCACACGACTCGTATTCTCCAATGCCTATAGAGCTAAGCCTCTGCGCGAGCAACGTATGGTTGGCCCCGGGCGAGAATGATATGTTGTTTTTTGAGTGCTAACGAATAATCGGGTTCCTCTGTTTTTGATGCTCTTCGAGCTAGCACTGCAAAGTGGCAGAGGCGTACGGAGAGTGCTTGGGGCTGAACCACAAGGAGATCCAAAGCTGCATCATGATCAATACAACAATTCTAATGATTCAATAGGAGATTATTATGGCTAACTGTACACAACTTAGGGAGATAGCCGAACGTCAGACTTTCTCCTAGTCATTTTCTTCACGTTTCCTCGCTTTCTGGTCTTTTCTAGATGCTTTTCGGCTCGCTAACTTGTACAGAATTGCCCACGCAGCGAAAGCCACCACCATCATTGGAATTGATATATACAAAAATAACTTCAGAGCATCAAGCCTGAAAATTCTCGAAGTCGGCCCACCACTTGGGCCATCGAATTTTACTATATCCGTGCTCATGATCGTCTAGATTAATATTAGTATCTTATTGTGAAGCTCGGTTTTTGAGTGTTGCATTATTGGGTTTCACCACACAGGGTTAACTTACAGATATGAAAGTTCCTGGAAGAAAAAACAGTGTTACCAAAGTTATGATTCTCATCGACACCGTTTCCTGTTTGGTTTTTTGAGCAAGTTTATGCATTTCCTTTGTTAGTTTCTGCATATCTTTCGTCATTTCCTCCATATTATTTGCCGACTGCTGCGACTTGCTAGCGAGTGACTTGCTAGCGGCTATGTTTCGAAATTCCAAAATCCCATAAAGCTGTCGAAAAGGATTTTATTAGCAGGTGATACGGAATGATTGTTAATTTAATAGATGAATACGTACTAACTGTTTTCGATCTACAAGCAAGCGGACCAAGGTTTCTGCTCGAGAATTTTGCATTTGAAGATCGTTTGTAATCATACCAATCTGTTTTCCAAAGTGGTCGATTGCGGTCTTATGATTAGCACTCAGTTCTTTAATATAGTCGTCTGATATCATTAAATCCTGATAATATATTTTTAATTCTCGGAGGACATCAAAGTTGGCTTTGAGTACGAATGTAACTTCATTGGCCTTCTCCTCAAGGAATTGCAAAATTTGCAAATCCGCGAAAGAGAACTGATCTTGAGCATCTACATTAACATCGGATTCTCGTGATATTGATCTGGCTCTGCTTCTATGTGGGTTGTGGCCTTGGTAAGGGGGCTGGAATAGATTTGATCGATTAGGATCATTTTTGCTGGTTAGTTTTCCTGACATTGTGCGTGTTTTCAAAAACTCCCGTATGTGAGGATTCTCAGTTCTTCGGCCAACAACCTTTGCCGACAGTGTAGGCCGGGTAATAGCGTGCAGCTCCTCCTCCAAGGCATTCAGATACCACCTCCATTGTTCGCTGGACCACTTAGCGTTGATTAAATGCATTGATAGTGCCTGCTGAAAAGCTCTTTCCTTTGTACTATATGGCATTGAACCAGGTGTAATGCCCTCAGTAGTACTCATTACTCGGTCTTGAATCAAATCGTTTCCCTTCACTGATATCCATAGTGCATTGCCATATTCAACATCAAATGAATGATACACTGCCATAGATCGGACAGACCATGGCAAACGGTCTGTAGACTTTTCCACAGATTTCAAGCTGTAACACATACGTAGCGAACGTCCGGACCTCTTGAGCTTAGGCAGATCTAAATCAGCATCCAAGCCCGCGAGCCTGTGCTCATGGCGGAACCCAGTAAAATAGAAATCCTGGGCATAAGTTTGCTGGCCAAAGGGAAACAGGAATTCTAGAAATATCGGCATGACTTGATGATACGAAAAAGTGTACATTAACATCTCCCGAGAGGTGTCTAGCCTCGCTCTGGAGTGTTTTGCTAGCACGAAACTGAAATGGTTTAGGAAGAGTTCTAAAACAAGATCCGGCTCACCACATTTGTGTCACACTCACATAAATCTGCATCGTGGATCGTGTCGATCAAAATTTGTGCCCCCGTTGAGCTGCAGCCTCAACTCGCTCACGCTGCGCAGCTCTTCCTCAGTGAATTCTATTTTCATGTTAGCCTTGCATGAATTACGAAAAACAATATATCAGTACCATTTTTGTCATCATTGTATTCCCAAAAAATGAGAGAGGCCTGATCGCGGGGTGAAAACAAAACTTCCTCTCGGTCATCCAGCCTCTCAAAGTAATCAGTTAGGTTGTAATTAGGTGGTTGGTGCAGCAAGGCATTTTTAGGAAAACTATCCGCCACATTGCAGGATTCAATAAATCTTTCTAAGGGCAGCATTGCTATGCATTGAAGTTGTAAAAAGTATGATATAACTCTGGAAGAGATGTTTATCAGCCGGAAATATCACTCCTTTTCAATACAATTCTCAAAAACGCCCAAGGCTATGTTATGTATGCTACCAGCCATCGGCTACTAAAGGCTGACAGAACGACAATCTAGTTCACCAAAAAGTCCCATTTCTAGATCATGATGCACCGCCATTGATCGCCCGAAATTCCTAGACCGCCTTGGTAAATATCGTTGTTGCCACGTTTTGTATGATGAAACCTCAAACCCAAATTCATTTGGCGCCTTGTTTCTGCAGGCCAAACATTACCGACCACGAAATGACTTTCAATGACCATGACGCCCCCGGCGCCTTTGCACTGGAGTTCTCAGCAGATCAATCTCGTTTACTTCATCCTCTAAGGCGTCAGCATAATTTAGATGAATATGGAGAGACCTACCTTTTCCAGAAATCTTGGAACAAAAAAATTGTAACAATCTAAAACAAACTGGCCTATGGTCAGCTCTTACTTCAATGAACTTCGGGGTATAAAACGCGCCTCAATCCTAAAGTCTACATGATGTGGAAATTTGTTTCGAAGGTAATGCTCTAGAGCTTGTTGAGCCAACCGATAGGATGGCACGGTATCTCTAATCTCGGCCATATTGGAGGCTGTGCGGCTAGAATGATCAAATTTGGGGCAGTTTCGCAACTCTAACGGAATTGGTGTCAATGCCTCTACTCGGTGAGTTTTAGAGTAGGCTGCGGTATGTAGATGTGAGGGTGTGAGGGGAATGCTCTTTTAATACGAAAGGAAAGGCACAGGTAGATGGGGCAATGATCGGGTAAATGATCAACTTTTGGGTATCGATAGATGTGAAGGTTAAGCCTCATGGGCTCACCGAGCCAAAAGCTACAGCAGCCTCTCAAAGGATTCGTTCCTTCAGAAAAGCATGAGAAGGCCAGCGAACCAGGAGCCGAGTGAAGCATAGCCCATGGTTTGTGGTTACACCACATGATATTCACCCAATTACGGAATGACAGCTAATCACCCACATCGTGCACATTATTCATATTTGAGCCGCAATTATCATATGATAAGATTCTGCAGCTGTGATGGGGTATATAGATCTTGTGTTGGGGAATGCTGCAGCTGTTACACTACCTGAAGATCCAAACATGGAAGGATCGAGGGACATCACTAAGCATCAGTGTCTGATGAAGTTAGTGGAATGGAAAGGTAGAATACCAGACCAATACTATAAAACGGGATCCCCGTGGTAAGATATAAAATGGCAAGGATACGACCTTTACTGCACGCTTGGAGCAATATCCAAGTCACGACTGGAAACATGAATAGAAACAGTGGGAGATATAAAGTATTCATTATAGGAATTACAGACTTGATTTTAGAGAGTCAGTTAACAGATCTACTTTGCTCAACGCATTTGAAAATGTTGATATAGGTAATAATCTACTCCTGCCTACTTACCTTAGAATGCATCAAACCGTCTAATACAACAGAATAGCTCCTTACGTTGAACTCAATAATTACGGTCCAAAGAAGGTGGGACAAGACATTTTGCAACAATGAACTGGTTGGATGCCCGCCGGCTGCAGGTATATTTCGGCACTGGGCGATGGTGCCAATTCTCCTGGTGAAAATCCCGCAAAGAACAGTATAATATGAACTTAAGAATGTACTCTAAAGTTACTAGTAATATTGCTCTTCTTGAGACTTGTCCAACAATTTGAAAGTGCTAAAGAAGGTCTCTTGTTAATTAGTCAGCAAGTGTCACAATTTGAGCACCCCCTTCAAGGCTCGAAAAAGCTTGCAGTCTCCAGGTAATCAAAGGTGGGAGTAATCCCAACTGTGGTAAAGGCATATACCAAATTGTGTGAACTGGCGCAAAACTGTGTGCGTCAAGGAGGCAAATTTGATGGCAAATATGGTCATAGAGGCTCATTTTGGACTGTGTTCTCAAATAAACACTCGCCGGCTGCTTTTACGTATTTTGGTACCGCAAAAATGGAGGCTGGTAGCAGAGTGCAGTATGCATCTTGCGAGCTTGTTATCACACGATGCAGGGCACTTTTTAAGCCACTGTTGTGTGCAGCAAGCCCCAGTCCCAAATCCAATCCAGCCTTGCGAAGAGCCAGCAGCAGGTAGGTCTAGGCCGTTATCCAATGAGCATTTAAAGTCCATCGTTCGGAGTATTGCTGGAAATCAATTTATAGGGCATTAAATTATGCACGAGAGATGCCAGGGTCGAAAAACTGTATTACATGTGGAATGTGTGACGATGAAAATCACAAAAGCAAGTACAGGTATCAGAAACCGCTAGTTCAAAAGAAATTTTATGCTCAGTGGTGTATCCCTCGATAGAGGACGTGGCGCACTCTTGTGGAGATTGTTGGCTGTGTTCATCACCAGTGTGGTCTTTGCCATGGACAGGAGTTTAGACATACGGGGGTTCTTTTGGGATGCGGACCTAAACTGTAGTGATTACTGGCCGGTTAGTGTATTCAAATGATTTTCCGTTCTAGTTACTGTAGTTGAGGTGGTAATATCAATCTAGTTTGAAAGATAGTGTGTCAGACAGTGTGATATGTGATAGCATGAGATATATGAATTGTTAGAGTTTTGTTGGGGCCTCAGGCACCAACTAGTACTAACGCATATGCTTTCCTTAACGAGAAACCTCTGCTCCTCCTTAGACTACACTCAAATTCAAGACCCATACGTTCACCTTTGAGTAACCTCCCCTCCATCGTGAGAGTAGGGCGATGACAAGTCTCCTAGGTGACTTGGTAGTTTAACTGTGTTCAGTCTCCTGTCCCTACCGTCTACCCTCCTCAACTGTGCAAATATATATAATTGTTTCATAGCAATTAGACCTAAGAACTTGTCTCTGTGCAAATTAATGCACAATACCAATTATACAAACAAGCGAACTCCTTTAAGAGTGCCACTAAATTCCGGGAAGATGCGAATTTCATCTTAGTTTACATTTGAGCGACACTCTTTCAAAAAATCCTCAATCATCTTCTCAGCTGCTCTTTTATCTAACTTCTCAGTTGGTGCAAATATACCTATATCAATTTTCCCTTCTGTTTCGGAGGACTGGTAGCGGATCTCTACATCGACTGAGGGCTGTAGATATTTTAGCTGGTTTCTTTCTGTTCAAAAAACAAGGGGCTTACTATATATGCTGCATAGCGATCATCATTTATGATATTTACAATATCTTGGCCACCTATTTCATGGACAACAGGTGCTATATCACCGTACTCCACTGGGAGAAAAATATCTTTCTTGTTCAAAATAGGACTATCAGATACAACATTCTTCAAAATGTTGACAAAAGTATCAACCCGAGCACCAGTCCAAGAGTAGATATCGGCCAAACTCGCACCACTCATTTCTGCGGTACCGATTAGTTGTAAATCTCGCTGTATATCTATAGCAATTTCGCGAAGAGGTCGGGAAAGTGGATTCTGAATTCGTAGTGGTAGTAGATTTAGAGTCGGTGCCACAAGCGTCGGGGCCAATGTACGATTCGCAAGGTATATGCCAATGGCTATGTGCTTTGGCTGATGTGGGAGAGAAGCAGCTTGAATTTTCGAAAAGGTTGCTAGAAGGAGAGCATCGACTGTTACGCCTGATTCTTGGGCGAGAGGTTTCAGTGAGGTAACCGAGATGGAGGAATAGAAGAGCTCGGTGCGTTGATTGGGATTTGTGACTGTTGTTATTGAAGGAAACGCATCGCTGTTCTCCCATGGTCCAAGATAATCCATCCACTTTTCTTGTGTGATTATTGTGTACTTGGGATCAACTGACCGTTTCGAGGCATTTATTGACTGCGCAACAAAGGTTCTAAAGCTTGAGTCTGGTACTTTAAGTGCCTGTCCAAGATAAAGCTCTTGCAGTTCATCGATTAGAATTGGAAGACTAATGCCATCATATAAAGCATGGTGAATATGCAATGTTACTGTGCCAATTTGTCCTCCTGCTTCCGTAACCACTAATTTGACAGGTGGCTCTCTTAAGTCGAATGGAGAGCAATGAACTGTAGCCGCAGAATTGATGTTATACTCAATCTCGTTTTGGGGGCGTTTGTAAACCAGTTGAAACATATCAGAGCCATACTCCAAGAACCCAGTGCGGAGGATGTCATGTCGTTCCAGGAGAGCTCGCCATGCATTCTCCAATCGGGTTTTGTCAAGTTGCTCCTTAAAGATGTATTTGAAAGTCGAGTAGAACAATACTCCTTGTAAAACCTGGCACATTCGGATCATATAAAGTTGACCGGCTGTGGCTGGCATGCAATATTTCACCTCCCCCATGTCAAGATCACCAATAGCCATAGCTATTTGAAAATCTGCGGTTGATGCAGTCAGAACGCCTTCAACATCTAAAGAGTTTAGCTTGGCAGTATCAGTTTTAGAAAGTTTGGCCATTGCAGTTATAGTTTGAGCTTTGAGTATGTCTGAAATGCTAAGCTTGATCTCGTATCTTTTGAGCAGTGGAGGAAGCTTGAGAACTAAAATTGAATCAAGGCCGAGGTGGAATATTGTAGAGTCTTTTCGTATCTGTTCTTCAGGAACATTGGATAATTCGTAGAGTGCTTTACGAATTGAAAGTTCAGTGTCAGTCCACTCCTCTCCAAGAGCATGTCTGGTGGGGGGAGGCTTTGACCTATGTAACAACATCTCTGGATGACTAAACTTGGGAAGCCCACAAACAGAAATCCCTTGGTTATCTGTGATGATAGTGGGTGCTTGTGGTTCAGATATCATACGTTCGAGAACACTATCAAGCATTGCAATTATTTCGTCTGTCTCCTCGAACGTTCGGACAATCGACTTGCACGCTGTGGTCCATATTACGTGCTCATCAACTATCTCCATTTCAACGCAGATGGGGAACTCAACCTCGGAATCCCCAAGGACAGATCCATATAACGTATCTTCTTTCACGGAAGTTCGCCGACCTTGGTAGATAAATATTGTATCAAACAGCGTAGTGTCATTTGCTGTCGATTTATCATTTCTTGAAGCTAAAGCGTATGCTTGAGCAGTTCCTGGAGAAAAATGTTGATACTGACGAGTGGTGTCGCCCATCTCTTGCATATATTTAAGCATTTCACCAAGGGTACCATGAAGCACACATCGGACGGCTACGCTATTCATCAAGGGAAACATAACTTCGTTCGCTTCCTCAGAGTCCCGGCAGGATAATACAGCCCCAAACACGACATCAAGATGACTAGTTAGATGTGCCAGAATTATAGTCCAACATGTCTGACCCAGTGTCTGGAGAGTGATTCGTAGTGACTTGCATAGATTTTCAAGATCTGCGAGGGGCAATCGAGATCTTTTCCCGACTCTATGGACTGCGTTTGTATCTTGTACCTCTGTGAGCACCTTTCTAGGGAATCGTGTCAGAGGAGTATTTGATAATGTGCTTTTCCAAAAGATCCTTGCTTCCTGAGTGGTAGACCGAAACACGTCTTCCAGAAAGGGCTGGAAATCGGGGTCTGTAATATATGTACCATAGTAGGCCTCCCGCAGTCTTTTATGGAAGAGACGTATAGAGCTTCCATCATAGAGCGCATGCGACAATGCTATAACCATGAATCGATGTTGTTTTGTTGTAATATAGTGAACTTGGAACAGCAAGCCTTGTTTTGCTGACTTTATTGAGTCCCGTTTGATGTCTTCCAAGAAGCTCTCTATGCTTCGGTTCTCTGAAGATTCAGAGAAGTGCAACCGGCGATTGTGAACGATTTGAGCAAAGCTTATAGATAATCCTGGATCCTCTATGGCTACAAAAGAAGTCCGCAAGATTGGAGATGAGTCGAATACATGCTCTAGAGCACCCTTCAATCTTTGAACATCAACTTCTGTGTCTAACTTAAAAAGTTCAAGGTTGAAGTATCGTTCATAATTAGACCTAATCATCTCACTAACCATACTCTGTTGAAGTGGAGTCGCTGGCCAGACCACCTGTAAATCTTCAGGAATATTTCCAGTTTTAATGAGGTAGTCGGTAAGATCGCGACTCAATTTTTGTACAACGCTTTCGGTAATTTCGGGAAAGGGCTGGGTATTCTGCAAAGATATTTTTGGTAGCATATTGGCAATGGTTTGACCTCTAATAATAGCACTGACGAGAATCTCGATTCCTTCTTTCTTCAGTCGAGATGCCAGCTTAATCACATCGATACTGTCAAGTCCAAGCTCGAAAATAGATGATTGCTCAAGAACGATATCCTCAGACATATTTGCTAAATAGGCAATTTCTCTACGGATGATGTTGGCTTCTGTAGACCATTGGAATGCATCTTCGTTCCGAATTTGGATGGTTGGCGAGGTGTGACTGTCTTTTGAAACTTGTCTTAGGTTATGTGGAACTTCGTCACTATTACTGACGATATTCTGTCCAGAACTTTGAATAGATGCAAGAAGAGACCTTTCCATCTTTGTCAAAAGCTCGGCCGCGTCAGATTGCGTTAACACGGTTCCCTGGGCAACAATGAACAATTTAAGTTTGCCATTAGTTGAAAGAGTCGCTTCGAATGAGAGAGGATACTATAGTTCATTAGTGTTGAAAACTGAGTTCCATAGAAAATAACTCACTTGAGCAGTATTGGCACTCTCTTCTTGTGTCCAAATACCTTGTGCATAACTATTATCGCTAGCGTCTTCTCTCTGAAACACAAACAAATTATCGAAGAGCCGCTGACCAGAAGCTACTGGACTCCATTTCTGGATATCTTTCAGTGGTGTATGTTGAAAGTCTTGCATTTGCATATTAAATTCATGACAGGTAGAGATGAGTGAAGCAGAGGTCATTCCTGGTATAATATGTACGCTGAATGGGATAGTGTTGAAAAGTGGGCCAACAACCTTGTCAGCATCTTGGAAATCTATTGCTCGGCCTGATGTTATAACTCCAATGGTTAAAATTGGCGACACGAGTGTTTGAAGGACTGAAAGCCATGCTGCTTGAACTACTGCTTGAGGGGTTACCTCAAGTCGCTTGCGTAGGTCATCAAACCCATCAAGATCTTGGAGAGTCCTTGTCGCTATAACATCTTCAGCAACACTTGTATTAGTTGTAATTGGCCGATAGGACCAGTGCTGAAGGTGGTTTGCCCAGAACTCTTTCGCACCTGCGATTTTGGCAAGGGGACCATACGCCAGTGACGAGTGGAATTTTGGCCCATAGTTATGGTTATTAATGGCATGGTATTCGTCAATGACATGACGTAGAAGCATAGTCATACTGTTGCCATCATAGAGGCCGTGGAATATCTGGATTGTGAGGTTGTTACCAGACGACAGATTTAGCTTGAAGGGGGACTTCAAAGCGGATGACTTTTCCAAGAAGCTGTAGTCAAGTGGTCGTGTGCTCCAGGCATCCAAGCTCTTCACAACAATTTGTGCGAAGCCATCGTCGGTAAGCACAAATTTTGTGCGCAAAATTTGTAGGTTTTGGATTACTTTGTTCCATGCATTCAACATATCTTTTTGGCCCACACATTTATCTAGACAAAATTCGAATTTGTTGAAGTAGATTGGGCTCTCACTGTCAAGGAATTGATATATGATCCCCTCTTGCATCGGCGTACATGGTGATAAGCATTCAACCTCTGTGCTCTCAATCTCAAGCTCCTTGCAAATTTCGAAAATGTGCTTCTGCGAAAATGCTGTGATGTTCTGGGATGCGATAACATAATAATTATCTACAGTTTGTTCTGTAGTCCTTTGATTCAGAATAGATTGTACCAATGCACCAATACTCGGGTTTTTCTTGACGATTGATAGCTTAGCGTTTGTTAAACCTGCCTTTTGAAGGCTACGAGAAAATCCAATTATCGAAATGGAATCGAGCCCCAACTCGAAGATATTTGATGATTGAGTGAGCGTCGATATATCGAGATCGATGGCCTGTGCAATAATTGCCACAATATTCTTCTCGTCCTCAGACCAGCTCCTATTTTGCTTTGAGTGACTCAAATTCTGCAGATCCACTATACTCAGACCATTGTAAATTGCCGCTAGTTGTTTAGAGTCCGCTTTATTGTTCGCATTAAGTGGAATCAAATCAACGGGGACAAAATGTGTTGGCACCATATATCCCGGAAGCCTAGCTTTGCAGACCATTTTGATAGAAGATATGAACTCTCCAATCTGTTGTTCTCTAAGTTTGGATGAGGATACCAAGAACGTAACAAGCTGCTCTTTTTGCTGTGTCGCATGCTTAAGAACAAGTGTTTGCACATCCTCCAATTTGTCTGTGCTTTTCTTGATTACTTCGTTAATCTCACTAAGCTCCAATCGCTGTCCACGTAGCTTAACTTGATCATCTGCTCGACCGAGGAATATGAAAGTACCATCGAAAAGAATCCTTACAAGATCACCAGTTCTGTAGACCCGTTCATCAGATGGTTGAATAGTTGGAAATCGCTCAGCGGTCAGTTCTGGGCGATTAAGATAGCCTTTTCCTACTAACTTTCCAGAGACACAGAGTTCACCAATTCCACCGCGGAAGACTGGGAATTCAGTGCCTGGCTTTAACACAAATGAACCAACGTTGTCAAATTGAGGACCAATGTTGGAAGTTTTCCCATTCTTGGGGACTCGGGGGTACATTGTACAGCCAATTGTAGCTTCTGTTGGTCTACATATTTCCGAGTTAGTAATTTCTTTTGTCAAAAACAGACCACCACACTACAAAAACGTACCCATAGCCGTTATAAATACAACCCTGCTCTCCCCACGCATCAAGGATATCTTGCCTGAGCTGTTCACCTCCCGTAATGAAAACGCCTTTGCAGAGGCCTGGGACCTCAGCGGGACTAATCAGCCTGGCGAGACTGGGTGTGAGATCAATATGCGTGATACCCAATTCTCGAATTGCGCCTGCAATGTCTTCAAAGATGAGATCTTTAGGAGCAGAGGCAACACAAATACCAACACTCCAGCTCCAAAATAGCTCAAGGACACTGACGTCAAAGTGGAAGGAAGCAAATTGAAGCCACTTTGACTCTGAGGTCCAGTGACCTGCAAAGAGACGTTGAAAGGATAACATAGCTTGGACCGCGTTTTCGTGAGTGATAAGACATCCTTTCGGAGTACCAGTCGTGCCAGAGGTGTAGAGGCAGTATGCGACATCTTGAGGAAGAATGTCTCTGAGAACTTTTGGCGGCATAGAAGAACATTTCTGGTATGTACTTGACAATCCGAGATCTATAACAGTGGGACTAGATGATACAAAATTTTCAACCAGCTTGCCAGAAGAAAGAATCAGTCTTGCGTCTGAGTCTTCCAGTATAAATTCCAGACGATCGATAGGCGCAGTAGGATCAAGAGCCACGTAGGAACAGCCAGACTTTAAAATCCCGATGATAGCGAATGAAGCCTCGGGGCATTTGTCGAAACAGATCGCTATAATTTCTCCCGGAAGCACATTGTATTCTAAAAGTAAGTTGGCAACCTTGTTTGATTGATCGTCAAGTTGTCTGTATGTCCATGTTTGACTGACAAAATTTCTAGGCTCGAGACGTGTTGCAAACTCTAATGCCGTCCTATCTTGCCAAGTCTGAGCACCTCGCTCTACATACTGGTGTAGAAGCGTAACTGAATCTGGAAGTGTTCTATCCTTTGCTGGAGTGACTGATAAAAGCTCTAAACCAACATTAGGAGCTACGTCGCAAGGGTTTTGCGGGTTTTCAAGAGTATCAAGAAGTAGTGCATCATATTGCTTTAATAGTAGCTCTGCGTGATTAAACGGGATAATGTTTTCTTTAAAAGTTAGTCGAAAAAGTATCCGACCGGACTCTAATGGTTGCACTTCCATCGAGATGGCATAATCCACCGAAGATTCTTCTTGATTGATCTTCCAAGGGGTTTGAGCCTCATTCTTCGTCTCCGGGAGTTTTTGATATGCAAATAGAGTATCAAAGATCTTTCCTTCATGGTATCCAGCCCACTTCTGTATGGAGGTGAGTGGAGTGAACTGGTGGATTTGTAGTGAGGCATTAGCCTTCATTGTTCTCCCCAAAAGCTCTTTGTTTGGACCTATCACATCGCACCGGAATGGCAGAGTTATAATTGTGGGAAATGATACCGCTACAGCATCTTCATGGATTGAGCGTCCAGATAATGTAATCCCAAAGGTGGTTGAAACTTCACCAATATAAGCTGTGAGAAGTCTGGCCCATGCTGCTTGGCCTGCAGCTTGCATAGTAACACCGTTCCGCCGACAGTGATGTTCGAGTTCTGGAATAGAGCAGTTCGAAAAGATTTCTCGAACCAAAGTTTGATCACTTAAGACACGCAACGGTGTAATATCAGGAAATCGGTTGACGATAAGTTTGTTTTCCTGTGTTTGCCAAAATGTTCTTTGTTCTTCTGACTCATCTGCTTCTATGAGTATTGGCCCTAAAAGAGACGCAATTGATGAACGACGTGGCAATTGGCTATTGTTATAACACTTGATCACATCTGAGAGGATCATCTGCATCGATTGGCCATCATACAGAGCATGGTGGAATGTCAATCTCAACACCGAGATATCACCTTCCACGTCTAACGATATGTTCCAGGGGCTTCCAGTCAGGTTATTGATTATCGAGCTTTTCCGCTGATCTTCCTCTATCGCTACTCGCCACGGCAGCGAGTAACTCTCTTTGGTATAGGTTATCATTACGAAAGGATGCCTTGCATAATCGGTCTGCACAAACCCGGTCCTCAACATCTCATGTATCTCGACTACAGCCTCCCAAGCTGACTTTAATTTGGACAGTGATGTTCCAGAACTAAGTTGCAACCAGATGCTATTAACATAGTTTTCCCCATTTGAGTGTAAACTTTGGGCAAGCATGCCTTGTTGGACAGCAGTGCAAGGTCTTATTGCTTCCACCACCCGGCTTCCGATATCAAGCTTCGAGCACACTGACTCTCGGTACTGGGTCTCGAAGGCCACAAAATCATAATTTATGACTTCTGAGTCCACAGAAGGCTTGACTGACTCGATATATGCATTCAGCTGAGAGATTGTAGGGTGCTGCAAAATATCGCTCGATGAAACCCGGTTTCCTTGTTTTCTCAGGAGTGCCGCAACTTGGACAGTTGAGATACTGTCTAGACCAAGTTTGAATATGCTTGTGTCCCTATTTATCTTCTCCATTGGAACATCCGTGAAGTCCATAATAATATCTCGGATATTGATTTCGGCCAAAGACATTACCCTTGGATTTTGCTCATCTACCTTCTCTACATGCTTCTGTTGTTTCATTGCTTTAACAGTGATGAGCTCTTTCACGATTGGTGAAAGCAGCTGGCATCTTGGGGTCTCTAAGGCCGAACGCAGTATTGTATTAAATGATTCAAGGATGTCGCGCACATCATTTTCATCAAAAAAGGAAGAATGAGAATGAATAACTATTTCAAGGGTATCGTCGCTATGCCGGGGTAAAACCTCACAAACAAGAGGAAATTCAATAAGACCTTCGTCTTCTATTATAGTCCAGATAGAAGAGTCAAGATCTCTGAAAGGTTGCTGTAAAATGAAAAGCGTATCGAAAAGGCGAGAGCCATCCGGGCTAAATCGAGATTGTAACCGACGCAACGGCGTCAATTGAAAGGGAATAGCATCGACATTCAGAGCTTGGAACTTTCGGAAAGCCTCTAAATAAGACAGTTTATGAACGTTTTGGAGACGAGAGGGCAATGTATTGAAGCAAGGGGCCACGAGCCTTTCAATGCCGTCAAGTTGAAGTGTGCGGCCACTGACAACATTTCCGAAGCAGACATCTGTTTCTTGGAAAAGCTTGGAGATGATACTTGCCCATACTGTATGGAAGACTGATAAAAGAGGAGTGTTGTGTTTTCTTGCATTTCGTGCAACCCAGCTGAGAGAAACTGATGCGGTTCTTCTCTGGGTCTTGACTTTTGGTCCTGGAGAACTTATTGGTATGATTCGCGGAAGAGGTTGAAGTCTGGATGGAGAATAATTTGCAAGAGTTTCTCCCCAGAATTTATCAGAGTCTTCAAGCTTCCTAGAAGCCATATACTCCAAGAAAGGTTCAAATGAAACAGGGTGGGGAAGTTCCTTCCCATGACTTAGATCTTCGACCTCTTGGAATAGAACGGAGATGGCAACACCATCGTAAAGTGCATGATGCATCGATATCACCATGTTCGTTGACCCGTGGGCTTGTATGAAGCTAATTGACCATGGTGGCTCAAACTCACTAGATGAGCTTGCCTTTTCGATAACTCCAGCTGATCCAAAATGGACATTATGTTCCTTCAGCACTACCTGAACAAACGGATATCGAGGCATTTCTGTAGTGATAAAACAGGTACGAAGAATCTCGTGCCTTTCTACCATTTGAATAAAATTATTTTGAAGCATAGCAGCATTTCCGGCGATTTTCAATGTCATATGGTTGTTGTACATTCTTTCCGAAGATGCCTCGGCTGCTGAAAGCATCGCTTCTTGAAGTGGTGTACATGGCAGTATGCTCTCTACGCTTTTACCAGCTTGACGAAATCTTTCTGTTGTTGACTCTTGGAAGTCCTTCTCGAACCCAAAATCGAAGACTGTCGCCAAGGGTATCATCGCGGCATCTTCACTTTGGGTTGATAAGCTGGCGGCTAGTCTTGATATAGATGGATTCTTTAGAATATCTGATATTTCCAACTTCTTCCCTGTAGTTTTGCGCAACAATCGGGCGATTGGAATCGCGGATATGGAATCTATGCCAAGATTGAAAAAGGACGTATCAATACCGATGTCCTCTATTCGTAGGTTCATTGTCTGAGCTAGAGCGTCTGCTATTTGTAGTTCAAGATTTGACCACTCGTTCTTTATGGAACTTCTGGAGGTTTGAGAATATGTCTCTAAATCGTTGGTACTAAGTCCGCGGAAATTTTGCTCGAGTAGTCTTTTGTTTATCTTGCCCTGTGCTGTAGCAGGCAGAAACGAAACGAGAATAAGCGCTGATGGTACCATATAGACTGGAAGTGATGACTGTAAGAGTTGATATAGTTTAGAAACTACAACTGGGTCTGGTTTCAAGCATGCGAAGGCACTCGTAGAACATAATTCTGTAGTCCAGAACGAAACAAGGTGCTGCGAGTCTTCATCTCCCCTGAATACCATGGTTACAGCGTCTTGTACTTCTAGAGACTGTAATAGAACTTTATTGATCTCCCCTAACTCAACTCTCTGACCCCGAATCTTGATTTGATCGTCTTTTCGACCTGTGAAAGCAAGAGAACCATCGGGCATTATGCGACCGAAATCGCCACTTTTGTAGAGACGTCCATATTTGGGATGTTGGATTATCTTCTCGTTTTCTTGAGTTGGGCTAACGTAGCCCCGAAAAACCTGAGAGCCCCCAAAACAAAACTCTCCCTCGCCGCCTCGGAGGACTAGTGAGAAACCTGGACCTTGGGAAAGTACGAATGCAGAAGTGTTCCTGAAAGGCCGACCAATGTTATCTATGAAGTCATCTTGGGTCAGTCTAGGTCGAATAGTGCAAATGTTCGTTGTCTAGAAATTTCAGTGTCAGTAATTCCCACATCTGAGTTAAAAGACCCAATATATCTTAAAGATGTATACCAAACATTTAATAATGGATTCACGCAAGAGTTACCTACCTCACTTGGCCCATAGCCCTGATAGAGTCCATGACCTGCCCATGACTTGAAGACTTTCTGTGTGACAGCTTCCCCAGCTGTGACCAAAAACTTTACATTTGGAACATTTTCTGGATCAACAAGCGCCGCCACTGTAGGCGTCAGGCTTAGGTGAGTGATACCAAGTAATCGAATCGAATTCTCAATATCTCGGAAGAGGATATCCTTCTCAGCCGAACAGAGACACCCACCAATCCTCCAGGTATAGAATATCTCAAACACAGAAACATCAAATGCTTGAGAACAGGATTGGAGGAGACGAGGATTCGATATTGTAGGATATAGCTCTTCCAAAACCTCCAAATTACTTAGAAGGTTTCCTTGAGTCACCAAAACTCCTTTAGGAGTTCCAGTCGAACCAGATGTGTATATACAGTATGATACATTATTTGGGGAAAAGTTAGGGACCGGATTTCTATTGGGGATGATCGTGAAATTTATTTCGTCTATGTAAACAATCTTTACATTTTCGAAAGGCTTGAGAAACAGCCGGGATGCGGTTTGGGCAACAATGAGGTTGACTTTTGATTGCTGGAGAATATGACGCAGACGCTCTAGGGGAGTGTCCGGTGTGGCAGGCAAGTATCCGGCTCCAGACTTTGCGACTGCCAAAATGGAGACATAGATATCGATGCATTTCTCCATAAAGATACAGACAAGATCATCAGGGAGTACGTTCAGACTTTGGAGGTAATTAGACATCTGGTTGGCGCGCGAGTTCAACTCCGAGTATGTCACATGCTCTTTGTTGGATTCTTCTCCATTGATGGAGCTTGCAAAACAGACCGCAATGCGATCAGGTTCCACGGCAGCAATTCGTTCGACTGGGGAAACAAGTGTGTCAGATTTAAAATCCATTTCGGGATTTTCATTCTCAATAGATAATACCTCATCGTGAAGATTAGTGGATATTTCACTTAGGGGAGTATCTGCTTTCTCTACAATGAGTCGCGCTATCTGTTCAACTTGGTGCAATAGTAGCTCTATCTGTGACTTGGGGAATAGAGCGGTATTGTAGTTGGCTCTGATTTCGATATTTCCGTTTCCTGGAACAACCTCCAGCGTCAACTTGAATTCTAGATTGTCGGTGGAGCCAACTAAAGAGACATGATCTCTGGTATGGCTATAGCTGTGCAAAGTCTGTTGCCAGATGAGCAAAGTGTCAAACAGTGGTTGATAAGGCTCGACACCGCCCGCTAGTTTGATGTCACGTAGTGGGATCGCACTATGCTCTAGATGATTTCTATTGATGGAATTCAGATCTTGAACCAACGCCTGTAATGTCGTCCCAGTGGAAATATCAACTCTGATGGGAAGCGTTGCGATACAAGGCCCAGCAATATCCTCAATTCCAATCACAGGTAGGGTCCGACCCGAAAATACATTGCCAAAACAAATGTCAGCCGTACCAAGATACGAGCTCAATACCAGAGCATATGCTGCTTGTAAAATAGCTTGAGGACTTGAGCACATTCTTTTTGCTGTTGTCTCTATCTGGGAAGTCGAAAGTGAAGTATGAAGACTTGTGACAGCTGGTCCGGCTGTTGGCTGCTTTTTGCTGTGAAAATTAGGAACTTGGGATAGGTTTAAATACGCAAGATGATCTCTCCAGTAATCTTTGGATAACCATGAGTCGGCAACAAGAGTTCCATCAGAATAACTATCCACGACTTTGCAAAAGGAGGGGCGAGAAGGAGGCAAACCGCCCTTCAGTAATTGATCTAGGTCATCCAGCATGAGCTCTAATGACCAGCCATCGTATAGCGCATGGTGGAGGTGAACCAGCAGCTTCATGCTTGATGGGCTTCGCTGTATTTGGAAACGAATTGGATGACGAAGACTCCTGTCCTTGGTCTCATCATATTCATAGTCAAACTGATCAACTTCTTCGATCTGAGTTCCCAAAAACGACTTCCACGTGATCTGCGAAAAGCCTTTCGAGTTTTGAGGCTCTATAAAACCTGAGCGCAATATAGGGTTCAAATAGGACAGGTCGTATAAAGCGGAGAGTATTTGATCCGAATCCTCCAATCCAACGATCTCGAGCTCCACCCAGTTTCGATATGCTCTTTCATTGACTAACGTCTCTGACAACATTGCTGATTGAAGAGGGGTGCACAACATGATGGACTCGACATTATTTGCATTCCCATTTAGCATGCCCATACTCTCGAAATCAATGTTCCCTGTGATTTGATTGGAGGATTCAGTAGGGTTGGACCTTGGTTTCTCACAAACTGCTGATAGTTCCGCTAGTGTCTCTGCCTTAAGTACAGCTAGCGTTGAAATTTCAAAGCCTATTGATCGCAGTGCAGCTGCTACTTGAATTGATTTGAGAGAATCCAAACCAACAGAACTAAGGGTTTTTCCCGCCGGAAATTTGCCGAGAATTTGTTGAAGAGTTTCTTTTACCATTAACTCGGTCGAAGTGAACGTATTTTCGCTTTTGCTATCCAAATTTTCTCGTTCTTCTTGATAGTCAGCTTCTAGTTTTCTTTTGTCGACTTTCCCAGACGGAAGATATGGAAATTTCTGGAGCACGATGATATCGCTTGGTACCATGAATTGTGGAAGCCATTTTGAGCAAGTCCTAGAGATATCTTGAGCCGCTATTCGAGCATCACTTAACAATGCAAAAACGACCAAAGAATTGCCAAGAATAGTCGCAACAGCTGACGATATACCTGGATGCTTGTAGACTGTGTCTTCGATTTCTCCAAGCTCAACCCTTTGGCCACGAAGTTTTACTTGGCCATCACTCATACGACCGAGAATTTCAATTGTACCATTTTCAAGGAGCCTTGCCTTGTCGCCGGTTCTATAATATTTTATTTCTTTTGAGTGTATGAACGCCGCTTTGTTTTGGTCTGCCCGGTTGAGATATCCTTCAGCAAGCTGTGGACCTCCTAGAACAAGTTCCCCAAAATCTCCAGGAGAAAGAAAGTGGATATCTTCGGTATTGTTCCCTGGATTAGCAGCCGCAATGAAAACTGCTACTGTGTCGAGAGGAAACCCAATATTTCCCGGCTTGGCACTTGTTTTCATTTCTGGGTGTATTGTACAATGAATTGCGGCCTCCTGATAATGATCATAATCAGTATTCAGCGTACTGAAGTTCCTAGTTTTGATTGCACCAGAAAACTGCACATACCGTAGGCCCATACATGCCATAAAGCATGCTTTTCTTAGTTTCAGAACCACCAAATTCTTCCACGATCGGCCTAGTGAGCATTTCGCCAATTGTTAATAAGAGCTTCAATCCTGGAACATTTGCCCTTTTTTTAAGAAGGGCTCCAACCACTGTAGGGGTGAGTTCAGCTGCATCAACACCTAGTTCATTTATCATTCCTGGAAGATCATCCAGGAGCTGAGTGCGGTCACACCCAATCAATGTAGTACCTCTACTCAGGGGAAAGAAAATCTCAAAAACTGATACATCGAATGATGGAGCTGCGAACTGGAGGAAACGACTGAATATCGGAATATATTTTTCATGTGCAAGTAACGACTGAGAGACGGCATGATGGCTTACTGCAACACCCTTTGGTGTTCCACTCGAGCCTGAGGTGTACATGATGTATGCAAGGTCCAGGGGCTGGAAAGCATGTTGCTTCAATTCGGTATTGATACGTAGCTGGGGAATGAATGGGAATTCATCCACAATGATGACTTCGGGGCCATCTTTCCAAGTCACAGCTTCTCGAAATTCAGCTGTTGTGATGAGCAACCGTGCAGAGACATCGCCAACAACAAATCTGATTCGATCCTTTGGTGCGTCAAGATTGATAGGACAAAATGCACCTCCTGATTCAAGAATAGCAAGCTGGGAGATATAGAGACTGGGTGACTGAGGGAGAAGAATAGGAATCACATGTTGGGTTGTCGTAGAGGTTTTGTCTAATATTTCCTGTATCCGCAGCACCAAATCGCTCACGCAAGATCTAACTTCTTTATATGTATATGTTTCTCGTTTGCCTTTGCTCGTGAAGTCGATGGCACAGGAATGGCTGTGTTGGTTGAAATGGACCAGCTCATGGAGAAGACAAGGGCCGTCTAGTATCTTGGGGGGGTCGTTGAGGATCGAGAGTTTATTGGCCATGGCTGGCTTTAAGGTAATACTTTCAATGTTGACATAATCAGACTGAGCTCTCCTTGTATGCTCCTTAAGTATTCAATCTAGGTCACGGAGTCATAGATGGGGCCACGTGCTGGAAATGGATGACAAGCGTAGGCGTTTGTTTGCTCACACAATAAGCTGTCGTTGCAGCAGTGGAGGGATGAGCTGACGAGGAGCTCTTGGTATCTGTCTGGGGCCAGGGATACGGTGATTCATTGTAAGGAGGGAAAGAAGGAGAAGAAGTTAAGGGGAGTTAGGGCACTAAAATATATATGGAATTCTTTTTCTGTCCTAGTTGGATGGAGAAGGCATCGTGGTGTGGTCCTCTGTTGTCGTGATTGCTCAAAAAGCGGCGTTTATACGGGCTTGGCATGAACATCTACCTCTGGTGGCCTGTCGCCAGCACATGACGTAAATGCTCCTCTTTATGTGCCGGTTCTATATTTTGGAAGGAAACCCGGCGCTGATGGAGATTGATTTGGTGGATTGGAAAACACACGGCAGAGATATACTTCCACTTTGGTGCTGCCCTTCTCCCCATCTGCTTAGCTTTCCTATACAGATTTTCACATATGAATATTCTCGACTTGTCCAATTAAGCTTAACTTTACCGAGGTTTTGGATATATGTACTCTCGCGAGTCTCGATACTATATCTCATAAAACAGACTGTAGGAAAACTCTTCCCCTAACGCGGCAGGTGCATGACATACGTGCATGGAAAATTCTCTTCTACATCCTAAACTAAACAAGCTTGCATCTAATCTTATCAATCTACAACGAACCGCCAAGCCTGATTCCACCCCACTCCCCCACTCTTCATCCGTGTCCACTTGCCGTCAAGGTCTTTATATTATTATTGGTTACTGTCTGTCCGAAGTTGTCTCGGACAAGGACCACAGAGTAAACTCTCATTACAGAGTGATGTAGAAATGTACGTTGTAAGTTCATAAAAGTAGACCGCATCTAATATGAGCATATATTTACCTCAACTGATATTGTTTACGTCTCTAATCAAATTGAATACCATGAGACACCGTTATAACCAAAAGTTTATATAAGCTGAGCTTTCTGGTTCTTTCAAAATCATCATCATCTCGATCTATTTCAGCAACGTCTCTTCTTTCAGCGAATCAATGTCTTTCTCCGTTTACAAAAAAAACTTTTATCAAATATGAAAACTGCATGTCCAATATCAGCCTGTAGCTTGTATACTGCAAACGTGGCATAAATACTCAGGCATTAAGTACTCCATGATCTGATATGAAATCCTAGACCTAACGAGCGATGTAATCTGAAGTGTACATTCACTAACCAGTACTATTGCCAAGCTTGCTAATAAGAACAATAATCTGAGGATCTTGTTTCACCTCCTGTTTGCTAAATTGGGAGTAAACAAACTTACGGAGTATACTCCGATTTTAGTGACGGATTGTGAAGAAAAATTATGTGATGATTTGAGTTTTAGCAAGGTTCAATGTTTTCTGCATCCCGCTCTCCGCACACAGCGTCTAAAGCCCGTCTCGGATATGCTGGTGCAAATCTTATTTGGACGATTAGCAGTAGTTAGATCTGATAAGATGACTTGGCATTATGCTACGATTTCGAATATATGAGGCCTGATATTTACCTTGAAGTTTATCAAGAGTATTGGTTTATCGTGGTTGTCTACGTCGATATGGTCGAGCTTACCACAGCTCACGTTCTACATGTTTCTTTTCCCTACGTCTGGATGCATGCACAGTTCTGAAAGGCCTAGTTCGATTTCAATGTATAGGTTTTTTGTGAAACACCCTCCGTTACACGGGTCGGATCTCATATTGAGTGAAAACAGATGAATCGAGTTACGATACGTCAGATTTCGACATATCACAATCAATACCCCCAAAAAGTGAATTGCGCAGTGAATTTATGCAAGCAAACCTCGTTCTTTATATCCCCGCATAATCACCCAACTTCTCGTCATTCAACACTCAGCGATGGCATCTACAATTGTATCTGAGATTTCTCGACATGATGTTGAAGAAATTCAAACCCCTTCCTCTGCCTCAATCACTAACGTCAATCACCTCTCTTCCTACAATTGGATTGAAGCCCCTACACCTACTATCGCTGTCCCAGGCAGCCCAGATGTCTGGTCCCCACCAAGAGGCACTCAACAGCTGAAGAAGGATTCTGGTCTTGTCTACATTGCCCAAAATGCAGCTCGTCATCCGGACAGTCCACTAGAGCCTCTCTTTCGATCGTTGTACCTCACACATCCCTCATACGATATCCAAAAAGTGAACGTTGTGACTGACCGAAATAATATCCGCAAACTGCTTTCGTTCATTAACCCTGGATCTTCAAAATTTGTGCTCGAAGAATTCACGATCAGAGTCGAGGTCAACAAGAACACTGCAATTTTCTGTCGTGATGAGGCCGTAACCCAAGAGTTCATCGGACCAGCTGAATTTAAAGGTTTTGGTCATGAGTTTGAGAAGAGATATACTAAACATCAAATCAACGGCAGCACAGGACATCACCGGATCATTTCATATCGTTTCGGATATCTCAACTTCATTGTCCGCTACGAAAACGACGGATATGTCGACGTTGATGCCAAGACAACTTCCTCTTCCACAATCC
>Ga0247734_1000816_pt1 | contig 25666 bp, 30 predicted proteins | sample UWRJL103311B2_FD_180933 | JGI IMG/M metagenome (GOLD analysis project Ga0247734, IMG submission 180933) | Plant litter microbial communities from Arlington Agricultural Research Station in Wisconsin, United States - UWRJ-L103-311B-2 | ecosystem: Environmental > Terrestrial > Plant litter >...
TGGACGGGCATCAACCCTTACAAATCTGATTCGCCCTTGCCGAAGTCGGGTTTACTTGGGCCCGTGAAATCTGTGTTTTACCCAATAGCGCAACCTGAATAAAAATTTCGTTGCAGCTTGCATTTTATACGCTGCAACGAATAACCAATATGAACTTTATACTACTAACAGCCAGAATTTTAAACCACGATTCCTATATTCATCGCAACCTTCCTTTTGTGTTTTCTGATGACCAAAGAAGCTACCCAAATTACCAGCAAGACCGCTAAAATCATTGTTTTAGTGGTGTTCATTACCGGAAAAAAATTATTCATAGAGTGGAATGCAGATACTGCAAATAAGGAATGTGTGCTTTCTCCAACTTTTCCAATCCCCCAGGAACCCAGTATCAGGATTCCAAAAAACATTACGTTTGAAGTTGTCATGTCGAAATTTAAATGCCAGACAAACCACAAAGTTGCTACAATTAAGATATTTAAAACCGGTGGCAGTGGTTTAAGTTCTTGCTGCAAAAAACCTCTCCAGCCAACCTCTTCTAATAGACCGTATAAAAGAATTGCTGGGACTGCAGCAATCGAAATTGTCCCTTTACTCAGGTATTCGACACCTAAGATCAAAGCAATAGGAAGCCCCCAATACAAGAGGAAAGGAACGCTAAGCTGCCTATAGTTTCCTTTTAATGAAAGGGCCGGTTTAATTTTGAAAAAAGAAAATGCGGCGCAAGCTCCTACAGCGGGGCCTGCAGCTTGTAAAATGATCTTTAAAAAATCGTTAGAAACAGCGTCTAAAAGCTGGGTCTTGTTTGTAATATATCGCAGTGAAACTGCAATGATGTAAAATACCAGTATTGCGAAAAAATTAACCTTATTCTTCATGTATCTTGATCTGAATGTTCGTTCAAAATTATTGATTCTGTTTTGGTTTAAAATTGACGATGGGTAAGAAATGAAATGATCAGGTTTTTTTCCTAATCCTGCTCAGGCTTTCAGCGGTGACGCCGAGATACGACGCTATTATTTTTAATGGAGTTCTTTGGAATATTTCCGGCCTCGATGTAATCAGTTTTAAATAGCGTTCTCTCGGGGACAAGGTTAACAGGTTAATTTGTTCGAATTGCTTTCTAATAAACATTGCATCAGAAATTGCCTTGCCAATTAACATGCCTTTAACAGATCTGGCGTACAAATCATTTAAATCACTATGCTTTATCGACCATACGATCGAATCTTCCAAACTTTCGGTTTTTATAATGGTTGGAGATTGTGTAATAAATGACAAGTAGTCGCTAAAAATTTGGTTTTGATAGTATAAATTAATGCAAATATCTTTGTGTTCAGCTAAAACGAAATGTGCCACCGAACCAGAAATTAGGATATTGATGTATTTCTCCGTTTTATGATAGTCTTTGATAACCTCGTTTTTTCCAAATGAACGAAGTTCAACATACTTTGTAAATTCTATCCATAGTTCTATGTCTGCTTTATAATATTGATCAAAGATTTCTTTAATTTTCTCTGCAGTGGGGTGTGTCATAAAATTGCTCTGGCGCGAAGATAACAAATCGTTCTACATAGATCTCCGTTTCTGATGGTTTTAACCAGGTTTTGTTATGGGTAGGTGCATATATACAGTAGTGCACCTATGGAGTGAGGGTAGCTATTTTACTAGTAAAAATATGTACCCTGACACAACACGCAGCTTACTGTATATATGGACCTTCCTATAACTAACTACGAACAAAACACGGAAAAAACACCAAAAAAGGCTATACTTTCAACCTTTGCTCTTCGTAATGTATCTTGCCATAATCTCCATTATGATAGTCGCGGTAGGCATTTGCGATCTCCAGCTTAGAATTCATCACAAATGGGCCTTCGGCAACGATAGGTTCAGTATAGTTCTCGCCCCCAAATAATAAAACGTCAAGAGCTTCCTGATTTTCGTTTCTGATTTCAATAGTCCCCGCCTCTCTGTCAAATTCTACAAAATCGCCGGCATTGAACTTTTCATCGTTAAGCAATGCCGGGCGTTCAGGCAGATAAGCAGCCACTTCTAATTTAGCCTCAAACCCGGTGCTGAAACTCGCACCAGGTTCCAAATGTATGTGGTATAAGAACTGTTCTGAGTAGTTAGGGATTGCAGCGTTTAATTCTTCAAATGAACCTACAATAACTTTAATCCATCCTTTTCCATCGGGTAAAGATTTTACAGGTACTTCATTTCCTTCAATAGACAAATAGGCCGGTTTTTCAGCTTTAATCTTTGCAGGAAGATTGATCCAGAATTGGAATCCATGGGTCAGTTTTGAATCTGTTTTGGAATCATAATTCAGCGTTTCATCGTGAATGATCCCATCCCCGGCATTCATCCATTGCACTCCCCCGGAATGCACTTTGGCATAATTTCCCGCACTGTCAAAGTGTTCGTCTTCGCCATTCAGCACATAGGTTAAAGTAGCGATCCCTCTATGCGGATGTGCACCTGTACCCTCTTTATTAACTACTGTTTGGATTTTTGGAGCTATATGATCTAAAAACACAAATGGACCTACCGCATCAGCGTATCTGTTGGCCAATATTCTATAAATGACCAGGTCTCCGATATCTGCCCTTTGGCCCTGGGTTGAAAAACTGCTTTTCTTCTTCATTGTTTTATGATGATCTTATGATCGTTTAAAGATTTGTAGACGTATTTGCATTAACCTGATAAATCAAACAATATCCCCGATAGGCCGGGATGTTGTTTGATTATTAGGGGTTGCTTTATTAAATTACTTAATATTCCGCTGGTACAGGTGTTTTCAGCAACTGCTGTTCCCATGCATAGGCAACCCCGCTTCCGCCGGCATGCTCTATCATAAGGCCAGATAATGCGTTTCCGGTTTCTAAACGGGCCCAGTCGCGCTGCCATTCAGAGGCTACCGCTATCCAATTGATCGGCGTAATACCATGCGCAACCATACGGCGTACGGCCATATCATGCGCCTCTTTAGATACCGATCCGGAGGCATCCGTTACCACAAATACATCATAACCTTCGCCAGCAGCCTGAATAGCTGGCATCGCCACACAAACCTCTGTCCATAAACCGGCTATGATCAGCTGTTTGCGGCCTGTTGCAGCAACGATGTCTGTAACAGCAGGATCCTGCCAGGTATTTATGAAAGTACGGTTGATAGGTTTTTGTTCAGGAAATACATCCTGGATCTGTTTGATGATCAATCCACCGCGTTCTTCAACAACCGTAGTCAGAATAGTAGGTACGTTAAAAATTTAGCCGCTTTGGAAAGTCCCGCTACGGCGTTGATGATCATTGTCGGCTCGTGGCTGTTCAGGTTAGAGAACTGGAACGGCTGGTGGTCGATCAATACTAAGATACTGTTTTCAGGAGTCAGTAAGGCTTCTAAGCCTGATTTTGCGTTTTTTGACATAATGATAATCGTTATTGGGTTAATTATTAAATTGAAATGATGTTACCAGAAACTGACATAAGCAAAGTTCAGCAACCTGACTTTTGGGAAAGATGATAAATGACGAATAAAATAGTAGACAAATATCTACACGCTACAGGACGTAAGCGTCGACCTACATCCAATAGCCCCAGACAGACCAGGTGCTTTGCATAGTTCAGGCATTCAGACAAGTTGGGTTTTCCAAAAGGGCATACTGGCAGGTTTGCTTATTAAATCTTATATTTGTTTAGACTTAAGACCATATTTAATTTTTTAAGATACGCGAGGTTATGATGTATGAAGCTTTTTTTGACTATCTGAAAAAATTCAGTCCGGACCCACTATCAGCAGAAGAAAAAATCCTGATCAAACAGGCGTTTGTTCCGTCCAAATTGAGAAGAAGACAGTATCTTTTGCAGGAAGGTGATATGACGAAGTTTTTTGCGTGGATTGTAAAAGGCTCTATGCGGATGTATTCAGTTGATGAAAAAGGAACTGAGCATGCTGTACGGCTTGGTGTTGAGGGCTGGTGGATGGGCGACCGTGAGAGCTGGGTAATGTCAAAACCAAGTCTGTACAATATCGATGCCCTGGAAAATACGGAAATGCTTTTGATCAGCAGGGATAACGCAAATACACTTATCAGAACAGTACCTGCTTTTTGTGAGATGGCACACCAGCTTGACGAAAATAACAATATTGCCAATCAACGCAGGCTTACCTCATCAATAAGTGGCACCGCAGAGAAGCGTTATGCCGATTTTGTAGACTGTTACCCCGAACTGCTGGAGCGCTTTCCGCAACATGTCATTGCATCGTACCTCGGTATCACGAAAGACACCCTTAGCAGAGTCAAAAAGAACATCCTCCAAAAATAAAAGGGCACTCTGCCCGCCTCACCTGGTAGATATTTGTCTACTTTTTTTTTCGACATATATCATCTCTCTGTTTGCGACCGGTTGCTGACCTTTGCATTCATAACTTAAAGCGGCTGTCGCGTAGTCAGGCTCATGGGCATTCGGGCATGATCCCAAACCGCAGCCCTGGATGCGCGGATAGAAAATGCGGGCACACAGGAATTAACCGATCAGATTGCCAAAATGGCGGTCGGGAGCTTTGAGTATCAAAAAGGAAGTTGAAACCAGAGGGTAAATCAAATAATGGAGATTACAAAAGTAGTATTTAACGGCCGTGCCTATGGTGAGGTACAGTTATTTACAGATGATACGAAAGCCGGTAAAATGAGCATTGCCGCTATAGATGCGAAACTTACCGTATTCCACACTGAGGTTTTTCCTCAGTTCGAAGGCCACGGTTTTGCTAAACTATTGCTTGATCGGCTCGTAAGCTATGCAAAGGAAAAAGATCTTAAGATTATACCGCTTTGCCCTTACGTGAATTTGCAGTTCAGGCGTCATCCAAATGAATTTGCGGACGTGTGGTCCCAAGATTGGCACCAATGAAATAACTGGTAAATCCCCTGTTGATGTTATGCACGAACTTTTGCTTTTAATACTCGGCCTTCTTTTTGTAGTGATGCTGCTGGTAATGGTTGCACAAAAGCTTCGCATTGCCTATCCTATTTTTTTGGTTGTGGCAGGTTTGGCCATTGGTTTTATTCCCGGTATACCGGTGTTCAAATTAAAACCCGATCTTATTTTTCTAGTCTTCTTGCCGCCTTTGCTTTATGAAGCGGCATGGTACACTTCCTGGAAAGAATTCAAAAAGTGGAAGGCTGCAATTGCCTTGCTGGCTTTTGGTTTGGTTTTTCTAACCTCCATAGGCGTTGCCTATGCCGCCTGGTCCTTTATACCGGGATTTACACTCGCCCTGGGGTTTTTACTCGGTGGAATTGTCTCCCCTCCCGACGCGGTTGCGGCAACTACGGTCCTAAAAGGGCTTAAAGTTCCCCACCGGACCATCACTATTTTAGAGGGTGAAAGCTTGGTGAACGATGCTTCGTCACTGATCGTCTTTCGTTTCGCACTGGCGGCTATTCTTACCGGTTTCTTTTCCATGCAACAGGCAGTCGGGCAGTTTTTTCTAGTTGCCGGCATGGGCGTTGTTGTGGGGCTGGCCGGTGCTCATATGATGTATGTGATTCATCGGTTTCTGCACACTTCTGCTGCCATTGATACCACATTAACCATCATGACCCCCTACATGCTGTTCCTCTCGGCAGAACATTTTCACTACTCGGGCGTAATGGCCGTAGTGAGCGGTGGATTGTTTATGTCTTTCCGTGCGCATGAAGTTTTCAGGTCAGGCGCCACCAGAGTAAATATGGTAGCCGTTTGGCACACACTTATTTTCGTAATGAACGCCCTCGTTTTTATCCTCATCGGACTAGAACTCCCTGAAATAGTGCAGGGATTGGGCGATACATCCATAATACAGACAGTAAAATATGGCGTATTCATCAGTCTGATTGTGATAGTAATAAGGCTACTTTGGGTTTTTTCCCTTGCGCATATTCCACGCTGGCTCAGCAGCAGGTTTCGCCGGGATCCTTCACCGGGCTGGAAAAATCCCCTTATTCTGAGCTGGGCTGGGATGCGTGGTGTGGTGTCACTGGCAACGGCTTTGTCTATGCCGCTATTAATGAATGACGGAACCGCCTTTCCGCATCGCGACTTAATCATCTTTATCACATTCGTGGTAATCTTTATTACACTCGTATTCCAGGGGCTCACACTTCATTATGTTATCAAACTGACTAAAATCGGCGAGTTGGATCCTGTATTACCGTCACATGAGCAACATGCAGGGATCAGGCTTCAATTAGATACGGTGGCGCTGCAACATATAAGCAGGCATTATGGTTCGGCTGGCCAAAACAATGGCCTGGTAAAGGCTTATGCCGAAAAGCTTAAGAATGAAATTGAGGGCCATAAGCTTTACCTGAGCTCAGAAGCAGTTTGTGTTAACAGCGTATCAGAGCGCGAAGAATTCCAGCGGATGATGTATGATATTCATACACTGCAGCGTAAAGAGCTATTTAAGATGAAAAACGAAAAAACCTATACAGACGATGAGATACGGAAGGCGGAACACCTGTTAGACATCAACGATATGAGCGTTTCGGAGGGCTAACTTCACGTGCTAACGCCGTAAGATCTTACTGATGATGCAGTCTCCACAGCATTTATTGTAGACTTTACTTCCTATTTTTTAGTTGAATAAATCAGGCTAGAAATGACTTGTGGTATGAAGCGTTTTGTTTAAAATCCCCACTATGGTTAAAATTATCATGACCAAATGAAAGCCTGAATTAATTGAATTCCGGAATTTGCGTTTATTATTCAATTAGTGTTTTTCCAGAAACAGCTTGCGCTGGCATGCTAAATAATTACACAGATAAATTGCGAAATGGAATGACAAGAAGTTGCTATATGCTACAATGTAAATTTTGGTCAAATTACAATTATTGTAATCTAATATAAGTATGAAATTAGCTATTGCGACTTCAATCCTATTTTTCCTATTTAATAACCAAATTTCCGCTCAAACAAACCCGATTCCAGAACCAGAGTCGCAAAATAAAATCATAGCCATGCCAATTTCCAATTTGGAATATCAACTCTCCATAACAGTACTTGTATTTGGCATACTTGTTATATCACTGGAGATTTATCTTATAAGATCTAATAAAATATCTTCTGAAGACACTGTAAAATTTATAATTATAACGTTAATAATTATAAGCACTTTGTACTTGATTACCGCAGGATATAATAACAACCAAATCGCCCCAGCTGTTGGTTTGCTTGGAACTATTGCTGGTTATTTATTGGGTAAAATAGAAAACAAAACAAATGAGAAATAATAATTCTAGATACAACCTAGCGTTAATGTTATTTATGCAAACTTCTGTTCTCCTAAGTTGCAGCTCAACCCGCAATGTATCTGGATCGTCAGATAGCACGGCGGTTGATACTACGTCCCTATCAACCGACTTGCCAGACTTATACAGACAGACAACTTTCCGTGTATATAATAATTCTTCAATTGATATTACTTTAAAGGTAGGGTTAGATTCTGGCAATCTGAATTCTGCTATGTTAATCCATAAGGCGACTTGGGTCAGCCCTCGATTTAACCAAGGTGAAAAACCATATTTAAAGATCAGTACATTGACAAAATCACTAATATATAAAATGAACTTGGGACAGGACTATATGTTATTCTTCAACAACCAAAAACGATTATGGGATGTTGTAAAAGTAAACAACTAACGACAATATATTAATGGCACTGTGGTTGAATTTCTATGTTATATATCCAATCTGATATCTCGGATAGTACAGTGATGTATTATGCAAATTTGATTACTTCTGTTATAGGAATACAGATTATTCCCTTAGTATTTATTAGTTACTTTGTTCAAAATATCAATTGCAAACGCAATCTCCTTCTCATCAAGTGAGGCAAAGCCAAAACGGATAGCATTATGTTTCGCATCATTTCCTTGATAATAAGCACTTCCAATCATCTGCAATCCAAAGGATGAGGCTTTGTGCAGTATGCCGGCGAGTGGGTAAACTTCTCTGAATTTGAGCCAAAGTGCCATTCCTCCCTGTGGCTTTGCGAAGGTAATCACATCAGATAACTCGTCGGTGATCAGGCCAGAAGCAAGGTCGCAGCGGGAGCTATACAGTTTATTTGCCCGTTTTATAAATCTTGAGAACTCTCCGTTTTGCATCAGCATCGCTACCGCACCTTCCATCATTGCATCTCCCCTCAAATCTATCATCGATTTCAATTTTAAGGCATTTTGTAGAAAATCAGGCGTAGAGATCATATACCCTAATCTGAAATTAGCACCCAGTACTTTAGTTAACGAACCGATATATATAATATTTCCGCCATGATCACCACTGGCTAATGGCAGGTACGGGTCATATTGGTATTGAAAATCATAATCATAGTCATCCTCAATCACAGGCAAATGATACTCCCTTATCAATTGTAATAATTTATTGCGCCTTGACGTAATTAATGTTACCGTAGTTGGATGATGAGGGATGATATACAGCAGTTTAATATCATTATTTTCAAGAGCATGTTCAACGGCATCTACATCCATCCCCTCCCCGTCTACCGGAACGCGAACCAATTCTGCGCCAAGATGTATGAAAGCCGCATCAGCAATAAAGTAACTTGGATCGGTAACCAGCACCCGATCGCCTGGCTTGATAATTAATGATGCAGCAATATATATAGCCATTTGGGCGCCCCTTGTGACCAGGAGGTTTTCTGGTAATATATTCAATCCACGGGTGTCATTTAAAAATGAAGATAAGGCTCCTTTAAAAATTGAACTACCGCCTACATTCCAGGTGTATGAAGCGTTTTTAAGCATCGGATAAGTCATCAACTTCCGGTATGCCGCCGACATTTTTTCGATCGGAAAGATAGCGCTCTCCGGGAAACCATCGTCTACAATTACCTTGAAATCATTTGATATCAATGGTAGCGACGGTACATTTTCAAGTGGAGTGAATGAAAAATCAGATAACCCGCTATATCCAACGTGGGAGTGACTGGTATAGGTTCTCGGCTTTACTATCGGCAATTGGGAAGATACCCTGTAGTTTTTCCTTTCTTCGCTTTCAATCCAGTCTTCAGTAAGTAAATCATTATAAGCAGCCATTACCGTTTTACGGTGTAGTCCTAAATCTATTGCAAGTGAACGTGTGCTCGGCAATTCCATATTTGGCAATAAGATCCCTTTTTGTATCAGCAATACCATTTGCGAAGCAATCTGCCTGAATATAGCATCACTGCTATTCTTATCAATTTTCAGTAGATTTTTGAACGGAAGCATATCATATCGGAATGAAGTTTTATCACAGAAACATCACATTGGCCTGGTCTATCTAATAAGAAAGGACTGGTACCTAAATCGGAAGTGACCCTTATATATTTTTGTATCCAACAAAGATATAAGAAACAGTAAAACAATGGAACGAAATGCAAATTTGCTGCATGCTTAAAAATTTACAAAATATATAATTATTAAAATCATGGGAAATAGACTAAATCTTCAGAAAATGATACCAGATGCTTATCAGAAATTGGTACAGTTAGATCAATATGTGTCTGAATCTGGTATCGACCAATTACAGCAAGAATTGGTGAAAATAAGGGCTTCACAAATCAATGGATGTGCGTTTTGTATGAACATGCATATTAAAGATGCTTTAAAACATGGCGAAGACCCTAAGAGAATTTATGTTTTAAGTGCCTGGCGCGAAGCAAAAAAATGGTTTAGCGACGAAGATCAACTCATTTTAATGTTGACCGAAGAAGTTACATTGATAGCAAATGGTGGTTTGAGCGATGAAACCTACAACAAAGCTGTGGAGGCTTTTGGGGAAGAAAAAACTGCAAAGCTGATCATTGCAGTAATCAATATCAACGCATGGAACCGAATTGGCGTATCATTACATATGCACCCGTTTTAGGTCTTCTACAAAAAAATCATCAGTTAAACAATCGATATAAAAATGAGACCTGAACCGGACCAAGCTCGCAGATGGTGCAGGTTTCTTTGCCCAAAAATAATGTATGAAAAATTTGTTAATTATCAATGCCAGCCCCCGGGGTAACAGGTCAAACAGCAGGTGCCTAACAGAATTATTTAGCCAAAAATGGCTGGAAAACAATCCAGGTTATAGTATTGACCACCGTGAAGTTGGCCAGGAAGCAATTCCCCATGTATCAGAAGCCTGGATAGCTGCTGCGTTTAAACCTGCAGTTTTAAGGACTGAAGAAGATCGTCATGCATTAGAGGTAAGTAACCAACTTATCGCTGAACTAAAAAAAGCAGACGTAATAGTTTTAGGATCGCCAATGTATAACTGGTCAATTCCCAGTGCATTAAAAGCTTATTTGGATCAGGTAGTCCGCGTCAACGAGACCATAAAAATCGGCACCGCAGATCCTAAAAATCCATATGTTGGACTATTAAAAAATAAGCGGCTCTACTTATTGCTTAGCAGAGGTAACGGTGGCTATGGCAATGGTGAATATTACGAGCACATGAATTTTCAAAGTGCCTACCTAAAAACAGTATTCACTATCATGGGTATAGATGATATTAGTGAAGTTGCCTTAAACGGTGAAGCCTTTGGTGGCGAAAAATTTGAAGAGTCAATAAAATCGGTTCATTTTAAAATCGCCCAGATGACAAAGAATGAGGAGATAATATCTATTTAAATTATCCATTATATTAATCTTGCGTTAGCAAAAAGCTACCATATGCTGCCAGCCTTACCTTGTAACCAATCAGCAGCATGATACCAAAAACAATCTCTCCTGCCGTGGCTATAATGGCAAAAATATTGGTCAGCGTATTGCTCATGTAAGGCATTAAAGTATGCGTATAACTTACAAAAGCTGCCCAGCTGCCCCATGAAGTTCCATTATGCCCGGCAATGCCCAGCCATCCAAACCTATCCATTACAGGAAGAATATAGCCAATGCCCAAAGCTAGTCGCAAAAATATAAGTGGCACGTCGTAAGTACTTTTCATCATCTTAATCTGTTAATCGATCAAAATTAGTTAGTACTGATCAGGTCTTTAGGTACCAGCATTGATTAGCTGGATGGACCAGATGCTTTATCAAAACAAAGTTCAAAGATCTCCAATATCTCATTAAGGAAATGACTCACCCTTTTATAATCAATTCCTCCTTTGCCGCTCACCCCAAAAAGAAGGTCGACCGGGTCAGCAAGTTCTTCAGTAAGATAATTATTTTATAAAAGGACGGAAGATTGTTAAGACCTATTGATAGTAATAATGGATTAGATCCTTTTGGCCCAAAGGTTTTAGCAAAATCAGAAAAAAATACACATATGTTAGTATATTTTATTGAAATGGTTTTTGTATTTTTAATAGATAAATTCCGTGACACACTCTTCGAGTAAATATTAGCCAGAACTGTCTTTCTGCTCTCCAGTAACTCATTCATTGAACTGACTTACCACCATAAATCAATAGATATGAAACGTTTACTTATAACCACATTGGGCCTCATCGCGTATATGACCGTGAGTGGCCAAGAACTGAACGACCTGAATTTTGGCCGAAAATTAACATACCTTAATCATGGGAGTTATGATGTTATATATTCCCTCGATCAAAACATTCCCATATCAGTTGTCTATCGATTGGAAAGTCCTGCAGTTGCCGCTCCCCGTGTTGAAAGACCAGCCGATTTCAGCCCGGATCCGTTACTGCCCGGTTCGAATTTAAAAGATGACTATATACATTCCGGCTACTACAAAGGGCAGATGATGAGTTCGTCGACCAATCGACATGATTCTATTGGTATGAAAGAATCGTTTTATTACGTTAATGTGGCGCCACAAACTGCAAAATTAAACCGAGGGAACTGGAAAAGAATCGAAAACATAGAGCGCGACCTGCAAGATGAATATCCCTATGTTAAGGTTCTTTGTGGCAATTTTACGACCAACAACTCTACTTTTATAGGTGATGATTATGTTGCAGTTCCAGATTACTGCTGGAAAATCTTAATTACTCCTGCTACAACAGCTAAACCTGCCGATACCCTCTGCTATCTTTTTCCGAATGAAGACGAGCTTAGCGATGACGTTGAAACTTACAGAAGTTCCTATAAAGAGTTAGACGAATATTTACCATTTAGTATAAATGAAATGATTGGTATGTATGAATCTTCTGACGAACTCCCTTTAAAAAACTTTATGATTTCAATGCTAAAAAAAAGGATAAAGGCACTGTATGAAAGCATCCCTAACGAGGAAGAACTCATTGATCGGATTGAGTATAATGTGACTGACGTTGATGATTTTAAAAGTAAATTTCAATTCGCTGGTATGTCATTACCTCAGGATATGGCAGTAAAAGATTACATCACAGAGAAGTTCATCGCAAACCGGAAATTTATAGACGATCAATATCTGGCATTGAAAAAGAAAATAGATTTAATGGACAATTCATTAAGTGTGTTTAGTCTATTAAGTAAGCCGAACGTGATAGCGTCTATGCTTGGCATATGCTCCAAATGTGATTTACCACGTACTTTACCTTTCTGCCTCTTCCCCCGGCCTTAAATATTGAATTGACCAAATAATAAGGGATTTGGACTGTCATCGCCGACGACACTGGTCACAGTGGTATAAGAGGTTAAGTTGACGTTAGGGCAAGTGCATGTTTATTCTCCCTGAACTGCGTCACAACTCCGTATAATTTAACTAGTTAAATTATACGGAGTTGTGACGCTTTCAAGACGTTGTCGCAGTGGACTTGCCTTAACGTCATATGCCATCTGATATAACCTTAGCGACCAGAGTTTCAATTTATATGCTGATAATATCTCAATAACGGCGAGGGCTAAACCGACAATAGTATGGGGATCACCTATCTTTGACCTATCCTTGACCTATCTTTCACCTATCTCTGTCCTATCCCCAGATAGCTTTAAGCCACCTGATCGATGCGTAAAATTTACCTGAATACATGGTGATCCTGAGATCCAACCCAGTTAGTATCTTCTGATCTCTTTAAATGTCGATCATTGCGGTAATTTTGAAATAGGGAATTCCCCTCTCACGAGTTATAAGATTATTTACGGTTAATTTACTATTTTCAATTTGGCTATTTATTGGAAAATCTCATTGATTAGTTTTTGATCAACACTTTCTAAACCTAATTCATCACTGAAAATAATGTTGTATAGGATCAAATGATTCAGTTCTAAAGATTTGAAAAAATCATACAGGCGCATGTCAATTATATTACCAATAATTTCCTGCCTGTTATTAGTAAAATTAGAGAAATGTCCTTTGTTTAATTTTTCTCTAAGAATAAGATCAGCAACTGGCTCATAGTCGATATCAAAATCACCCATAATTAGCATGCTGATCTTATCAATTGCATTGGGTAATTTGTACATGGGTTTTAATTGCCTAAATATCTTTGCCGTTAATACTTTTATCTCCGGATACTTTATAACCGAATATTTAGGATTTAATTTAATTCCCATTTTCAATAGTTCGGCGGCAACCAGTCCAACCAATGCGCCTCCCAGATCAGGAATCACAGCTTGCATTTGCTTCAATGCTTTTAATGCCGGCCCAAAATCTGCAAGCTTTTTAAGACCAAAAATTTTAAAAAGCACAATATCAGTTACTCCTGCAGCTACACCGCCAACTCCCGAAGCGATTAAAGCCGCAACAATCTTGGGACTATTCTTGGCAATCAAAACCATTTTCCCCAGCGTATCCGCTTCGTGGTACCTCACATTCAAATCACCAAGAATTTCATTTTGTATATCCAGGGCTACTTCATCAGCTATAGTGAAATCATTGAGCAAGGTTCCGATATCCCATCCTATTCCAAATGCTGTTACGATAGGTCCCAACTTTTTAAGAATAGTTTCGCCTGCTTTTCTGCCCAGGACTTTTACTCCTTGCTTTATTGCCTCCTTTTCTATTTTTTCTTTTGCAATTTTCTTGAAAATTTCGAGGGCCACCTTTTTTTTATCTATCCACCAGCTAACCTTTACTCTGATAAACACTTTTGTTTTAACGCCGCCAATTTTAAGTTCGAAACCTGGAGAATCGAAATAGCCTTCTATCTGAGCTATTTGCACACTATCTCCCTCCTTAACTTTGAAAATGAAAATCTTCAATGACGCGGGCGCCTTATTAAAGCCAGTATCAAAATCAAATGTAGCCTGAGCGTATGCTGATATTTCTGACCCGGACCATTCTCCTCCAAGTTTAATCGTAAAGTTGTCTATTCTGATATTTTTGAATATGTCTTTTATTGCAGTTGTAGAAAACTCCGTCTTAGCCCCCATTACTCTTTCACCACCTTGTAATTTTGAAGTTTGAACAAACTTACCTCCGACAGGGAGATCGGAGGCGCCCGATACCGAGGATGCAGACTTTAGCGTGATCACCATTGTCCATTTCCCATAAGTTGTTGGAATTTCCTTTTTATGTTCCGCTATATCTATTTCATTGCCAACCGACACATCTTCAGCAATCCATGGAGATGAACTTTCTGTCGGCCTTAACCTTTTCAGTTCCCAGTGCATCCTCCGCCAATCACCCGATAGTTTTAACTTTCTGCGACCATTTCTATTGTAAACAAAAACTTCATTGCCGTGTACAAATTCCACTACTCCACACCACACCGGCTCATGATGTCCATATTGGCGACGGATCAAAATATCTCCCCGTTGAATAACATCGCTATCAAATGTATTCTCTAAGGGTTGTAACGACTCGAAATATTCAGATAGGTCTCCGTACGCTAAGTTTGGGAATTCTGTGTAGCTGGCTTCCATCATAGATTCAATTGGTGCATTCTCGAGGTTATAATATTCGTTGTTCATACCATTAATTTTTAAAAGTGAGACTTTTGATTGTCTATTATTATAGTTTACCAACAGCCGTTCGATATCAAGGACCCCACAGCCAAAACGTTTTTTTTCATTTGTATTGGTGGGCTGAGCACATGCATTAAACAACTGATTTTTAACTTCCAGGATAGTGATTGGCTTGCCTGCTGCTTCGTACAAAAGGCATATCGCACCAGCAACATAGGGGGCTGCCATACTTGTCCCTGTTTTGCATGTGATTTCGCCAGTTGAACGATCCTCATAAGGGGATGACGACTTTGCTGCTGCAATACCTACTCCCGGTGCCGCCAGATCTGGCTTTTGTCGTCCGTCCCACGTAGGCCCCGCACTACTAAACCATGCTATTTTATATTCTTCAGCATCATTATTGTAGGCCCCTACACTGATTGTATTAAATCCATTGCAAATAGAACCGGTTGTGGAAGTATTTATTGATTGGTTTAAAGAGAACCTGCTTTGATTTGTAAGGTTGCCGCGATCCCGTTCTATCCATGACTGGTATCTCCCACTGATGATCTTTTTTCCAGTTAATGCTACTATCCATTTACCCGTATGGGCTTTTTCATTTAAAATAATTAAGATTTGATTCAGATTTGCATTCGGTTCATTTGCTCTATGATAATACCTGCCTATTTCGTCTCCGCGATTGTTTAGGATTTTTAGTTTACCAATACTTTCTTCCTTTAATAAATATTCGCCATTTGGGGCCTGCAAACTTACTTGTACCTCATCCTGAGGTTCGTACCATACTTCAATCTCATTGGGCGTTTTATCCTGATTAGAGATGAGCCATTCCAACAAAGCATTGCTATCAATAAGATTACCCGCAGTATGTATTCTGCTCTGAAAGTAATTTCCGCAACTCTGAACAACCGCCCTGTTTGTTTTTGAGGAGACCAGATGATCAATAGCCTGCTCGACTAAAGAGCGCCCGGTATGTGCATCACCGTGACTTCCAACACTCATATTGATCACCAAAGGCTGTAAGCCAGCAATGTTGTCTAAGAAATGTAAAGCATCGAAAACCCTTACAGAAGTTCCGAGGCCCATCAGGTCGTTAAACCTATCCGTAGCGAGGTGTACGGCGATGAGATCTGATTCCGGTGCTATACCTTTTGCTCCGACAGATCCATTTCCTGCAGCAATATCCAGTACGTGCGTTCCATGCATACCTTGTTCATACAGATCATTCTTGCCGGGATGATAATTTAACGTCAAAAACGGAAATGTTGAATCAAGCGCACAATTGATGTCGTCGCGGGAATGAATGGCTCCGAAGCCATAAATGTTATACCCATCATATTCAGCTCCCTGGTCCCATATGGATAAAAATCTTGTAGTTCCATCAGGATATAAAAAATTGGGATGGGTAAAATCAAAACCCCAATCGGCGATTCCAAGGGCGGTGCCTTTACCAGTAAAACGTACCTCAGGCCTTTGTGGTCTGTTGTTGTTTCGTTTCTTGCCACTCGCACCTGTTTGAAAATACTCATCGAATGGTGGATCCAGATAGAGCAACTTTTGCCCTTTCATACTCACAACCGCATCATCCGCATGAATTGCTTCGATATCACCACGTCTTATCCGGCAACTTGCAATATGTCCAATTTCGGCTACTGCTTTCACAATCCCTTTGGGAAACTTTTCCAGTTCGCTCAACCTGATCAGCACCTCTACCTGGTCGTGCGGCGAACCCTCGGCCAGCAGTTCCCAAAGCTGCGCATCCATCGATACAAACTTTAAATCTTACCTTTGGTAGCCAGGTATACTAATCCTCCCAAAAGCAGTAAATTTGTATTGATTGGCGCAGCAGGGGGAGTATCAGAAGTTGTTGTTGTTGAACTTGTACCTCCTAACCCGAGGCTTTTTAGTGTATCAGGAAAAAGAACCATCGCCGCCAGGCCAAAAAGTAAATATTGCTGGGTGTTTTTGCCTGCAGAATTTCCCAAAAATTTTATCAGGATCAACGGTAATAGATTGTTTTCAATTCCCGTTGTGATTTCCGTAATTTGTCTACCATTTGCGTCTACAAGCGTACTTTCCTTGAGTTGGGTAGTAATAGGTTTTGGCCGAAACGCCAGCAGTGAAAGGATCTCCAGAAACTGTTCATTTGATTGTTTAGCAGCCACCGTTTTAAATCTTTTGTCTAATACCGCCACATCCTGCCCAACATTTCGGAAAGCATTACGTACCGAACCTGAATTAACGGCACTGGGTCTGCTTCCGGCTCTCGACCCCTGTCGGGACGGCAGACGTCTTCCTCCGCGAATAGGTAATCTTGATGCCCCTCTACGGCTATCTCTCGGCCGTACTGCTTCGTCAAAATCGTCGAAATCTTCATCAAGATCCAGGTATGATTCACCCAATCCTTCGTCGTAATCAATATCTTCATCCAAATAAGAACTGTAAGTTGCCATAGTTTTAAATTTAATGTTTAACAAAATTTATATTTCCTTTACTTCAATCCAGGGCATCGCAGCTAAAGCAGGAAAGATGAGTTTATAAAACAATAAACGATCTGGCTTGTAAAAACCCACTTGTCCTTTCCCCTGACACACCGGGCACCGGTTATCTGCTCCCCAGCATTCACAGGCACCCAATGCTTTTGCAAAGTCATCCAATTCGGCCAATGCCCCGCGAAGGTCTTTTTGTAGTTGCCTTGCGATGGACGAAACTTTGTGGAGCTTTGCTTCTAATTCTTTTGTACGACTTTCATCTGCATTATTCTCCTCTCCCAGTTGTTGAAAAAATTCAGCATACTGAGCCAGATCCGGACGATCGGCAACAACCTTTTCCAATAGCTTAGCGTACATTGTATTGTTTGACATCTTTGTTAGTTTAAGGGGATATTTTAATAAATTTTGAGAGAGGAACGGTTACCGATGTATGTCAGGACTCGTTGAATAATTGTTCGGCCAGCCATTCTGCCTGCATATCAATATCTTCAGCATAGGGTATGGTTTCAGAAAGGGATGCATCAGGAATGATATTGTTTTTATCCAATTCAATAAGTGCTGCCTGTGCGGCAGTTATTACAGCACGGAGGAAAGTAGCTACCGGAACGAGTGAGGTATTGCCATTTAAGGTTAAAGGGGCAGTTCCGTTTCCCACGCCAAGACTGGCACGAGCAACAGCGGCCTGCGCCTGCGGGTTCTGCATCACAACCAGGGCTTTCCCTGTCTGGGGAAGGAACTTTTTTTGTTGCGATTGCGACAGATAACTTCCCACGCCGCTACCGATTTGCCCACCTATTGGTCCGCCGACCACTGCACCACCTGCAACTGCAGCGGCTTTAACGAGATCAGGATTATCTGCCGAAAATTGAAGGGCGCCGGAACCAATCTTTTTTCCAATGTTTCCTATGGTATCCAATACGGATTCGGTGTATTGAAATGGCAGACGATCGAGCTTGTCTTGAAGAAGGTCTTCTAATTCTTCTTCCGACAAATGCGGATAGGCATCCCCTAAAAGGTAGATGAGGGCGTCATAATAATCGTCTTCTGAAAGGCTATCTCCAAAATCGTTAATATCTTCCATCATAATCTTCAGATTGAAAGTGATTTATTTAATTGATAGTTCTGCTAAGTATATACCCGATAGCATGCAGCCTGATTAAAAAAAGTATCGTACCTCCAACTTGTTGCGGTATAACGAGAATAGCTAAACCTTATATAAGTTACATACTAAAAAAAATAATGGGAAATATATTTTAAAATTGTGAAAAGTGTGAAAAAATTGCACAATCTTAAATTACTCTTTTATTTTTGCCTGCTCTTTTTAGAATAGATTGTCTATAAACGCCAGAACATTGAGGTAGATAAGGCACCTTAGCATGACATACATTAATTGCTAATTTGGCTAACATTAAACATATTTAGGGTCTAAACGACTTAGAATTGTTGGCATAATCGCCAAAAGAAAATGAGCCATTGGGCGTGGCTCTTTTCAGGATCAACCATACATTGTTGCCGCTAATAAAATATTTGCAAGTATCCGCCAATCGACATTGAGAGGGGTAGGTAAATTATTATTTTGATAATAACCATCCATATCCTCCGTCCAATTCATTAAGGCATTGAGGTAAGATTCCAAATTCCTATTTTCCCAATCTTGAGGGTTTGTTCTTAAATCAGCAATAAGTAAGCTCATAAATTCTAAAAAATCTCCTTTTGTTCGTAAGCACTCTAATTTGCTAGTTAATTCTTTCATTTTTTAATTAAGTTGACATTTAATTCTTGACCATTCATCGCTCAATCTGTGCAATATCATCGAAACTGAAAGTATTAGAGATCCCCCTATGTTTGATTCTGATCGCTTTTTGGTTAAAGGAATACTCCAACACGTCACCTCTATTGTGAGCCAAGGTTGTGTTTTGACAAATTAGGCAACTTAGGTTCACAGTTTATCATAGTGGTACCGTTTTTCTCAATAACCTGCTATTTTGCACCCATGGCATTCACAAAATTCATTTGTCTTTCTGGATCATTTATGATTTTTCCGATAAATTGTCCCCATATAAAATCATCATCGTCTATATATTCAAATGGTGAAAAATTAAGATTTGAATCTGATAGCAGATATCTAAAGCTAACAATTATGTCGTTGTCATGCATAAGATTATACTTGATTTCAACTTTACTTATTTGTTTAAGTAATACCTTATTGAGCAGACAGTAAGTTAAGAGTTTTATCGATCTTAACAGAAATTATTTTTCTGTAGCTGCAAGTATTATGTTCTGGGAACTTATTAGCCCTTTTTGAAGAGTAGCATCGATCAATTCACCAACGGCAGGAATTTTTGTGTATAGAATTTTAAAATCGCCTTCCTGGAATAGGATCATTTCAGACTGTTCAATAGCATCAATATGGGAATTTGAAGGATCGTCAGTAATGTAACTTTCCCTGTCGCCGACCCACCAATTCTCAACCGCGAAGTGAATGAGATGTTCCTGTCCTTTGGTATCTACCCTATAAGCACGGAAATAACCTTCTGAAACAAAACCGAAAAAACGGCACACATCTCCCTCCTAAAACAGGTACTGGCTCTTTCTCAATTTCTTTACTTTGACCGAAGCTTGAATGAGATCCATATCATCTTCAGACAAACTGATGTTGTTATTTTAATAAGTATATAGCGAGTGGACCATAGCACGAATTTAGCCTATTTTGAGCTCTTTTTCCTTTCAAATTTTCTCATGTTCGCCGTAATAGGTGTTGAAACTCTCACCTGCATGGTATTTTTCGGGATGACAAAGCTGATATGTATCAATTCCTTTTTTAAGATGGATCAATTCAAAGGAACAATATTAGGGTCAAATTTGTTGGATCAGCATACTATAAAAATATATTACATCATGGAACAATTAATATTAGCAATTAAATTTACAACAACAGCAGAAAACAGGGATACCTTTAAAACCATAGTTACTGACCTTTTTGAAACCATCAGTAATGAGAAGAACTTTGTGAATGCTACGATTAACCAGGGTATACAGAATCCCGATGAGTTTTTTGTATATGAAACCTGGAACGATAATATACAAGACTTCTTAACTGTACAGATGAAAAAGGATTACGTTGTGCAATTTGAGGACTTGCTTGAGAAATTGGATGTTAAAAGAGAGCCGGCAGCGTATGCACCTATCGCCCATTTTGGAAGTCACAAGGAATCTGAATAATTAAATCAGGCATTCCTCTTGTCATCATGCAGACGTGTTTACCAAAAGTTTCAAATATGCACATCTTCTTCGACACTGTTTAGATAGCGTGTATGAGCCGCCTAAACTGGTCGCTCTGGTATGTACATTTGAAGAGGGGAATATTTTGCTATTGCTCAACATTAAAAGGATCTAATACACATATAGTCTAGGTAATTTAATGTAAATGGTGTCTGCTTTGACGGATTTTATGAGTGAATCACTTACAACAATCTTTAAAATCCAATCACTAATCAAAGTATTGGATTCTTTAGCATCTTTAAAATAATGAGCATCTACCGCATTAAAATTTATTATCCAATATAATGATGTTAATTTTATTTTTATGGTTACTATTTATTTATTGTCGCATTATATTTAGATTCACCGCATGATAGAGGTTAAGCTGGGAGACATTACAAAAATTGAAGTAGATGTCATCGTGAACGCGGCGAACACATCTTTGCTTGGTGGCAGTGGAGTTGATGGGGCAATACACAAAGCTGGTGGCCAACGGATACTGGAAGAATGCAAAAAAATAAGAAATAGGCGAGGTAGCTGTAAAGTCGGCGAGGCTGTGATCACAACCGCCGGCAATCTCCCTGCGAAACATGTAGTCCATACCGTAGGACCAATTTGGAACTGCGGCGATAAAAATGAAGAAAAATTACTTTCCTTGGCATATCTAAATCCATGAAGTTGGCTGAAGAGAATGGCGCAGAAACGATGGCCTTTCCAAACATTAGCACAGGTATTTATCATTTTCCTAAAATCAGAGCTGCTAGTATCGCACTTGAATCTGTAAATTCATTCTTGTCAACTTCAAACCAGATAAAAAAAGTAATATTCGTTTGCTTCGACATTGAAAATTACAAGATCTATACCAATCTATTAAAATAAGTAACGTTGCCATGTCTGAGCGTTGATTATAATTTCCCCTCTTAATAATTTAATACAGAAAGCTCATACTCTTGATATATCAGTTTCGGCTGGTCTTCTCGCTAAATACCGCGAACAAATTTAAAAACCTATATATTCAAGCCACTAAACTACAATGCATTATGTTGTGGTATTAAATTTTCATTGCCTATAGTATGGCTAACGCAAGCCGTACTTAATTCGTGAAATATGAAAACATTCAAAGTTCCATCCCCAGATGAAGTAAGTCCAGAATCAAAAGTGATATTTGATCAGATTAGAAAACACCTTGGCAAATTGCCAAACCTATACGCTACGATTGGTTATTCACCCAGAACTTTAAAAGGCTATCTGGAATTTGATGCTGCCATTGATGCCGGAGTATTCTCGAGCATAGAAAAGGAAGCAATAAAACTAGTCGTTTCTGAAGTAAACAAGTGTGACTATTGTCTTGCGGCACATACTTTAATTGCTAAAAGCAAAGGGATAAGCAGGGATGACACAGTCGCTTTTAGAAAAGGATACGCTGCCAGCGTGAAACTTGATACGCTGGTTAAGCTGGCAAGAGAAATAACTTTGGAACGAGGTAATGTAGATGAACAATTGTTTGATCAATTCTTTGAACTTGGTTATGATGAAGCTGCGCTGATAGATCTTGTTGGTCTGGTAACCACCATGACATTTACCAATTACATTTATGCACTTACTAAAGTTCCATTGGATTTCCCCGAAGCAGAACCACTGAGCTTTTGAAGACAATTGATCTGAGCTTCTGAGCCTAATCAAAAGCCTGTTAATTTGATAATTTTGCTTAATAAAACAAATAAGATGAAGACAATTGATAAGATTTATATTGACGGTAAATTTATTACCCCTATTGGTCAGCAAATTCTTGAACTGTACAATCCGCAAGACGGAACTAAAGCTACTGAAGTAACCCTGGCAAACGCACAGGATGTTGATATTGCAGTAGCAGTGGCGAAAAGAGCCTTTAAGACCTTCTCAAAAACTACTTTGAAAGAACGTGGAGAAATGCTGGAAAGACTAGCCCTCGCTATTACATCACGCAAAGATGAACTTGATGCAATAGCAGTGAGCGAATACGGCTCGCCTATTAGCGCAACTAAAGGGCGCACACGATATGCAGCTCAAATTTTCTTAGATACAAAAGAAGCAATGGAAGGATTTGAGTTTTCTAAGACGCTTGGTGATGCGATAATCGTGCAGCAGCCTCTTGGCGTAATCGCAGCTATTACTCCATGGAATGCCGACTATACCCACATCTGCGGAAAACTTGCGCCGGCGATTGCTACGGGTTGTACAATTGTAATTAAGCCAAGCGAACTAAGTGCAGCGCAGACGCAGCTGCTTGCTGAATGTTTTGATTCAGCCGGCATTCCTGGTGGGATAATAAATATTTTAAATGGAACGGGTGAAGAGGTTGGCGCTGCCCTTACAGCACATCCTGATGTTGAGGTGGTTACTTTTACTGGCTCAACAAATGTCGGTAAAATCATTTACCGGGCGGCGGCCGAGACGATGAAGCGTGTAGTATTAGAACTTGGTGGAAAATCACCCAACATTATATTGGATGATGCAAATTTGGAAACTGCAATACCCATGGCCTTGCATATCGCATTTAGCAATAGTGGTCAGGCTTGTCACGCGGGAACCAGGTTAATAATTCCGGCCTCTAAATCAGCTGAAGTCAAAAATTTACTGGTTAAAGCTGTGTCAAATTTTAAAATTGGAGACCTTCAATCTACCGATAGCCTGATCGGCCCTATGGTGAATGGCAAGCAGTTTGACACTGTTCAAAGCTACATTCGCGCGGGAATCGATGAAGGTGCAGAACTATTAGTAGGCGGCCTTGGAAATCCGGAAGGTTTTGGCGGATACTATGTTAAGCCTACAATCTTTACGGGAGTAAAACCGGGAATGAAAATTGAGCGTGAAGAGATTTTTGGCCCAGTGATTTCCGTTATTGAATATGAGACACTGGAAGAGGCTATCGAAATTGCAAATGATACTATTTATGGATTATCTGGATATGTTAGTGGAAAGGATCCGGAAAGACTGCAATACGTTGCTAATGAAATGCTGTCAGGAAGGGTTCTTATCAATACACCGACTAATAGGGAAAGAAAATCTCCCTTTGGAGGCTTCAAGCAGTCGGGAATTGGCAGGACTTCCTGGGTTTATGGAATTGAAGAGTACGTAGAGCCCAAAGTAATTACAAAACTATAATCGGAATGCCACCGGAAATTCAATTCCGGTGGTACTTCTAAGCCTGGAGAGTTATAGACCTGGCTTTTTTATTGGGATAATTCGCTTCCGCCGGAGATATATTTGGGCAGATTCACTCATGTTAACGATTGCCGCGCCAAAAATGACGATATCTTTGATGACGAGCCTGCCCCTGCCGGATAAAAAGGGAAAACCCCATTGCTGGTCGCCCAGGTGAGGGACCCAGCTTTCTGGCGTCGTTAATAAAAAAGACAAGGTTCCCAGGCTCATAAGCATGATAAGTATACTGGCGATCATGCTCGCCAGCGGTACAACTTTGTACAAAGCTATCAGCACACCCAGCGTGATTAAAAATATACCCAAACCGGTTGAAAAAGCATAGGTGTTATTTGCCTTGTGCCATTGATGGTTTACTGGTATTAGTTCACCTTCTTTGTTAATGTGCTGTTTATAGTCTTCGGGGTGATGATAAAAAAAAGACATCAATGGACTGTTGGCAACAAAGGGAACAATTCCGTCGGCCTCATATGTAAAAAACTTTAGCAAGCCTATCCATAAAAAAACGACTACAATGCCAAATCTGACGGCGTTTTTACCGGCCTGATCCAGGTTGCTGATAAAAATTATAAATGAATTTTTCATGCTGTGATGATTAATTGTAAAATATTATTTGATGAGGTGATGCCTATCAAATAATATTACACTCCTTTGTATACAATTTTTGTGAAGAAATCGCCCTTGATCACAAATCCACCCCACTTTTGATCATATTTTGCTGTCGGCTTTGCGGCAACAACTTCATTTAGCGACCGTCCCTCTTTTTTAAGTTTAGACACGCTATCCCGAACGGTAACAAGCATCTCATGGAACGCAATCAGTTGCGCACGGTTACCTATGCTGCCATGACCTGGGATGATGATAGTTTTATTGGTTGTTGTGGCCACATTGCGCGCTGCAGCGTTGATCATTCCATCAATACTTCCGCCAGTAGAATAATCAATCATTGGATAATAGCTGTTCCAGAACGTGTCTGCTACATGAATGATATCGGCGTTTGGAAAAAAAATGGATGAATCACAATCTGTATGCGCGGGCCTATAGGTTTTGACATGTATTTTTTCGCCGTTGATCTGGTGATAATGCTCGGTTGTAAATAAAACGGTTGGTAAACCCTCTTTCGGAAGCGGTTTAAAAGTATAATCCCAATCTTCCTGGTAAATGCTTTTGGTGAGATGATTACGGGTAATGTCCTGAGCGATAATTGTTGCCCCCTGCTGGTGCAACCAGGGATTGCCACTGGTATGATCAAAATGCCAATGGCTATTGATTAATACTTTAATAGGTTTTTTGCTGATAGAATTGAGCGCAGATAATACATGTGGTTTGGATACGCCAATACCACCATCTACTAATAATTTACCCTCTGCCCCATCCAAAACCGCAATGTTACCACCTGAGCCTTCGAGCATATAAATGTTCCCTCTCAACTTGGTAACATTGATTTTGGACGTGGCCGCCGACTTGATGATCGTTTGGACTGGCCCGGTACTACTTGTCTGGCCGAAAATGACTTGTGGGGCGAAAAATGCGCCCGCTGCGATAATGCCTGCAGTTTCTAGAAACCGGCGGCGGCTGATGTTATATTGTACGTGATGCATGACTTCTATTTAAATAGTAAGGTGATATAGTTATAGTTTTTTACTGGCAGCTGTGATGATGACGTTGGCAACCTCTACTGGGTGTGTGATAAAGACAACATGGCTGCCCGGAATTCTTGTAATTACGCTTTTAGACCTTCTATACATATTCATGGTGATATCAGGATTAATACTTTTATCCCCACTTGCAGAGATTCCGTAGGTCGGTTTGGTTTTCCAGGCCGCTTCTGTAACCGGTGTGCCAAAAGCGGCTCCAGGGATAAAACCTTGTGAGGC
>Ga0247734_1000817_pt1 | contig 25652 bp, 25 predicted proteins | sample UWRJL103311B2_FD_180933 | JGI IMG/M metagenome (GOLD analysis project Ga0247734, IMG submission 180933) | Plant litter microbial communities from Arlington Agricultural Research Station in Wisconsin, United States - UWRJ-L103-311B-2 | ecosystem: Environmental > Terrestrial > Plant litter >...
CATAGAGGGCTTAGGCTCCTGTAAATAAAGAGAAGGGAAGGGGGATTAGGAATTGTTTAGTAGTAGGATAAAGGGAAAAAATCCTGGGGGGTGTCGAGAGAATAATAATATCAAAACAACATACAAAATATCCCTTCCCCCTTTTTTTCCTTTTTTCTTTCTTTGAAATGTGTTTCATTCTTTTTTTTCTTTCCTTTTCAAAAAAGTGTTTCTTTCTTTCACCAAATGCTAACGTCTCTATCCCTACGTAACGAGACGCACCCCGTGACGAGACGAACCCATGGTTTTGGAATCATAACTTTTTTCTTAGCAAGCCTATGAAGTTACTGCTCATACACCATTTTTCTTTACCTATTTCCCTTCAAGGGGACCACTTAGCACTTAAGAAAAGACTTTGGTTGATTATGCTGTCGACCGTTTTAATCACGCTGTGGTCTGGGTGCCTGACTAGGTGCCTCAGGCATCAATATTCAGCCGTATCTCTATCGGCAGACACTGGTGTAAGGACGAGGAGTCGAGGGCGGCGATGGGACTGGGTAACTCCTCCTCAAGTGGATCTTTGCGTGCTGGAGCCAATCGCGGCTGGCGGGTATGGTATGGGAGTTCCTGCGCGATGCAAGCGCGACCACCAAATGGTCAATGGGCACAAATCTTTCAAGCGACGATGACTTCCAAAGCTCAAAAATGGATGGGAGCGGAGCCGTAGATTCTATAGATATTGAAGTCTTGGCAAATCATCGGGCTTCTCTTACTTAGATCAAGTGCTTCATTTTCATTTTTGACGAGCTGTCCATGCTGGAATATTACTATCCCCCCCCCTGAAATAATGTATATTCTCCACTGGCAGAGATATTGAGATATCTGAATGGCCAAAGGCCTGTCAGCCTCATAGCACAGGCCAAAAGTTGGTCTGTTTATCAAGTACAGGGTGATAATAGAAGATTCTAGAGCTGCAACCAGGCTTTAAGTAATAGATATTATTGGACAAACCCCCAGAAAAGCTAATGACACACATGCCACAATAATGGAGAATGTACATTATTTCAGGGGGGGGGATAGTAATTGATCTAGTGGCAATGCGGTGTAGAATCACCCCCTATGTAAGTCTACGTATTCTACGGGATGACTAAGCATCGATCTGAGCGCCTAACGCCTAATTCCGACAGTCCAGATGCTGCAAAAATGTCACGTGCGGAGCCGTGCTACCGTAGATTAAGCTTGGGAAGTCGTGCCCGGCTATCGATGGACAGGAATGCGATTGGAAGTGCCGAGAATCATCCATTGTAGCAAATATTTAATAGCGCAGACAACTTTATTCTCTATCAGGAGGCAAAGGAAGCATTTCTCTGAAGAATGCATGACACCAGATCACTCCTCCAAGTCTACAAATAGTCCCATATGAAAGTGTGATCACACATCTGCTCTAGTTCTCCACAGCTATCATCCTGGTTCAATATCTATCAAGCAAGATATCAGTAAGCCACTTCAATAAAGCAATAATAGCTAAAAATTTCAACGCTCAAGAAACTAGTGTTGCAAACCTACCTTTTGGTCCTGTCTAAACTATATAAACATTAACAGGCATAACCCCATCCCACCACCTTATATTCTTCGCATCCAAGTTCAAGACACCAACTCTCCGATAGATATCTGCTCCTGCAGCTTTCAATACAAGAGCTATGCCTCTATTATAGGATTCCAGTCCTTCCTTACCAAACAGGATACAAGACAGCATTTCCCTATCCGAAACCTCGACGGGTTCATCTGGCCCAAGGATATCAAGCTGCACATCGTTCGATTCTGACCCTGACCCTGATTTTGATTTTAATTTAAAGACCACCTGTGAGCGCCCCCGTGCGGATTCTCGCTTCAAGTGAAGTTTTACGTTGATAAGCGCTCCCGAAATTGAAATCGTTCCCCCAGACACTTCTCCGAAGGGATTGGTGCCAATGACTTTACAATCTGCGTGTAAGATCTTAAGTCGAGGGTCTTGGATAAGTTCACCGAAGACTAAAACATTGCATATGTGATTATGTCGATTGATATTGTCTGCGCCTGAGTGACTCCTCACTATAGACGCCCAAGACCATGAAGGCATATTTGAAGTTGTGTTCCGCCAGCATAAGCCCTGGGTGGTAGAACGCTCCCGCTGCCATGAAAGCTCAACAGCCAGATTATCTTCCCACAGACCAGCGAGATACCGCGTCTCGAACCTCTGTGAGAGAAAGCTGGCCAGACCAGAGATAGCTGGGAGCCTATCGGATTCTTTTGTAAGCGCCAACGTGGTATAGTCCTTGAGGATGTGCTGCCATATCAAGCGAACATTCTCGATGGGCGTGGCTTGATCTACCGCCCGTGCTATCCTGCTTTTTGAAGTAGAAGAAGGTCTAGCAACTAACGGCCCTTGGCGATTCAAGTGCTCGAGGTCCGATTGCTTGCGGTCCCATGAGAGATAGCCGCATTCACACAGAGTGCAATGTTTGCATTCCCAGAACATTTCATCCGTGTTCACATGAAGGACTCGAGGAGCCATGATTCGCTCTTGATATGCCCATGCACGATGTAGCAAAGGCCCTGTATTGGTGAAAAATTTAGGATACAGAGGTGTTCCTGCGATTGTGAAGTGGCCGCTTTCAAATGCCTGGCGGACATATACCGTTCGATCCCCGTCCCCAAAAGTTCGCTGAAATTCGAAAGTCTCAATGTTGCTTCTCCTCCCCCAAGGTTGACGAGTCCATCGATTGAAGAAGAAGCCCCCTTTTGAGTCGACCGACGCAGTTGCAGCAATCGTGAGACAGGATTCCTCGTATATTCCGGCCATCTTGGCAGATTCAAGTTCCCAGTCAGTTGTGTCATCTTGAATAATGCAGAGTGAGTCTATCCAGAGATACTGGAAACCGAGGGCTCTGGCGATCTGCACGGCATCTTGGAAGGTCTTTGGAAGCTGCGAGAATGGAATGTTGCGATACCTTTCGGCCAGGGTCTCCCTGGTGGTTGTGAACATCTTAGAAGTAGAGCCCCCTAAGAAGGCTCAGATGTAAGCATAACCTATTTATGTACGGGCTGATATTCAAGAGAAACAGCTCCAAATCTTTAACATTTTCCGTGAAAGATGAATCCAGGAACAGCTACGAAACACAAATAACCTGTGGAACTTACAGCAGTGACTCAGTGTAACATATTGAGGATTACTGTCTTCCAGTGTCGTTAAAACAACGTCTTGTTGTGTTACATCCAGACCTACGTCTATGATACGTCTTGGATGGACCTTCCGTTCCGTTGCGGAGCAAATTAGATGGTGCTTCATACACTCAGCCATGTGTTTCTTCGCAAACGCGGTAAGCGCTGTTATATCAAGGCGAGAGGGTACGTGCTCGGCGTACCCAATGCTCGGAATCAGGAATTGTTTATCTTCATCTAAATATCATTTAGCTCGGTGATTAGGTCAAGTCAAGAATGGAAAGAACATACCTCGATCAGTGTAGAATTCCACCTCAAGACAGCATGTGATCATATCCAATTTATGGTATACTTCTACTGAAATAGATCCGTGATTTCTGATATGTATCTTTAAATGGCTAATTGCTAGCATCTCACCATCATAGGCATCCTGGTCATTCAAGGATCTGGTGACGGCTGTCAAGCCTTCGCAAAGCAGGGAGCATGTCTGACATCCGCGCTCAGCAGATCCAGTGATGCCCTGAAAGGTCGTTTGTATCGATATGTCGAAAAAGCAAATATTTTCCGGGTCGCAATATAGACCCCAGCTGAGGTCTACGCAATAATTGCAAGTTGCTCGCTGGCATGGCCAGGAATTGACCCTGACGTTCTCAGGATCATCGCAATAGCCTGAAAGAAGACAAGAGCAACGATGTGTGACGGGAGTATCAAGATGACTCCAACCATTGGATGCAGTTGGGCTCTCTATCATGGCCGGATGAGTGGGAGGTGATGAATCGATGAAGTTGTCAACGGGCTGCGGGCGAGGTGGGCTCGAGGTAAGCTTCATGGCGCTATTACGCTACTTTTCACTTTGACTAGTTACAATCGAGCTTTCATCGGTGCTTCAAAGACGACGATTCAATAAAGGCTGGGTGGTGGAGCTATAGTAAAGAAACGCTGAATTGTTAACGTCTATCCGTGTGTGCCGAAAATACTTCATATTTTAGGGGTCTTCTTTAGTTATTTCTCTACAACGGCTTGATTTCGCACTTGGAATTTTTTTGTAGTTTGGCTATGTTGTCGATCATATTGTAGAGAGTGTCAAAAGCTTCTACAGCTATTGCCCTGGCTTTATTATGACTATTGACTTGTTCCCGGAATTCGGGGCCGTGCTACTGTATAGAGCTTCTATTAAATTCAAATATAGCTCCAAAGCTTGAAAACATAGGCAAGGGACGCGCAGCCACAAACGTCGCCGCCACACAATTTAGCAGCCACCAGTTTTTATTGCAATTTTACCGAGATTACTATAACCACACCGCCGCTGGCCAGAATCCTTGACCGCTTGATTGGAGGAGGTATCAATCTATATAACGACGGCGTATGACATAGCGCGCTTTAGCCGCCACAAGATTGAGAATACTATTTTAAAATTAAAGTAAAACCTGGATATCTATATCTAATTGTTTTATAAGTTTAAAAGATGGAAAAAGCTTAATAGTGGTGTTGCGAGTTGAGGGGTCTATTATAGTGTCAAAGGAGGGCCCTGTATAAATTCAAGGGGGCGGCGACGATATGGTTACAATTTTCGGAATTAATAAGTCAGGGGTATTCGGGGGAGGTAAATAATACACCGGAATGAAAATGAATAGAAATTTTAACGCGTTTACAGATTTAAAGTCACTTGAACTTGAAGTACCTATGATTTGTCTCGCTACGGGGTGCGTCTCGCTACGTAGGGACAGACGTTAGGTACATACATACATACACTGAGAGAAGTTTATGTAAAAGAGATTTTTCCCCCCTCATGGTCTTTCGATTATTGAAAAAAGGGTTTTTATTTTTGCGTAATTTGGTCATCTACACAATTTTTCGTTTTGCATTCGTGCTGTTTGTTGTTTTTTTGCCCTCCCTCATACTATAACCAATCCACTCACCCGTCCCGTCCGTTTGTATATTGATCTATCTATTTCTATCTTTTGACATACCATACCATATATCATCATATTTACGCCGCGGTCCGATGCGGCCCCGGCAGCTCGATCTCACGATGCAGCCTCCTAACGATCTCGTCGTAATCGGGCTCGTTCTGCGGAGTGAGGATGCCGTGTCGGATAAAGAAATCCAGAACCAGTACTGCGCAGTTGGGCTTGAACTCGCCGGCGGCCATGGCGGCTTGTACTTGTTCTACGGTCCAGAGGTAGAATTCCTGTTGTTTTTGGTCAGGTTAGATTTTTCTTTTTAGGCTTGCTTATTTGCTTGGTTGGTTGCTTGCTTGGTTTTGCTCTTTTGTGGGAAATTGGAAAGGGAAAGGGGAAGGGGTGGTATATACCTCCACCTCTCCGTCGCAGGGCTTGGGGATTATATCTTTGGGTAACTCGAGTTCGTAGACGTATTGGCATTCCGGCTGGACCAGGCCCGTTTCTCCACCGGCCTTCTTGTCTCTGAGCAGTATATACGTTATCGTCCCTGCGGCTTTGACGCTCCTCCTCACAATCTCCGCCGGTAGACTGGCTTCTTCCTCGGCTTCTCTGATGACGCATTCTAGTGGCTCCTCACCAGTTGCCATACCCCCAGCAACGGTGTTATCCAACATACCGCCATATGTTTGCTTTGACTTCGCGCGTCGCGGTATCCAGAGCTTGATACCATAGCTGGCGGTGGGATCACGCACAAACGCCGACAGGTGTACGCCATACGTCACAATTCCAAAGAGCGCACTCGCCGCCCTTTCTATGGAATACAAGACCTCGCCCCCGGGGCCGTACACGGGGTAGAGCTCATTCCGCCATCCCTTCAGTATCGCAAAGGTCTGCTGTTCGCGCCAGTACGAGGTGACGGCGGCAACCGCTGCGGAGCGTTCGACCTCTGTGGGCTGTGTGAAGCAGGATATGGTGCGTGCGGACCGCGAGACCTCGAGCTCGCCTTTGAGCGCAATGGGGACTTTGGCAAGACGGTTGAAAACAGGTTCCGCCAGGTAGCCTATGGGGGTTTGGGCACTGCCGTCGTCCCAGACCTGAGAGGGGAGTTAGCGGTTTTCAAGGTTGTGCTGAAGACGAGGCTATAGCCGAGTTTTGCAGCTTTTGAGGGAAGAGGAATCTTTTGGTGTAGTAGGCGGGTTTTTGATACGTACGAGGGTATAATAGGTTGATAGGAGAGCTGCATATGCCGCTGGATCTGCTGATTCATATGGGAAGCTTTGTGAACTTAGCTAAGTTTCCATTGACTATTTGAAGCTGTATATAGAGCCAGCTTTTCTACAGCTGTCTCGAAGAGGTGATGTTCTCGACAAGAGGTACATATTGTTACACCAGACAGAAGGAGGGGTAGTTTCCGGTGGCTTACTTGTCACACTCGCTCACCAAATCTAAATTAGACTTCATCTTAGTGGTTTCCAAGAAAAAGATCCCCAGAGCTAGATCCAATATATCTGCCTAGATATCCAAGAACCAAGAAGGGGGGAAGTTGGTGTTCCTGGCGGTGTGGTAAGTTGAACGGGGTGAGATACTGTTGGATGTTGCTGGACCTTTCTGGAAGCTTTTGGGAACCCCGCCATATTTACCCCTCCACTCCATATCTCATCTCATGATGCAACCAGCTCATCTTTAAAACAACTAAACCCCCCTTCCCTGGATGGCCTATAGGATTTCTTTCTTTAGCACAGGAGAGCGGCAAGGTGCAGCAGAGCTTCATTATTAAATACTTTGCCGGTCAAACATCTTAAACTGGCTCTCGGGTATCGATCTTGCTGCCCATCTACAAACACAACTTTATTTATATTTATTTTTACCCCGGCTTTGAAGTAAAAACTATACATCTACAGAAACCTACCACGCCATACCTCTTCATCAGCATCCTCCCTCCTTCACCGTCCAAGATGGAAGTACTCCCCCAACCCTTCGGCATAGTCCCTACGGGTTGTCCCCTCCTCACCACTCCCGCCTCTATGCCCTCTTCAACTCAATTCCTCTACACCCTCCCTGCCCGTCCCTACTCGCACATCGTCGTCTATCTCCAGCCCGGGATCATCCTCCCCGCCGACACCGCCGCAGCCGTATACATCCAAGCAGCCACGCCGACCGGGTTCCGGTTTCTAGGTGCAATTGGCACCGGGAAAGAGAGTGCGATATTCCGAATCAAGAATGGCACCAACACCACCGAACCCGGGAGCGCGAACGCGGAGGTGACGTTGGGGATTAGTATTGAGCCCGCGGCTGGCGTGGCGGCGCAGATGGCGGAGCTGGAAGCACAGAAGGGCGCGGGCAATGCGGAGCAGGCAATCGTTCTGCGAAACAGTGCTGGGCCGGGGAGTGCGGCAGCAGGAGGGGCGGGATTGGATACATCACAACTTGCGCAGAAGATTATCAAGAATGCGTTCAACTTCCTGGCAAGCTTCAGTGGAAATTTGGCGAATGGAGTTGAGGTTGTGCCGTTGAAGGCCTTTGAGGAGTGGTGGAGGAAGTTTGAGGGGAGGGTCAAGAGTGATCCGGGGTTTTTGTTACGGCAAGGGGATGGTGATTGAGTGATTGGGAGGGCCCTTGAATCCTTGGAGTCGGGACTATGTGCAGGTGTGGGATGCTATACTCTAATGTGCTCTAAAGATGCGTCGACATATAATGAGAAATGTGGAAGTGGAAGTGGATAATAGCCAGTAGGAGATTCACGAGTATTGCAGATCTCAGGAAGAGATATTGAGCAGAAGATAGATGCCGGAACACCCGCACATGTATTGTAGAAGATTGAACACGGGATTATGTATAGAGACAAATAGGATTAGAGTTATGAACAAACCATCTCAGAATGAGGCAGCATGAAATTTCTCTTAACGAGAAAATGTCCAATCCATCTCCCTTATGATAAATGACATCCATTCTTGCCAAACCTTGAATGAGAAATGCATATACGCCCCTGTTTTGGTATTCATCAAACGCCTGGCCAGCAAAACCAGCTGGGATTATGCAGTAGAGATAAAGAAAGATGGATGTGAGAGTGAAGCTCTCACTGAACATGCCAGCTATACTGAGGTATAGAAGATGAGGTACAATGAATGTTCAGATCTATGGAATCAGTACAAGAAAAAGTTGACCGGGGACAAACTTGAAAACTTACTGAACATCTATTTCTTGAGGAGTAAATAGAGGTAGTCAACACGAAGAGGCGTGAGCTTCTTGTAGTTACCCTCAATGGCCATCAGCAAACCTCCAAAGGAGACAAAAGCCTTGCTATACCAAAATTAGCCCAGTCGTTCAAAACAAAAGGAAGGGACACAAACATGGTCTCATCGTCCCCATCCTCAAACTTGTAAAGCTTGCCATGGCAGACATAGTCATACATATCCGCCAATGTAGCCTCACTATCCTGACCTGTTCTACCAACATCTCTCCATCCCTTCTCTTCCTTGCTTCCATCCAAAGCCAGCGACGTAGCCAACATGATCTGCAGCTTCTCTCCTTTGTTGCATGGGTACAACTCAGTATTAACATCCAAGGTCATCGCAGTCTGCAAGTCCTCCGACTCAAGTGAGAGACGTGAAACCCGGTCGTACTTCTCATCGTTGATGTTTATAATGGTGAAGGTCTCCTCAAAGAGAGTTGCGTCTTGGGAAGCCATCTTGTCTGAGTAAAGCACGTAGAGTTCTCTGAATTTAGCGTACGAGTATCTGGGCTGACCGAGGTAGGCGTAAATGGGGACCTTGTTGAACAAAAAAACGTATATTCCCCGTGGGTATTTCTCCGAGTCTCGCCAATATGGTTGCTTTGGTAGACGCGCTTCGATGCAAGCCAACTTGACAAAAGCTGCCTCAATGCCGTGAAAGAAGAACTGGGGTGTTGCGCAGTGTGGTTTGCCGTTTGGCAGCGAGTGGATAATGTCGTAAACAGTTTTGCCTCGGGATTCTGAACGACAGTTGACGAAATCAAAACAGTATTCCTCGGTGTAATCGTAGTTCTTTTGGCGCTTTTGATCGTTGGTTCCAGAAGAATAGTCGTTGCGAACAATGAATTTTTGGGCCTTGGTGAGGTCAAAATTATTTCGCTTGCTCGAGCCTTGCGCAGATTCGGCAAGGCTGAGTTTTTTCTGGAGGGTCGAAGTGACTCCATCAACATCAACGTCGCTGGCACCAAAGAACGTCAAATTGTTCCATTGCGACGCAACGAACATCTTGACGGTAGCTAGAAGAGATAGCATATGTCTTTCAGGAAGAGAAATGTTGTAGTCGCCCAACCCGGTAATGCTGCTGCCGTCAGTAAAGAAGAGAAGGTCGTAATTCCTGGAGTAAGACCTTCTCCTCTCGATGGCCGCGCAACAATCTCGACAGGCACACGATCGCTGGATAATCTACTGGCGGGACATGCAGGTTTGCCGTTGGGAACCTCGTTGCTTGTTGAGGAGAGCGGGACGACGGACTTTGGAGGGGCGTTGTTGCGATACTATGCGGCCGAGGGGGTGGTTCAAGGACATCATATTCACTGTCTGGGAGTGAGTGAATTATGGTCGAGAGAATTACCTGGCATTGCGGTTGCGGAAAAGTCGTCAAGAAGTGAGGAGAAGAAACCTGCGGAGGATAAGATGAAAATTGCTTGGAGATATGAAAGACTTGGGGAGTTTGGAGCTGGTGTAGCAAGAGGTGGGTGTTGCGTCTTTGTACTGTATCTTTTGCGTTCAAATTATAGACACATTTCACATGCATTTCCATATTCAAAACTAACTCATAATAGAGAGAAGTACTCCACAGCCAACAGGAATATCTGGTTCACAACCGCCGACCATATTCTGCCATGACTTTGATCTGAGCAAGCGTCTTACCTTGCCAACTACCGCCCATCTTCACTTCGCGCCTACCCAGAGTGGTCAAAATCTTGAATTTAAGGACGTTGATACAATTGTATCCCCTTTCACCAAATTCCTGTCTCAGCTCTCATCCCATTTATCCTCTTCACCAAGTTCAATACATCGGGTGGTAATACCCAACATTCTCTCACCGGCATTGTATCCTTCCAATGCCTCTCGACCTGAAATCCTTCTGCAATTCTTGCATGGCATTCGCGCTTTGCTCAGGAGCTATCCATCCCAACTAACAGCCATGATCACAATTCCACTAACCCTCCACCCACGAAGTACTGGCTTAACACGGTGGATGGAACTTCTAAGCGACGGTGTTTTGGAGTTAGCTCCGTTTCCCTCAACCGCGATAACAATCAAAGCTGCCCCAGGAGCTACAAGTGTGCATGAAGAACCTCCGCAAGGCATGTTGAAAATCCATCGGTTACCAATCTTCCATGAAAAAGGAGGGGGTGGCGGAGACGCGAGTGGTTTTGGTGATGATCTGGCCTTTACGTTAAGTAGGAGGAAAGGACTTGTGATCAAGCCTTTCAGCTTGCCTCCAGTAGAAGGAGATGCGGAGGCACAAGAGGGACGCCCAGATGCTGGCCCAACGAAGGCTACGAAAATTGATATTGAGTTTTGACCTATTGGTTGAATCATGCTCGTATGATACATAGACTTGGAACTGCAGAATCTATGATCGATGAGAAGAATCGAAAGAGCTTCTGGGACTGTCCCCGAGCATATCATCCATCTCGATTTGATTCCATGTGCCTTGCCCACTAGAAGTGACTGTCCTCATGTAATTTCTATCGAAAACTGCATTTCGAGGGTTGAATGACACATTTGAGTATCTTGACCTGAAGTCGTTACCAAGACAAGATGAGACAATCAACCAGGCTATTTGGCATTAGAGATTTGCACAGCTTGGTCGGCGAGGAATGTTTTAGAATTGTATCACATGCCTACGAAAAGTACTATTGGAACTGCCATCATGAGCGCAAGAAGCCAAAGTTGGGCCATCATAGTATAATACTAAAGACAGCGCTGCTATTCTCGAACCCCGGTTTGCTTATTTGGTTCGAAATGATGTATAATTGAGAATGTGAATGTAAATGAATGATGATTTACCGAACTCTCTAAAATCAAGCTGATATTCAGCCTTGTCTTGGCATTCGCTTAGGTGGTTAGCGTTTGGTATTAGCGCGCCGCTAGTGAGTCGGTTTCTTCTCAAAAAGATTTTGCTGAGGTTCAAACTTTGTTCACAGCTTCTATCCCAGTTTAACCTCTAATAGCAATCTCAACTCTCCCAAATGGTAAGTTTAATTTCTATAAATCTTCCTACTCCTCTCGATATGATTACAAAACCGATCTGTCAATCCCCTGACACCAGATTTATCTGGACATGATGTCTAAAATATGTTTTAATTCATGATCATCGAACAATACTGTTCAATCTGCTGCTTCAATTTATTTCCAAGTAGCTTTACTGACTTGGAAATCCGCAGTGATAACGATCTGGGTGATCTACGCAGCTCAATGTCCGGATCAGCGAGCTCGGTGCCTGGCTCCGGCTTAGTCTCTGAACCTATTCCAATCTCGCTGGTTGCCGGTCGATACTTACTATTCGACATCGATGTCGTGACTTACCTTCGTAGGACTCATCGTATCTGCGGTACCCCTATAGGTACTATTCCTAGGTCCCCCCAGCAAAACGTGTTCAGTGGTCTGCCCATGGAATTGATGCCCGAAGAAGCTCGCATGCTTTTCGAGAAGGGTGCCGCATATATCGTGGATGATCATGCATGGCACAAAGAAGACTTTGCTACTGATGGCCCTCACAGGTCACAGTACATGGATGCTCTTCAGTCGGTAGGCCTAAGAGCTTGCAAAGCTGCCGAAAAGGAATTGCAGATGAGGAAAGAACTTGCACTGGGCAAGCAAGCTGCTCTCGGTGCAAGAAAAGCGTCTTCGGATCCCACTGATACACCCCAGACTGGAGAAGAAGATCATGAGTCCCTGTTCAATGCCGAAAGACCGTTGTCGCGAGTATCGAACAGGTCAACCTCTAATACTCCTTGGGCTGTAACTCCAACTACATCTCATATTTCATCTTCTCCACACAAACTGAAGCATCAGACCGGTGTTTCTGCTCCATCTTCTTATCCCCTCTTTGCCCATCTTCATTCTAAAGGCTACTACATGTGGCCTGGACTACGGTTTGGTTGCAACTATAACGTGTATCCAGGAGATCCTATGAGATTTCATGCACATTTTGATGCTGTCAGCTTTGAATGGAATGAGGAGATCGATTTGATGCATCTGGTCGGCGGGGGTCGCCTGGGAACGAGAGTTAAGAAGGCATTTCTTATTGGTGGCAGAGATGATGACCAGCCTGAAGAGAGTAATCCTGTAAGGGCTTTTTCTATCGAATGGGGAGGAATGTGAGGGCAACACCAAATATTTCCATAGTTTTAGGATCCCCAAGGTGCACGGAGTTCAACGCATAGATACCCAATAATGAATAGATTTTTCAAATGACTCCATTCCAATGTATTTTATTGTGTTTCCAATATTTTTCTCTGAATGTTCTAGAACCGGATCTATTAATATCCGCTGCTGACGATTGGGATCCCAGTCCACCGCCGAGGTGGTGGGGAAGTGCAAGTGTGACCGTTGTTCAATGTACTGTACAGACAAGGTTAAAGAACGAGACAACTGCCACAATCATACAACAACAGGGTTGGATCTGCTGGATCTTCAGCCTGCATTTCGTCTCAAGTGTTGTCCCTTCATTAATCTTGATGATGTCTGTGTTTAATAAGATCCGATGATCGAACTTAGACTTGAATCGCATCTAACAACTTGTCTCGGAACGTCGCCTCAGCTATAACAGCAACATGGCTACCACAAATATTGATCCTAGCAGGTTGGGGAATTGGACCATGGCCTTTAATATGACACAATTCGTTCCATCTGCCAAAGATCTTGCGCTCGCTGGACCTCGTATGTTTATGAAAGTCGGATCATTTCTTGGAGTACCCGACGCTGTTGACAACATCTTTGGCGGAAGAATGGTAAGTCTTCAGATGTCCCTAACAGGGGCTCACCTACGATCTTACAATAAACCTATGCTTACTCCATCATAGGGGATGGGACAAAGAATTATACCCGAAGCTACTGGCGCTGGAATAATCGATGCTGCGACCACGGCGGCCGTCGCCGCAGGACAAGCCCGGGAATTTATACAAGGCGGGACCGATATACTCGTGGAGGTGGATGATCAGGCTGGTGGAATTGCTTCTCGATTCTCACTTGAGGGGGCTCGAAGTATCGGAAGCGTATTCAGTTATGCTACCAGCAAGTGGGCGTTATGCTGCTTGATTATGGCCATCGTCCTCAATCGCACTCTAATATACGCTTCGACTAGGCGAAATCTTACACTACCATGGAAAGTCCGGTTTTGTTTGAGGATTGTGCCTATAGTTTTGCTTGTGGTTCAAGCGCAATGGCTTCTTCAGTCAATACAGTGTCAAACATCTCCGGATTTCTCCATGCTGAGGTGGGGAAATGCTTCGAAACATTCAGAATTGATGTTTACTCAGAATGGAGGCATGCTACATACTCTTTCCTCGAACCTTTTATTCGGAGCTTCAGATGAAGAATCATGTCTGGCTGTCCGGATGATACCAGTCGCATCCGAAGAGCAGCCCAAAGTCCTATCTGTTACAGACCTGACAGGTTCACTGTCTCTCTTGTGGCCTCTTTTCCAAACTTTCAGTTTCAGTCAGTTTGTGGAGACGCTTTCTTGCGCGATTCAAGGCCGTCAAGTTGCAGCGGAAACTGGCATGACACTTTTCGAACACTCTTTAGCATTTGCTGAAGCTGATGCAGCGATTGGCCAGCAGCTTGGATGGGGGAACTTTGGAGGAACCAAACTGGCACGCATCTCGAACTCGACTGGTAATGGGACCCAGATTGCCATCACAAGAGCTATGATATTGAAACGAGTCAATACCACACCTGAAGTACTTCTAGTAGGATTCTTATCCTCTATGAATCATCTCACAAGTCATATCCTAGCTATATTCAACCTACAAGGACGACTTCGTCTTCTTAATACAGGGTTCTGGGGTTTAGCTTTCATGTCATTCATTGTGTGGAGTATATCGACCTTCTCGATAGATGATTTTCCAAACCAGAGTCTGCTTCGGTAAGTTGCTCTCCTCGATAAATCGTCTGATGGGATAGCCCAATATACTGAGTAAACACTAATGCGTAGCCCTAGCTTTCCTACAGTATGTATCGTTGGATTCATTCCTCATGTTCTAGTTTTGGGAGGAATTCTATCATGCATGATTATATACGGCGCCGCCTTATGTGAATATTAAAAGTCCTATTTTAACCTATTGGCTTGCTAACTTTGGATAGTGCTATCGGTTTTTGCGCCTCCAAGTGCCCCCGAGGGACCGTCTAGCGAACAGCAAGATGACACCGTAGAGGACACATTCATGCAACGGATATTAACTGCCCATCGGAATATGCAGGCCAATGTCCCATTACGCAATATTAGGATTACAATGCATATGGATTTCTATACCGCACTGCTAAGGACAGGATTTAGTGTCATGACCATGGCTAGTGAAGCTGTCTACTTAAACGAAAGCCGTGGTGTAAACATTGGGAAACATACTTGGCTCGAAGAAGAGCGTTTGCGTGAACTCGAAACGACTGGAGCTCATTTACTTGGTCCTAGTTTCCGTGCCTATGACCCATCTCAATACAACGGTGGTCTAGCGGATAATGTTGGTTTAATTGCTGCCAAGGACCAGCCTATGGATCTTCTCCACCAATCTTCGAGTGGGTATGCGAAGGAGATGACTGCGCAGAAAGTGCAGAAATCTAAAGGTCCCCATGATCGGATAGTGCGAGATGGTGTAGGTGCTACAGAGAGAAGTGGTCGATGGATATTGGCTTTGGAATTTTTCTTAGCCATCAACCGAATATTCATGAGTCTGTGGGCTTCTTTAGCATTGAAACTACTCGAAAAGTTGGGAATTCAGACTCGTCCGGGCTGGCTTGTGTGGCTAGTAAGTAATCTTCAAGAGCAGAAAAGGCTCATCAAAATTGATCCCGCTCGAACTTAATCACTAATACATCAATAGGTACGGAGGCCAAAATCAGGCCCTCCAGAGCAAACTGAGCCTGATGCTAACCATCCAGACTCGCTCAACTTTTGGATGCTAAATCTTAACGGAGAACTGACTCTGCCTAAGGATGATAAGGTTGATGTCGAGGCCGAAACAAGGAACCGAATGAGAATAGAGGGAAAACCTTGGACAGAAGCCGAGGAGGAAAATCTCGACAAGAAAATGTACGATTGGTGGTTACTTGGAGGTTGGTGGGGTAGCGATGATTCCAGTGGAACCTATGTCCCAGAGAAAGATCATTTGGACGATGATACTACAAGCGTTATATCTGTAGCTACAACAGTTGACGAGGATCTTGAGGATGGCTGGGAATCAGATGGCGGAAATGATGATGGTCGGAGGACACCCACTCAACGATCTCCACAGTTCACAAGGGAATCAAGCCCCGTTTTTGATACGCCACTGAATCCAGCAGATCTAGCTCAGCTTCTGTATCCCAAGACGCCTGAACAACGGGCCAACGCCCACGCCCTTTCTACGCACTTCGCGCACGAAGGTATTGTAACTCGGTCTCGATATCGCGATTTGACACAACGAGAACGATCGAAGGTTCTCACCTCCACCCGTCACCGACCATCAAACTTCGTCTCATCAAGTTCCACTGGAAAGCTCACACCAGAAGAAGAAACTCAAATTCTGGAGCATCTCATCATCACCCGTCGAGGTTTCCAAGCTTCAACCCAAACTCAGAAATCGTGGGCAGAAGGTGCATCAGGCATGGGAGAAAGTGGTCCACAGTGTGTGGTTTGTCAGAGTTCACCACGGAGTATTATTGTATGGCCATGCCGTTGCTTGAGCTTATGTGATGATTGCCGGGTAACGTTAGCTATGAACAACTTTGATAAGTGCGTTTGCTGTAGAGGAGAGGTGGCAAGCTTTTCGAGGATCTTCGTTCCTTAGCCTCCAACTTGCTTGTATGATAGGGTTTGGCATGGCGTAGGCGTTTGGGCAGGAAGCATTAGGCATGGGGGTTGTGAACATTCCTGGGTTATATTTGAACTCTCGTTAATTGGGAGTCGTTAAGGATAAGTCATTGTAAGAAGAAATTAGGAGAACAACAATAGATTATTGGAAGACGGCAGTAGCAGATTTATCCCTTTTTGACGGGCTGCTTACGAGTGATCCTAACTTTATAAAAAAAGAAATCAAACGTCGAATCTAGATTGATAAAGTTTAGTTTCCAACTCCTGCCTACACGAATTAATAGGCACAAAGCAGGCTGTCATTAACTCCCGAGGTGCTACAGGAAGAACCCAAGATCTCATACAACTTCCTATCCAATATGATAGTAGTACCAGTTTAAGTGCGAAGCATCAAGCTCAAACTCAACTAAAGTTTCACGTCAAGGACTGCACAACAACTTATTTTATAAAGCTAAAGCTTCTCAATCCCAGCCATTACCAAACCAAGAGCAATTACTTTGGAATTAATTTGAGTGTCCACGCAGACTCCTAAAAAGCAAAGCCGTCTGCACAAGTAGCCATGTAATAACAAGGCCACCCCAAACACCTAAAATGACACCCAGACCTCCCATCAACTTAAATTCCACGATTAAAGAACCGACAAAGCTTCTAAGCCCTCGACTTAACATCAGCCAACTATACACCGGTATTGAATAGCTCCGTGGCTCCAGGACTGCTTCTTCTGTGGCCAGAGCCTCAGCCATCTTCCAGGCAACTTGGTTCCCAATCTTTTCCCAAGTCTGTGCTTCAGCTAGCCGTCGAGACTCGATACTCATTGCCATTCTAAGCTCAGAATCATTGCTCAGCCTTATAACCTTTTCCACCATATCATTCAGGTTATCAGTCGGTATCAAATACCCCGACTTATCGTTTACGACAATCTCACTTGGTCCGCCTTCATCTCTCGCAATGACCGGAACACCACTTGCCATAGACTCCAAAACCACTAGTCCGAAAGTCTCCGTAATTGAGCAATGTAGGAATATATCACCACAAGCGTATGCCTTTGCAAGGTTTTCTCCTTTCAAGAATCCAGCAAAGGACACTTTCTCCTCCTCAACTAACCCACCAAACAAGTTTTTCACCTCTTGCTCAACCTTGGGGTTCCGATTCCCTCCTACAACAAGCAACTTAAACGGCACCTTCAGGCCATCCAACTTCTTGACGCATTCCGCCAAGAATTCAAACCCCTTCTCTGGAGCCAATCTCGCTACCGTAACCAAAATAACCTCTCCGTTCGGCGCCAATATCTTTCGCATCTCCTCGGAACGTTTTGAAGGATGAAACATTCCACAATCTACTCCTCTCCTCAAATTCACCAGTTTATCCTGTTGAATATTCGCTCTCTCGAGGTACTTCCTCACGAATATTGAGGGATAAAATACAGTTCTAACAGAAGTATGCCTGAATAAATAACCTTGCACACTCCTGAATACCCATACGGCCCACGCGTCAAGTGGTGCTGGGAACAGGATCTCGCAATATCCCGATAAATCGGTCTGAAAATTCAGAAGCACGGGGACTCTGTAATGCCGTTGTTGTTGACGAAGCTGCAAAAGGATCTGAAAACCAAGAGAGGCCGGGGATGCCAGGTAGATCAGATCGGGGGGTTTCCCGAATGTCTGGGAATAGAGGATGGAGAGACGCACGGGGTATACGACGGAGAGTTCGGGGTTGTAGGGCAGAGGATAGCCCTTTAGCCGGACTTCAATCTGGTTATTGGAGTCGATCGTAGTTCTGAGATGTGGTTTGGACGCGGTGCTATTCCTACATCCATCAATCAGATGAATACATTTGTGAGACGCCACGGCTCTAGTCCCATGCATAGTTATTATATCGAGCTGTTTAGCCATACAGGACTTGATATATGCGGTCAATATGAACAACTATGTCCAGTTTCTTTGAGTGAATAATTTCTGGACATCATACTCAAATCCAAATCGAGCTACGCAGACCTATTTTGAATGTCTTATACGGCTTGAGGCTGCAAGATACACAGAATCAGGATATTCTGATATGACAGTGGATAACTTACTCGGGAGCCACAACGGCGACATTGACGCCATTTCCTCGAAGATATTCTACGAGGTTCAACGTTGTTCTACTGACTCCATTGACGGGTCCGAAAGACTCTGTTGCTAGAAGTATCTGCTTTCCTCGTAATTGCTCCGGGAACTCCAGCAGATCATTTCCAGCGCTCAAAACATTGGGAATCGGACTTGTTGACATTTCTCAGTTCTTTCACAAAATGAAAGGCTCGTTCCTGTAGAGGTGGTAATCTTAACAGTGAGAGGGAACCTCATTTTAACTTTTGAGGAAATCACTCGAACTTTCACTACATGTGACTTGTCTTTTAATGCAATTGTTCCCACCTCAAGATCACAAGAGTAAATATTCTATCAATGCAAGACACGCGGTCTACCAGTTCCAGAACGAAGACATTACTGGCTGCTGTGGTTTGCAGTGGGAGAAGCTCCTATCGCGTTGCATATCCCGCACAAGCGAGTGTTTGCTCCACGTGCTGCCCCTATTGGTCGAAGCGAGGCTTCGAATTTCATCTCAAACCTTTTGATCGGGATGCACTCCACTCGGGTTTCTTGACTCTGGTGAACCATTTTGGACTATCCCTCGGTTGTTATCTTTGGCTATGGCCATGTGCCACAACTCTCAACAACGTGTGCCATTCTAGTGGCTGGGTGCAAACAAACAGTCTTGCGAGAACTAGATAACAACGGTGTAAATAAGACATACCCAGACCCTCGTGAGCATTCGGATGACCTTGTTTAGAAACGGAAGCGGTGATGGAGGGGGTGGGTGGAAATTAGTAAGGGAAGTGGCAATCGTGAATAGACGTGTGATGAAATCCCATTTCATTTCCTTTTTGATGAAAACCGATCGTTTGCTTCTTGCCAGAGCGACATTCATGCATAAGACAACTTGTGAGATTCAAAATCCTACAGCTTCATCTAGCAGTTGACAAGGCTTCCGGATACATAGCAAGTTTGTTGTCTCTTGCTCATTTCGAGCGCCCAAATACCTTGCCCAGATTGGCCCATCAATTGCTCTTGCAGAGACCAAACTTCGCGTAACTATAGTGAGTAAGATATTGGAATGATTGCCTAAGCCACAGTAGGAACAGTCTAACTCCTGGGACAGTTGACCGCAACCATGGATTGTCGCACTACCACCGGCGACGTGGAATTGGAAAGCTCAACAGCTCCTACGACCCCAGACGGTAGCTTGACTTTCAGCCCTGCCTTGCAGGCGTTAAAGTTACAAGATGCCCTCGAAAAGGAGTCCATGTTAAGAGGGAAAGAGACAAGAATCCTAGAGGCACTTGAGGAAATCTGCCCATCTAGTGAAATTGAAGTGAAGAATATATGTTGCATTGGAGCTGGCTATGTTGGTAAGAATGCTAGGTTGAGCCTCGTATTCAATATGCTGAGTGTGAACTTCAGGTGGACCGACTGCAGCTGTTATGGCATATCATAATCCTCACTTGAAGATAACGGTTGTGGATCGGGATGAGGCTCGGATCAAGCAATGGAAGTCGAAACACCTCCCTCTGTACGAACCTGGACTTTATGAAATACTGCGTCCAGCTCGCGACGGGACCAAAGCCATCTCCCAGGGGATTGAAGTGGACACTTCTAAACTTGACAAAATTTCCACCAGCTTCGCATCATTGAAATGTGACCTAGGGGAACCGCAGGTTTCTCAACGTCAACCAAACCTGTTCTTTTCAACAGACATTGCAGGATGTATTAGTGAAGCTGATATGATCTTGATCGCAGTCAATACCCCGACCAAGAAGAGAGGAATAGGAGCAGGAAGAGCGACAGATATGACAGCTTTGGAGGCAGTCACTAAGCAGATAGCAGTCTATGCTAAGCCTGGCGCGATTTTGGTCGAGAAGAGCACAGTACCATGCCGCACCGCCGAGTTCATTCATGATACGGTATGTTGACAACAAGCTTAAAATATAAAATCGTATTGACAGGATTCAGTTGAAAACTTATCGGCCAACTCTCCATTTTGAGGTTCTTTCCAACCCGGAATTCCTCTCTGCGGGAACAGCAATAGTAGATCTTGTCTCACCATCCCGCGTACTTATTGGGAGCCAACCGACACAGGCAGGCCGTCTTGCAGCCTCTGCGTTACAAAGTGTGTATTCTTGGGTTTGCCCAACTAAGATAATGCATACAAATACCTATTCATCTGAGCTTGCCAAGCTTGTCGCAAATGCCATGCTTGCCCAGCGTATCTCGAGTATAAATTCCATCTCGGCTATCTGCGAGAAAACTGGTGCGGACATTCAGGAGGTCAGTAAAGCGGTAGGCGCGGATTATCGAATCGGTGCACAGTACTTGAAAGCCGGAGTTGGCTTTGGTGGGAGCTGTTTTGGAAAGGACATTAGGAGTTTGGTGTATCTTGCAGAAACCTTAGGCTTGCCCGAGGTGGCAGACTATTGGCAACAGGTCTTGAAGATTAACGAATGGCAACGTACTAGGTTTGCAAGAAAGGTTGTACAGAGGTTGAATGGTACATTGATAGGGAAGAAGATCACCATACTTGGCTATGCATTCAAGAAAGGAACTGATGATACGCGGGAGAGTCCAGCTCTGGAAGCGATTCGAATACTACTCGAGGACACACCTCGCGAAATCGCGGTATTTGATCCATATTGTGATCCAAATGTCGTGCGAGATGAGATTGGACGCCTCTGCGGGACCGAAATCCTCAGGGAGAATGGAGGTCCAGTGGAAATATATGGAGATGTATACGAAGCTTGTTCACAAGGTCATGCGGTGGTCATTATGACTGATTGCGACGAATTCAAGAACACGACTTCGACAAGCGCCTCAATGCCGGATAAGATTCATAGTTCTATCGGATCATATGAGGAGCCAGACTGTGAGGACGATTGTTCAGCTTGCGTAATTGACAAGGACAAGGCTGCAAAGAGACTTATTGGTAATGAAAGATTGGACTGGGCCAGGATAGCCTACCATCTCAATAAACCTAGGTGGATTTTCGATGGTCGTAATGTCCTGAATATGGCGGAGATACATAAACTTGACGTCAGAGTTGAAGGAATTGGCAGCGTCGGTTGGAGTGGCCTTTGAGAGCATGAACTTTGACTTCGATTATACGGTTGTTATCAACGGAGAAAGCACCGTTTCCAGGTTTTGATACCCCCCTGATACCTAGTGTAGTTCTTTATAAATTTTTACTTGAATCTTCCGTGCCGTATTATGATTGGTGGTAGAACTAATCTCCTGCAATAATCTCTCTGTTTAGTTGATTCTAATTCTTTCCGATCAAACTATCAAACGATTATACGATCATTGTCATAATTATCCATTCCATGCAATCTTGGCGATTGTCTAGTGATAACTTCTTCCCAAATCCAATTAAATTTCCACGCCGGCTCCTATAGTTCTAATAACTGTCTCACATCTTGAGATATCGACTGGTCCACCAGAGTCTACATAATGACAGGATTGGATGCTTGCCCACTTTTCCAGCATGGGATATAGAGACTCGGACTTTTGAACATGGAGATATGGCTAGTTCAGAGATATCTGGGTGAGCAACACGACCATCAAACTCAAACTAATCCATGCCTTAGCATTAGTTGGTCGTACGCCGCTTGCTGAGCTATTGCGACCCGTAGTAGTAGGAGATGAAGAAGAAGATGAACGTGTTGCTGAAGCCGTAGTTTGCGGTGGACACGTAGAGTAAGTTGTTGTAGTTACAAGAATAGTTGTGGGATGTGATATATCGAGTTGTGAGAAAGGATACCATGCTTGCTGCGATGCCGTGTTTGTCTTTAAAATGCTAATACTGCTCTCACATTTGTCGTGCTCGGAGACACCCGTCCATCCACAAGTCACCGAGCCATATATGTCATCTCCATTTCTGTCTTTCCCACCTGTGCTCGGCGATTCTGTGGCTTGGTTTTCAATGCACTTGAAGTATTCTCCCACGACACCCCCGCTCAGGTCCATCGATCGCGAAACATTTACTGGGCAGTAAGCCAGGCATGTCGCGCCGTATGATGGGTCATTTACATCGGTTATTGCCTGGGTAATGTTTACGACAGGCCCATCACAGCAGCTGGAGAAAGTAGCGGGACCGTACTGATCAACATTATTTAGCGCAGTAGTTAGGCATGGAGCATCATTATATGGTATGGTACCACAGAAGTAGCCGACAGCGTTCTCCGGCCAGTTGCCTCGACGTGGAATATGATTGACTAGCAACAAATTAATACGACAAGACCATGGACATGAGAAAGTAAGGAGGCGGCTCAAGGGCTAGGAAGCCATCTTAAAGATCAAGCCAGCATAAAGAGTTTGACAAACTGCTCTTATGATAACTCCCATGCTTTGAGATCCATTAGAAATATGAATATTCATGTAAGAAATTGACGAACTGCTTAGGACAATTCCTTTCCCATACTGCGGACTAGCCATTGTTTATTTCTGAGATTACTGTGATAGTGAGATGAACGGTCTGTTGAAAAAAAAAAAGAGAAGTCATTGCTACCCCTGACCAGGTAAATAGATGTCAGATGAAGATCACGTGATTTGGTCCTCAAAATCTCCACTTTCGCCAGCAATCAATGATGACCAAAACCAAAACCAATACTACCTCATCCCTAAGCAGTCCAGTCTCATACAGGCCGCCTGATGGGTAGAGCAATAATTCATACAGCCTTGCGCAATACATGAAGTTCTCGTCATGTTGTTGAGAAGTGCTAGGAAGAGAGAGGGACCACAAAACTGATGTTAATCAGCCAATAAGATTGCTTATTACTTCCTTGGCACTTTGATCGTCCTCCAGACCTTTGCCTCTCGAGCCTCTGTGTTTTGTTTTTACTTAACTCATGCCCTTCCTTTTTTCTCTTTATATTCCCGAAACAAAACTCTCACTTCATTACACGTGATTCACTAGTGATATCCGTAACGTTGCCATTAAGCCTGGCCACGTTATTGATGGCATCATCTACAGCCTCAGATGTCTGACAATAGGTAGCCACTACCAGCCCAAGATGGCCGAACCTATGGATATAGATATAATGGCCCCAGATAGCCCGAGGGGGATTAAAAGGAAGGCTGATGCCTTGTCCGTGGTCACGGCACCCAGAAGAATTAGGGTACCGTAGCAAACCATCTCATCTACTTTCAACACACCTAATAAATATCTAGGCTCTCGATCCAGATGTCGTGAACAAAATTGCAGCTGGAGAAATCATTGTAGCTCCTGTACATGCCTTGAAAGAATTGATTGAAAATGCAGTGGATGCTGGATCTACGTCTCTTGAAGTCGTCGTCAAAGAAGGTGGACTAAAACTTTTGCAGATTACAGATAATGGCCATGGCATTAGTGTGAGTTTGCCTGGTTTAGTGTGCAGTGACAACCATTTTCAACTGACATACGACATATTGTAGAAAGAGGATCTTCCCATACTGTGTGAGCGCTTCACTACGTCAAAACTTAAGGCGTTCGAAGATCTAACTTCCATTGGAACTTATGGTTTCCGAGGAGAGGCCTTGGCTAGCATTAGTCACATAGCTCATCTTCAGGTCACAACCAGGACCAAAGATTCCAATTGTGCATTTAGAGCACACTATGATGGTGGTCGATTGGCTCCAGCAAAGCCGGGCCAAAGTGCGGAACCTAAGCCCATAGCTGGCCGTCAAGGTACACAGATTACTGTGGAAGACCTCTTTTATAACGTACCTACCAGACGTCGAGCTTTTAGGTCTGCATCTGATGAGTACAACAAGATATTGGAGATGGTTGGGAGGTATGCCGTACATTGTGATGGAGTAGCTTTTAGCTGCAAGAAACACGGAGAAGCCGGCTCGGGAATTTCAACACAATCGAATTCCTCCACAGTTGATCGTATTCGACAGATTCATGGAGCTGCAGTGGGCAATGAGCTGATAGAATTTACGTCTGCTGATGCTCGATGGGGATTCAAAGCACGAGGCTGGACGACCAATGCAAATTATCATGTCAAGAAGACAACTTTGCTTCTATTCATCAACCATCGTGCAGTTGACTCTACAAATATCAGAAAAGCAATCGAGCAAACCTATGCAACATTTTTGCCTAAGGGCGGCCATCCATTCACGTATCTAAGCCTAGATATTGATCCCGAAAGAGTTGATGTTAATGTTCACCCAACAAAACGAGAGGTCAACTTCTTGAACGAGGATGAAATAATTGAGGCTATCTGCAATGATATCCGGGTCAAGCTTGCAAAGGTCGACACAAGTCGAACCTTCATGACACAGACACTCCTTCCCGGAGCCCGTGTGTCCTTATCCGCAACTCCAGATCTAGTAAAAGCCGCCTCAGACAACGATGGCGCGTCAAAGGCGAAGCCAAAGCCATATGAAAATAACCTTGTTCGCACCGATGCTAAACTCCGCACAATTACTAGCATGCTCCCATCGACTTCTGCTCCAGGTATAAATTCCGAAAACCCCGTCGAATCTCAACCGACGGATACAGATTACACCCTCACCGACCGCGAACTCGTCCCCTGTCGTCTTGTTTCCGTAAAAGAATTGCGCGCCGAAGTGCGAGATGATATGCACAATTCGCTTACAGAAATCTTTGCAAGTCACACATTCGTGGGTATTGTCGATGAAAGACGTCGTCTCGCTGCGATACAAGGCGGTGTCAAGCTTTTCCTCGTAGATTACGGTATGATAGCCAGCGAATACTTCTACCAACTTGGTCTCACCCATTTCGGAAACTTCGGTGTAATTCGCTTTTCGCCACCTTTACCAGTCAAAGAGCTCCTTCAAATAGCAGCCGAACACGAAAAGGCCGCCATGCATGGCACTGCAGAAGACGACTTCGAAGTTGAGGAAGTAGTGGAAATCATCTCAAACCAACTCATCGAACGCCGAGAAATGCTTCAAGAATACTTTTCGCTCGATATCTCCCCTGATGGAGATTTGAACACCATCCCCCTTCTTCTTAAAGGCTACACGCCCTCTCTAGCAAAACTCCCACGTTTGCTATTACGTCTAGGACCACATGTAAACTGGACTGATGAGAAAGAGTGCTTTGCCACGTTCCTCCGCGAGCTAGCTTCATATTATGTACCTGAACAACTGCCACCGTCACCGGGGCCGGGTGAAATAGAAGAGGACCTCGACGAGGAGATTAAGGCGAGAAGGGCGGAGGTAAGGAAGGTGGTAGAGGATGTGATGTTCCCGGCGTTTCGAGCGAGATTGATTGCTACAAAGGGCTTGATGAAAGGTGGCGTGCTTGAGATTGCGAATTTGAAGGGTTTGTATAGGGTTTTCGAGAGGTGTTAGATATTAGATTCTATTATGATATTACTAGGGGTGTAAAAATGGTGGCATTATTCTGGCATTGACTGAGCTGTTATTGAGCTGTTATTGAGCCACTTGTTTGCAGTGGTGTATGATAGATTCTCATGAGGCAAGGAGATTTATGCATGTTA
>Ga0247734_1000818_pt1 | contig 25631 bp, 23 predicted proteins | sample UWRJL103311B2_FD_180933 | JGI IMG/M metagenome (GOLD analysis project Ga0247734, IMG submission 180933) | Plant litter microbial communities from Arlington Agricultural Research Station in Wisconsin, United States - UWRJ-L103-311B-2 | ecosystem: Environmental > Terrestrial > Plant litter >...
GAATTGGGAATTTCATCATGGATGGTCTCCCTGCCCCGAAAATTGAATAACGGACTGTGCAGCTAGGCTGGCGTTTCCGTCGACTGATGTTTTGCATCTATCTCACTGCTATTCTTGATCCATCGTAAAGTTCTGGCGGATTTTGATTGGGCATGTTTGTTGCGCATCTTTCTTGCAGAGCTAGAGATACTATAATAAACGACCTAGTTCCCCTCCAATTGTGTGGTATACACGAGTTGAAAATAAGAGGAACGTGATGAAGCAAAACTGTGGTATGCTATAATACTCTTTCCGTGTTCGACGTTTTCGAACATTGGTCCTGAACAATTTATCTTCGCGAATCATTCTTCTGTGGGATATAATCAAATGGCAATTAAACTTTAGGTTATGCTGATCTTCTAAATATCACAAACCTTATCCTTCCCTCAAATTCTGCACTATCTGTATCATTTCAGGAGAGTATTACCTTTGAGCCACATCGCGGATAACGGGAAAATGGAAATGACCAAAGGTTTATTCTTATCTACATTCTAGCTATGGATATATAGCGGAAGTGAGATCAAAATACTTATTATTCCATACCTGACTTTGCTTGAGACAATGGGAAGGGGAGAGGGAGGTTTGTGGTGATGGTTATCAGATGTACTGTACAGTTACAGTACAGTACAGCCCCACAAATTTGTCTCACAGCTACATGCCAAGACATTTGAGCACTAATGGACATCTTGTTGGTGTCATGATACATCTGGCTACTTTGCAGAGCGTCTGAGGATAAAGACTTTGTCAGGAAAGCTTTGATCTCGATTAGAAGTGGAAAGTGCAATCGGTCTGCCAATCTAGCCATCAACAATCTGGCCATCAACCATCGTTACAATATAGTGAGCGTTGTGTTAGACGGAACACGAGGCATGACCAAGACCCATTGAGAAGTCAAGTCTATGCATCGCACCTTCGCTTTATCCATCACAATAATATAAAAGTCACAGGTTCAAACGATGATGGGCTCTTTAAAGCCCGAAACACGCTTCGTTCTCGTCGAAACTCCAGTACCTTACGTTCTTTTGGTCACCATCAATCTAGAAAAGCGTATGAATGCATTACCGACGGCGGCCTGCTGGGAGTTAGACCGATTGTGGAAATGGTTTGATGATGAACCTGAGCTGTAGGTTATTCCTGGAACCCATTTAGAGTCTCACTAATGTCGATATAAGGCGAGTTGCCATCATTACCGGTGCTGGGACGAAAGCATTTTCGGCAGGAATGGATCTCAAAGGTAGGGCCTTGCCACTGATTCTGGTACACCCAAATTAACTTTTCGGATCTAGAACGGGAATCAGTGACCGCCAACACTGATTATGAAGATGCAGCTCGCAAATTACACTATCCTCCTAATGGTTTCGCAGGTCTTACTTCAAGAGTGGGAAAGAAGCCTATAGTAAGCCCATTCCTATTTCGCTCCTAGAAGTTGATTTGGAAGCGGACAATCGGTCTCAGACCCAGACCTCAACAATTAGTTCATGTAACAGTGCGTGACTCATCGTGCAAAGCTAACAGAAATTACTACATAGATCGCCGCCTGCAACGGCCACGCACATGGCGGCGGGTTCGAAATTGCGTTGAACAGCGATCTTGTAATTGCATCTTCTAATGCTGACTTCCGTTTGCCCGATGTAATGCGTGGGACTGCTGCGTTAATGGGCGCATTTCCGAGAATCTGTCGGACATTTGGGCTTCAACGAGCTATGCTTCTAGCACTCACAGGTTACACTTTGACCGCCAGCGAAGCAAAAGAATGGGGCTTAGTCTACAAAGTTGTTACAAGTGGAGAGTTGATAAACGAGGCTGTAAATACGGCAGCTTTGATTGCAGGCATGAGTCCTGACTCTATCATTGTAAGTAGACTCGGTATACGGGAAGCATGGAAGACCGCAGATGTGGACCAGGCAACTCAAAACACCTCGGAGGCATTTGCGCATAAGCTCATGTCCGGAGAGAATATTCGAGAAGGATTGCTTGCCTTTCGAGAGAAAAGGGATCCCAAATGGATACCCTCGAAATTGTGACAAGTAAAAATCACACTTTGATCTGTAATGCCCCCGGGTCAAGAAAGTTTTCGCAGCTCTTTCAGGGCATATATTAGAATTCTAATTAGTTTAATTCCACGCATGAGCAAGAATATAGAGCATGTATTCAAATATCAATATCCAGCCGTATATCAATCAAAAACCCTCCTGAAAGCTCTCAGATTTGGGCCCTCGTCAAAAATCGCAAACACAATCTCCTCGATTCCCACCACCCCAGGCCGTCTCCGGTCTCCAAATATTACTTTCTTAAATATCCTAGCAACCTCTTCGGGCGGATTTCTAAACACCCCGCATCCCAGAGCTCCTAATACCAAATGCGAGATTTGCTTCTGTTTAGCGATCTGCATTATCAAGCGTGCCTTCATCAGCATGATCTCATAATCTTGCTCGGACTCATAGAATTCCTTCTCCACGCCATTTTTAGTCTTAACTACAACATCAGGGTCTCGAATAGCCGCACAAGAAATCACGTCCACAAAGAACCACTCAGATTTAGGTAGGTCTTGCTGAAGGGAATCTCTGAATACAACAATATCGGGCGAGTAGATTGCAGCGTTTTCGGGAATCCGGTAGAAAGACTCGTTGAGACTGGGATAGAGTGTGCTTCGCATGCAAATGGATTCCTCCTGAGCAACTGCACCATTTAATACCCCTCCACCTGGTCGAAGTGCTGATGCCATATTGAGAACGCCGATTCTAACCCGTGAATCTGACGGCGTGACAAACGCATGAGCCGCATCGTATGTATCTGATTGGATGACGCTGACTCTTGGAGGTTGGTTTTCTGGCCGTGCTGGTGAACCTGTCCGCGAGCTGGCTTGTACTTGTGATGGAGGAGCATGTGGTGGGGCTGGCGATGATGGTATTGCATTTGGTGAATATCGAATAAGCTCTGAAGACTCAACTCCCTGCTCTGCTCTTGGATTTGAATTTAATACCCTTGGGATCTCCTTGTTGATTGTTTCCTTTGCCAGCTTAGCGCGATCCTTCTTCCTCAGCCTCGCAGGCTCGTCCGAGGTTGAATTTGATGCTACTCCGCCCTTTGTTTTGAGTGAATGTATGATATTGGAGAACATTCTTTTGGAATGTGTAGGTGATTCTGTGTCAGGGAACCCTTTAACTCACAGGAGATGTTGACAGAGATAGTGAAGAAGCTGACTCCTGTCCGAAGTAGTGATTAGGTTCAAATTAAAAGATCACGTGGAGGGCGTTCTTCACTGTACTCCAAGGCAGTCTCAAGGCTCCAGCCTTGGAAGTTAAAGACAGAAAGCAAGCAAGACTGGGTTTGGGCTGATGTGATCTAAGTATGTAGAGGTAAAGCTTATTAGTCTCCGGGAAGAATCCATGAAAAGGAATGGGCTGGACCCCCACGTCTAACAACACATTATGGTTGCCATTTCCCATAAAAGAGGGTGTCTTTAGCAAGAAGGAGGTCTTCAACACATTCCATTTTGGGCAAAACGTGAACTAATAAGAGGTGAATCAATCTATTATTCCGTTGCTGTTGCTGAATCAATGGAGTTGAACTAGGTCACGTGCGTCGCGCAGTGTTAGCCCACCTCGCCTCAGAGTGCTCTCTCCCCAAGTGCTAACATGTTCTCATACTGAAATCTTGTCTATTTCGAAGAATTACCAGCGACAAAACGGTAAGCTTTCCAGCAGCAGATATTGCTGATAAGTGGGGCTTGGATCATAAACACGAGGCGGCCGCTGTGGCCTACATCTTCTATTGGTTGCCTCGGGGGCCATTTCCAGTGCGACCAGTAAGTTACTTATTAATATTGGGCAACCATTCACGTGTTGAATTTGTAGAAGAGTGTTAGATCTTCTGCCTTAAGCCAACCCATTGACATATAAATACTTCCCTCTATCCCATTTCAAACATCGAATTTCCCAGCCCATTTTATCTGCACACCACCTCCATAGCAAGCTCTTTCTGACCCATCCTTTAAGTCTAATATCAGCTATGGCTTCCTCAGGCGGAGTCTTTTCAAAAACACTCCAGTCAATCACAACTACAAAGTTAAATGAACTTTCCAAGAAACGCAAAGTCTTTGAAAACCAGAAGACCCAACTCCTTCGTGCCGCTGATCGAGAAATAGACCAGAAGACGAAACTTCGTATTCTTGTTGATGGAGTCAAGAAAGCCTTTTCCCTAAAAACATCTATAAAAAAACGAGGATTTCAGCACGGGGGTACTGGTCAAATCATCTATAGCAGTACGAACAATCGCCGTTTGGAAATCTGTAGGTATTTACTTCGTGGATGACTATCTTGAATGAGTCATGTATTTTCAGACACAATGATGCTAATATGATTCCCAAAGTAATTAAGAACTTGGAGCGATTTCTTGCACAGGCTCAATATGACCCGTCGGTTTCTGCAAAACTCCTACACGATTGGGAGAGCTCTCTGAACCAGCAATTGAATATTACATCCCTCAGATACCGTATGTAACTTGCTAAAGTATAGTTGTTCCTTCATGGTACCTACAACCGGCCTTATCATCGCCAACTCTTCGTAGATTTCTGGAGATAAACGAACGGTCCACGTAGATTCCAGAAGGGTTCCTCATGCGTTTCTCCTCTGCTTTCCTCTTACATAACATCACTAACATCTTGGCACTCCAGAATATGCGACTTTGTATGGCGAATTAGTGACCGAGTGGCTTTCCTTAGAGCAAAAGCATATTCAAACTGATGCCGACCCAGAAATGAAAGAGGATTTCGAGCACGTACGTCGAGAGGAACAACTCAAGGATGAAGGGCGAGCCGAGTGGTAGGTACTAATTCATTATCGGCTGGTCTGAAGGAATACAAGATCCATTTGTTTCTATTATGACCTGTTATATTCATAGAACTTGCTGTGCTTTACTGTTCTATGGAACGATATAGGCTCCCCAGTTTAAAAGGTCCCTATATATTTATATTTCATGCTAACATGCTACTTAGGGAAAAGCATGTCTTTCACCCCTATGAGACAGATCAAGGTGCCATAGCGGACTATCTCTCTGCTCTATTCGAACACAGTAACAACAAAGCAGCCATTAAAGCCCTGGCTGCTTTACGTTTTAGCGTAGAAGCATTTGAATCTTCACTATCGGTCCCAAATCAGTTCACCGAAGAGGTCCTACGTTGGACAATCCATGGACTACTTACTTCGGGTCTTCTTCCCGACGAGAAAACTGCAGCTTTGAAAGACTTTCTGATGAATAGTGTGATATTAAGTGAAGTTGCTGATGTTCTTAATATGCGTCTTGCGGCGCTTGATGATTGGGAATGGGAAGCAGATGGCTTGCCAGTGGAGCAACGCCGCCATGTTACAGGGAAATATCACATATATATTGAAGAAGATCTACTGCAAGCAATATTCTTGCAATTTATCGGCATCAAGTGGTCTGTTTTCTTCAAGAGTGCTTTTATAGAGTTCTCCCAATTTGAAGACGCTTGGAAGTCATTGCGTGTGAGTTCAAGTTTACAGAACTACCCAATGTCTAAAACAGTTTATATCAAGCTAACATTCATTTTCTTTAGACTCCCATCACAAAAGACAGTCTTGAAAGACGTGAATGGTTTCTTGGCAAACAAGATCAATTGCAAAGTGTGCAGGGAAAGCGACAAGCCCTGTATAACTCTAATTACTTTATGTCTCAGCTTCCAGACTCGGAATATCAAATACTAGGAAGCTTAGAAGGGGAGGAAGAAGTTGATTATGACAGTCGTCTCCACAAACGCTCAAAGAATGATAGTGACTTAACACAATCCTCAGGTATGCAACATTTCTAGTATCAACATCAGACCTATTTCCCATAAACTTCAAGACGTTCTTCACTAGATCTCATTCTTCTCTAGATGTTTTGCAAGACTTTGATTTTGACAGCTTTCTACATTCAGGGCACGACCCTGCCTTGCAGGGATATCAATCGCAACTTATGCTATTGCAACAACAAAATAACAATAGAGTGGCATTGGCGTCAGCACAAGCCCCCAACCCAAATCAGATGGCTGTACCGCTTCCACAACACCTAAGGCAGGCACAAATGCAGGCACAATCGTATGCACTACGACAAGCACAAGCACAAGCACAAGCAGCAATGCAACAAGCGCAACCGATGTATCACCCGCAACCGCCCATGCGCACACAGGCCATCAACAGACAACAAAAACAATTGCAGATGAAACCCTCTGATGACTATAACTTTGAAGACCCTAACAAGAAACCAAGATCACCTATGGAAACGAAACAATTTCTTTTGCACCTCTTATCCACCGAGATGCTAATCAACACTCGACTGCATGGCGAGTTCACATGTGTCCACTCCGAGTTTGATGCTTGGAGTCCATCTTTGCCACATTCTACAATTCATGCGGTATTGTCATTTTTAGGACTTTCAGAAAAGTGGCTAAGATTTTTCCGAACTTTCGTTGAATCTCCGCTTAAGTTCGTGAACAGCGGGATATCCGAGGAACCCAGAATCAGAAAAAGAGGTGTTCCTGGCGCCCATGCACTTTCAAATGTATGTGCGGAAACAGTCCTCTTCTGCATGGATTATGCAGTAAATCAAAAGACAAACGGCCAACAGTTGTATCGCATGCATGATGACTTTTGGATATTTTCTCCATCCCATGAGACCGTGGTAGCTGGCTGGGAGGCTATAACAGACTTCACCAAAGTTATGGGTGTTCATCTGAACTACGGAAAGTCTGGTAGTGTAAGAATTCACCGTGATAAAGATGAATCTGGGATGATCCACCCTTCTCTCCCAAAGGGCGACATTCGATGGGGATTCTTGCATCTCGATCCTGTCTCAGGCCACTTCATCATAGATCAGGGAATGGTCGACATTCACATCGCGGAACTCAAACGACAACTTCTAGACAAGAAGAGTATCTTTTCATGGATCCAAGTATTCAACACATTCGCGAGTCGATTCTTCACATTCAATTTTGGGAAACCCGCCAACTGCTTTGGCCGACAACATGTCGATTCCATGCTAGAGAGCCTGGAGCGAATTCAGCGAAGTATATTCTCGGATAAAAGCGTGATTGATCACCTCAAAATGACGATACAAGATCGTTTTGGAATTCTGGATATACCTGATGGCTATTTCTACTTCCCTGCTAATTTAGGTGGACTTGAACTTCATAATCCTTTCATTGGGCTAGTCCAACTTCGTGATTCGGTCTACGGGCATCCTGAAAGTGCTTTGGATTGTTTTTTCAAAGCAGAGGAAGAAGCATATCAAAAGGCTAAGATTGCATACGAGACCGGTAAAGTATGTAATATCATGCTCTCTAATAAGAGCCTAGGAGCTCTTCCAGGATATGTAACAGCGTTCAGTGATACTGGTGTCTTAAGGCAATTTCTATCTTGTGCAACAACCAGCTTATATTGTGCTTTTAGGTTGTTCAGTATAATGTTGAAAAGCCACCAGGAAATTTGGATTTCATGTCGTATGAGGAGTTTTCGCGCTATCGCGAAGAATTTTACTCTCCGTATGAGGGAAATCTGTATTCAGTCTTCAATGAACTTCTCCAGCAACCGGGAGCGGAAATTGTAGATGTCAATGAAACCGACCTCACAATACTAGTAAGCCCGTCTCACCCTGCGCTTCTTAGTCTAGACAAAACAGCTTCAAAGTTGAAATTATTGAAGGCTAGACTCTTCTCTTGCTGAATCTGCAAACTCCCAGAAGCGCTGCTAAACTTACAAACAGAATAAGTATCCAAGCTTGTCAGACGGCTATTGGAGGTGGGTGGCTCAACTCTACGGTCCTGATATGATCGAGAGGTTCGGAGGTTTGCACATAGTCGACGACGGTTTACTGCCTATTGGAATGGTAAACCTTTTCCGAGAAGGTAAGGTGAAGTGGCAAGGATAGAACTAACTGATATACTGCTCTGCGCCGGAAATTGAATCATGAAACTAAGGAGGGGATAATGTTGGGGGCAGTTAGTCACTGGGGAACTTTAGAGATGTGAAAGTCTAGATAACTTCAGTAGTTCATTTTCATCTTAATTTGAAACGATTTCGTATCCTACTACTCACTGATCTTTGATGTATTATGGCTGTGAAAGTCAAAAGAATATATAAAACCTAACTTAAAGCTAAACGCCGATACGTCCGGTGGCAAAAGCTGGTTACCCCACGGACTCCGATCATCAACATCACTCAACATGCTGCCCTTGTCATCGACTACAATATATTATTAAAGCATCTTAGCTGATTTTGGTCCTTATATTTTTATTTGAGTTATATCCTAAAAACTAGAACGATAAGCAAATATGCTTCCAGTGGTTCCAACGCCTACGGTTCCCATACAATTTGTGCCTGCCACAACTGGGGAGGTCATCTCGTTAGGAAAGATCAAACTGCGTGTAATGGAAGATGGAAGTCGGACCGGTGAGCATTCTTCGCACTTCCCATCTTTTATCTCCCCAAAGACAAAGCTCGCGCTACTGTACCAAACTTACACTGCAAGATAACCGTATCTCGACCGTCGAACTAATCATCCCGCCGCGCACACCTGGACCACCCGCTCACTGGCACGAGATGCACGATGAAACCTTCCTTGTGACCAGAGGTACCGTTCGATTTCACGTCCCCGAAGCTCCTGGTTTGGAAGGGAAAATCGTGGATGCGAAGGAGGGCGATTATGTCGTTGTCCCGACTAGAGCTCCTCATACCTTCTCAAACGAGACAGATGAGGAAGTACGAGTTATCAATACTTGCACACCGGTATGTTCAACTTTCTCTTTAGTATTTATATGTACAGTGCTAGTCGAGAGCGAGAGAAAAAAACCTAATATAAAAGCAATAATAGGCGTTTTATATTCATTATTTCAAGCTAATGAGCACGATGATTGGGGAAGGTCAGACGATGACGAAAGAGATCAATGAACAGGCGATGGCGTATTATGCTACAATTCCCGTGCAGAAAAATGGATAGTCAAATGGATGATTTGGTCCTTGAATGTTGCAAGTGAAGGATAGCTTGGGGGTACAATTCTATTGTATTAGTTTCCAAGTTCCATATATCAGGGTCTTGACATTGTTTAGGTAGACTCTACCGCGATACTAACGACTATACATAAAATCCGATCTCTCTTACCTCTACTAAGCTGTCAATTCCACCTTGACCAATAGGCATTTTAGGCGAGAGCCCCTATTATCTTCTCGCTTCCAGGGGTACCTAACCTTGCCGAGGCTAAAATAGTGCGCTAAGGTAGTACAATTATTCAACGGGTCATGATTTCGACATACGATGAGCATCACAACAAATCAAGATGGTTTTATAACACTTATTGTATAGAATGTCCAAGGCCACTCTCCATACCGCCTACAAAGCCCTCCTCCAGAAGAACACACTTTCACCAAGTCCCGGCCAAACAAAACTCGTCACAAGACTTGCAAAGCTTCAAGACGAGCTCACAAAATCACCCACTACTCCTCAGAGGGGAGTGTACATTTTTGGCGATGTAGGGACTGGAAAATCGCGAATTGCTGACTTGTTCTCCGATACGCTCCCGGTTTCGGTGTCAAGGCGGCGAGTTCATTTTAATGAATTTATGATAGATATCCACAGGCGGCTGCACCATGCTCGCTCTCAAAGTTCCTTCTCCGGCGACCCTTTGGTTCAAATCGGACGAGATTTACGGAATGAGAGCCAAGTTTTGTGTTTTGATGAATTCCAAGTCACGGATATTGCAGACGCGATGATCTTGCGGAGATTATTTGGTGCCATATGGGAAAATGGAGGCACGATGGTGAGTACCAGTAATCGACATCCAGACAAGCTTTATGAGAATGGGTTGAATCGGAGCTTGTTCTTGCCGTTTATTGCAGAGCTACAGGAGAAATGTGAGGTATGGAGACTTGAGGGGACGCGTGATTATAGGCTAGGGAAAGGTTTCAAAAAATCAGCTGGGCGAACGGATATCTTCTTTACCAGTGCTCAAAAGTTCGCCGAAGTCCTGGCCGAGAAAACCAGCGGTGCAGAAATGAAGGAAACCGTCATCCCGGTGTTGATGAATCGACAGTTGAAGGTTCTGGGAGCTGCATCCAAGCAGGAGGGAAAGATTGTCGTGAGCAGCACTTTCGAGGAGCTATGCCACGCTTTCTTAGGCGCGGCGGACTATCACGCCTTGTGCCAGGCGTCGGATACGATCTTTCTCACAGGTCTCCGTAAATTCAAAGCCGATGAATTGGATTACGTGCGACGCTTCATAACACTCGTTGATCTCGCATATGAAGCAAAAACTCGGATCATATGTTTGTCAAGCGTGCCTCTCTTAGAAGTATTCGCCAATATTGTTCCGAGGGAGATCCCAGTGGAGGGAGCGCTCCGAGAAGTGTTAGAGAGGAAGATGACGGTGAAGGGAGAAGGAGGGAGCTCGAGCAGTATGATGAGCACGTTTGTTGGAGACACAGAATGGTCGGCCACAGGTCTTTCCACGGCCTCGTTAGCGAGTAATGGTGCTGGTGAAAGCGATGTTAGATTTGCAGTTGGGAGGGCAGTTTCACGACTTTATGAGATGGGATCGGGTGATTTGTAACAAAACTGAATCTTGAGACGGGGTTGGAACGGCATTGAGACGGGGTTCAAATAGTCATGATGAAGTTAACTCAGAAACACATCTCACTCATTTGCAACAAACTAGAGTTAGATGAGATTGCCTTCAATAAGTCGGCAGTAATACCATAAGAACCAGATTTGATATCAGCAGCATTCAGAATAATATAAGATCTATCTATATTCAATTATCCCATCTACCCGAAGCATGTCTCGGTGCTCAACAGCAGCTTCTCCTCTCACATCAGACTTCGAAAGTATGGAGAGAAAGCTTGATGTGATCTTTAGCATGTCCTTGGCATTTCTTCGGCCTTGAAATATGGCCCCTGTTTAGGTTATGTCTACTAGTTGAGTTATAAGGGCAGCATTTGATGGAAGTAGTACTGTATTGACAAACTTATGTCATTTAAATTACACTGGAAAATTAAATAGGGATAATAACAGGCACTGATTTATAAAATAAGCAGCAAGTCCTTTATTGCATCTTTGATGTACCTGTATTGCTAGCGGATGATATTATCGAGCACTACCCAATGCTTAATAGCTGTTTCTCTCACGAGATTCCTAATCCTTTAATAGGGACCATAGTGTGTACTCTGTAGTACTCTATAATTATACACATTTCTCAATGTGAAGTGTTCCTTATCCAGTCAGGATGAGATGGACGTATTAAATCGGCATTTTCCCGCCTAGGACTATGCCTTTTCTGGGTTCCAACGGTCGTTTTCCTTTGCTGGCCCATCAATAATCATCTTGTGATGTTTCTGTCTCATCCAAAGCCCTCAACACCTCCTCAATCTCCTTGGGATCACTTATTCCCCAAACCCCACCACCTTTCACCGTGTCCTTTCCCCTCATGCCAACCTCTTTGCCTACCAGATTCCTTCCCACCTTGCCTGGTCCGATGCCTATCCAACGTCTCACACCCTGTTCCTGATCAAGATATTTGATAGAATCCCACCACCTCACTGTCTCTACACATTGTCTTGCCCACAAATCCTTCAGGTCCTCTTTACTCCTAAATGGTCTCGCCGTCACATTACTCACACATTCCATTACCCCGGGAAACGTCACGATATCCTTATCCTCTTGTCCCTTAACCCTACTCTTCCCTTCTAGTAACTTTCGCATTGCGGTAGCCGCAGGTTGCATCAGCGGACTATGAAATGGGCTATCACCTTTCAAAGGCACCGCCCTCGGGTCATGACCTCCAAACTGTCTAATATGCGTAATCAAGGTCTGGATCATCGCCATATTGCCACTCAGCACAATCTGGTTTTTGCTGTTCTCATTCGCAATCAACACCTGTTCGATCGGCGGTACTTCCGCACTCTCCGCTTTCGTACCCAGGTTATGGTGGCCGAGAAATTCGTGGATCGAAGCGACTAATGACGTTAAGTGATCGGGCTCGGTGACCAAAGCGACCATCCCATATTCTCCCCCGTGCGTTTCCCGTGCTTTGCGTGAGCACTCTGCCATTATCTGTGCTCGTTCCCTTACTAATCGCAAACTATCCTCGTAAGACACAAACCCCCCAATCACCAGCGCGGCAAACTCCCCTAACGAATGTCCTAAGGTAACATCAACTCGTTCCATGGTCTTGAACCCAAACTCCCGTTCTAGAATTCGCAGAATAAGGATTGAGGACGCCATTATGGCAGGTTGGGCTACTCCGGTAGCTGTTAACGCGCTGTGGGGCCCTTCTTCGATTATTTTAGAGAGCTTGAACCCCATAATGTGGTCGATTTCTTCGACGAGGGGGGTCGCGGTTTTGGGAAAGGCTTCCAGCCATGGTGTGAGCATTCCTACTCTCTGTACGCCTTGCCCTGCTTGCTTGTTAGTCACAGTTGGGGGGGATGTTGCGGGGGAAGCTTGTACCGGGGAAGAATATGGCAGTTCTCGGCCGCGAGGATTTGGAGGAGGCATAGCGTATGCCATGATGTGAAGCTCTGCACAGCTGTGGGTGTGATCTAATTCGACGCAGTGTGGTAGTTGCGAAGGGGAGCATGGGTTGTTCAGCCTTGATAAATGGCTTTGGCAAGCCGTACGCAACGCGCTTCATTGCGAGAAGCTATTGCTAGTAGTTTCACTGCATGTGCGAAAGTGTGCTTGGGGTAGTGACTGGGAACAACACTAGAATGTGTTGGTGTTACCGCTCCATTGGAAGTTGATGCTCACTGTCGCTACAAGGCTGGGACCGACCCGTGGGCCAGCTCGGAAGTCAATGTTACCCCAAACCCCACACCAAAGATACAGGGGAAGCGGAACCCCACCAAGACTCGGAGAAATGCATTGTATAAAGAATCAAAGATATTAATGAATTAAAAGCTGAAGGTTTTTGAAAAAGAAGTGGTATTTTGCTTAAAGTGTTCATAAAGTGTATATTAAATCTAACGCCCGTACACCTGGCAACATCTATAATGAAATAGTCATAGACGAATCCGACTTTTAGGACTCTAGCCAGTCTAAAAACTGTGGTGTGAAATAGCTGACAATAATTGTAGCTCCTGCTCTTAATATACCTTCTGTGACCTCAAATGCCATAGTCTTTAAATCAAAAACTCCTGCTTTGGCTGCAGCGTGAACCATGGCAAACTCTCCACTAACGTGATATGCTGCCACTGGCATGTTTTTGCCAATTTCCTTTGCGTCGCTAATGATGTCTAAGTATTGGCCTGCGGGCTTGACCATTATAATATCAGCACCCTCACCGATATCTCTTTCAATAGCTCTGCGAGCAAGTCCTCGACCTCCAGGGGGGAGTTGGTAGCATTTTCTATCTCCAAAGGAGGGCACCGATCCAGCCGCATCTCTAAATGGGCCATATAGACAACCAGAAAACTTAGCTGCGTATGACATGAGTACCACTTGGTGTGCAATTCCTGCCTCGATCAACTTGAGCTTGATGGCCCGAATTCTACCGTCATTCATATCGGAAGGTGCCACGCAATGCGCGCCAGCCTGTGCATATGCGATTGCAACATCCGATATACGATCGATCGAGGACTCGTTGTTGAGACTACCATCTTCCCGTAATATACCACAGTGGCCGTGTGAAGTATATTCACAGAGACACACGTCTACCACGATGAAAAGCTGTGGGAATCGCTGGCGCAAAAGACGAATACTAGCCATAACAGGTCCATGTGGATCATCTGCAGCGGTCCCTAAGGCATCTTTGATCCCCGGGGCAAGAGGTACACCAAATAGTATAACGGAACGTAAACCTTTGCGAATGAGGGGCTCGAGGTGAGGCACAATTTTATTGATGCCGCGACGATGCTGGTCTGGGAGGGATGGAATGAGGGTCTCTTCGTCATCGATGTCAGATATAAAGAGAGGATAGATGAGCATCGACTATTGTCATATTAGCATCAGCTGGACACTTGTGTTTGCTGACAGGTGTCCCAACCATACCTTAGTCAGTTGTCTTTCAGCCTGCCATGACCGCGCAAGAGGATGTGAATAGCCTCCATGCAGTTGGCTCGAGATGTCTCCAGCAATGCTCACACTGGTTGCAGATGTGCTGGCGTATGATCTTGCTCTTGAAATGTGCGAGCGCCTGTCGTCAATGGTCGAGGCCGAGGAGTTTACGCGACCCATTTGCCTACGGTCGCTGGCGCTGTCTCTGAAGGCAAGATCTTGGAGGAAAGACATGGTTGTATTTGCCAGACAAGAACAGCGGAAGTGGAGTTGTGTAAATGGTGGAGAGAACTAGATATTAAGTACTGCCGGCTTGTAGGAGGTCCGATTTAAATATGTGGTAACTGCTCTTCAAGTGGCGGCTTAGTAGCCAGTCAGCCGCAATTGATTGACGATCGAACCCGAGGTGGTCAGCTCTTGGAGCGAAGGTCTTAACAGGAACTGGAGGCTAGAATTGAAGCCGCAATAAAATATATTACCGTTTCTTCTGGCCGTAAACAGAGGGAGGGGTTAATTAAATGGAAGGATACTTCGGGATCGGGATGGCAAACTTCAAGAAGATTTTGGAAGTCGTCGGGAGTGAGAAACCATGTCAATCTGTGACTGGCTGGCCCCAATTAAAACCTCTCCCGGGTTGGCCGATGGGTATTGACTGGTATGTACGAAGTACGGATGTATGAGGGTGAACGTGACCCAATCGGCTAATTCGGGATAACGGTGGTCTTGGCAAAACCCGAAAGTCTACTAGTCTGAAGTCCCAATCAGAACAAGAGAGTTCGGTCAACCCTGAATTCCTTCTTCCGAATCACCACCCCCATCACCTCAATCACAACTCGGAACAAATGGGCATTTACCTATAGTGCATTTTGCTGTAATATCTTGGTTCTGGTTCAGACAGCTGAGAAGTGTCCTGGGGGGAAATCCATAAAGAAGAAAAGCAGTATTAACTTCTATACAGGATATTGTATCATTCACAAAGGCGAGCGAGCAGAAGCTGTGTTGTCCCAAGCAGAAATACACAGAATGGAGTCTGGACAGTTAGCATCAGCGTCTCTGATATATTGTACACGTACAATTCAAAATGCTGGCAGCAACCAAGCACAGGCTACAAGCTAATATATGTACAAATGGCCTGCTTTACTCCAGGACCTACCTACATGAGTGGTTGTTCCTAGGCCGGCGTGACAGCCTTTGAAGAGTATAAGAATACCATCAAGGCTTTTCCATGGTGTGGATATATTCCAGAAAAGTATGAATCATGGTTTGGTGAACCTGATTTCTTTCTTTGAGTTTCAGAGATTGTGTAAATTGCCATACCCGTCTTAAGTCAGTTTTCACGTGGCTAGGAAATTAGAAGCGTTGTTTGGTAGCATTTTGCCGAAAGCCTCTATGGCCGTAGGCAGTAATAGCAGGAAGTAGTAGTCATTGTTTCATAAAGTATACTACAGGAAACTTTGAACTTTCTTTGTTATTCAACTTTATAAATGAGTCAGCTTTTAATGTTTTATATTAGAAGATGTCTCGGAGAACTGGACAAGTGTTGCATGCTTTTTCTTTTTTCTGCCTGTGGAAATCTGCATAGCCCAGCCTTGATTCCAAAGCATCTTACTAGCAGTAGAGGACCATTATAGTTTCATCATTGTATAGGGCTTTATAGAACAATCCCAGATGAGATCTAGTAAATATGGTTTGGCTTAAGCCTTGGCAAGGTGCATATCCTTTTTACCGAAACTGCTTAACTGCTGAAGTGCTCAACTGATTGTCTTGAACATTCAAGCAAGCCTCCGAAGCATCAACACCAACAAAGACCCCTAGGAAGAGTTAGTAGCAGTCAGTCTCTTGGATATGCCACATATTGTCTCGTAATCAACGCATTCCTTCACTTTCTCGATCGTCATTCTGTAGGTGTGGCCTCTTTCCTCCCGCAAACCCCTTTAATAAAGAGAGTCAAACCCATCGCTTGCAGTTTGCATATGACACTTACTCCAAGCCCCTTCGTTGCTCGAGCAGGCGAGGGCTTGACTTCAATATCATCTACATATAACGCCTCAGATATCTCATGTTGTTAAATCAATTTTCTCCATCTATCTCCTCTGGACTTTCCCAATCGAGCATTAGTTTAGTTGTACTTTACGCGGACCTTCTTTCTCTTCTTTCTCTTGTCTCTCTCCTTCTCCTTTACCGCCGTCCACGATTGAATGGTCCCAAATAAACGGAAAATCCCACCCCGGCCTAACCTTGAATAGGCGGCCGTCGCAAAAATAAACAAACTCCTCCAAGTCAACCGTCTCCTCTCCTTCCTCCCAACTCTCCCCAACTCTCCACCATCCACACACAAAGAATCAAAACCCCATCCATCACTCACGCTACGGGTTGCTTGTAAGAATACAAGCAGCCCATCTTTTCTCATACTCTCCTAGCAGCAAGCTTTTTGGTCAAACTCACCTGGCTGCACCAGGTCATCTTTTGCCTACCATGTTGACCTACGGGAAAAAGAAGAGGTCCATTCTTCCTAGCTTCCGTACTTTTCGGGGCTCAAGTAGACTTTCTGATGCCAGAAGCAATTCAATTCATCTAGGTATGTTTGATATTGCTCTACTATCACACGCCTTCGATCTTGCTTCGATCTTGGTTTGGGCCGCGGTGGCCAGATATTCTGCACTCACTTCGAGAACCTAACGCAGATCTCTCCCTCTCCTCTCTATCTTGGAAACCTCTCCAAATTGCACTCAAAAGTTCTAGCGTCTGGTTTGAAATTCTGACCTTTCTCGATAGACCCTAAGAGCGCCAGCTGTACGGTTTTGCCTCGGCCGTCAGAGCAAAGTCTGCGCATGACGCTTCACGATGACTCTATCGATGATCTAGCTTCACAGATCTTGTCCGACGATACCTCATTCAATATGCCTGCTGCTCCAAGTATCTATCGAAACCCCCGTCACAGTAGGACTATGCCTCAATTTCCCTCTTTGCAGAACAATACACAAAGTTCTCGTGCTCCTGAGATAAACTCCTTTGCAGACGTCCCTGAACGCAACGAGAGACAATTTCTCGGTCATCCTACAAACTTACTCAACAATTCCTCGAGGGATGTTGCAACCGAAGAGGATCATACAGCAGGACGAGAGATGCCACCTATTATCCCACGCAAATCTTCAAAGCGGAAGTCTAAGAAGAAGGGACACATTAGACGGTTGATTGGCGGTAGTTCTGCTCCAAGTCCACAACTCTCCCCTCAAAGACCACTAATCTCTCGTCCGAGACTCATAGGCTCGACCTCAACTATGCTACTATATGACCCTCTTACAGGTACATCCACAAGGGTTTGTGATTTGAACCCGAACCAGATTATCACCAGTGCAGCTTCAGCTGCCGTGGCCAGTAATAGTCAAAGAGGCGCATCCACAAGATCTAGTTCAGTCGAGGTATCTGGTCAAACTCCCAGCAGTTCAGCATCAGCTGCCATAGCAGGAAACACTTGGAAAGGTGCTTCTACAGGTTCCAGCTCACTCGATATATCTGGTCCAGCTGTCAATAGTTCAGCGTCAGTTAGCGGCAGCGCCCGAAGTGGTGCTTCCTCAGGATCTAGTCCAGTTTTCAATCATCTAATGTCAACGACAATACTACGCGACGGTCAAGGAGGTGCTGCCACAAGACCTAATGCAAGACAAAACTCTGGCCCCATCAGTGGAAGACAGATATCCGGTCCTACCAACCTGAAACATATATCTGGCCGGAACCTCAATAGTTCAACATCCGCTTCTACAGCAGTAAATAGCGGAGGTGGTTTTCAGCAAACGCCTAGTGCTATGGGAGGCTATCATTCGGAGTTGGTATCGCCACCAATTACAGGCAACATCGGCCTAGACGTTCCAGCAAAGGTCGCTGCAATGCAGGCATACACCATAGAATTAAAAGGTCCTCCTCCAATCGCAAAGCCTAAAGCAGAGGTTGGTAAGAATATAATGCAAAAGGCCAAGAATGTCATCAGTTCCTTCGGTAAGAAACGTGACACTGTCCAAACTCCGGTCCGTATCAATCAGCGAGATACAAAACACGTCACAGATAAAAATTATCCTTGTAACATCAACCCTACAATTGTTTGGAAGCAGTGTGATGCTTCTTGGAAAGACGCTGACAGCCAGCTACCCAGAATAGGCAAGAATGTGAATGAAGGTAAGTACTATACAGAATTGCTTATTTTTAGAGTGTAACGCCACTAACTAGCGATTATCAGCTCAGAGTTTTGCCAATCCTAAAGTAGCCTCCAGATGTGGCACATCTATCCCACGCAAGCCAGTTCCTAATGATGCACGATCAATCAGAACAAATAAATCATTTCATACCGAGGAGCGGTCTTCTAGTGATCCATTTTCAGATGATCGGCAACTAAGAGACAGCTCCCAAGATGAAAATAGCTCTGGTGATGTTAGTAGAAACAACATAGCTACAGTGCGCGGTAACGATAGCTATAGACACCTCTTGAACAATATTCATACTAGAGGTCATGACAACAACTGCGCAAGAAGCGTTGTCGACGACGAAGTGTCTACAACTCGTGGGTTTAACAGATTGGGGGGATTTGTCATTCCAGATACTACTTCAGCACGGATCCCCGAAGATATTCCGCAATTACCAGCACGGGCTCAACACCTAAGAGAAGAGTTTCCATCCATGAGACACCACCGCATTCAATCCAACATGGATGACATGCTTCTTTCGTCCAGTCCAGACGCACAATCTACCCCTCGCATTCGTTTAGAGCCGAGCTTCGAGCGTAATGGTACCACTAGATTGAGAAACGTTAGTGCAAGCTCGAGGTCACTCTTTGATCCCGATAGCTCAAGTCTGGGAAACCCCGCCAGCATGGACTTTGATACTTCCTCATCTCATCTACTTCCAACTGTTGGACTCAACAACCACGGCAAGAGAGAATCTTCACCAGTCCCAGAACAATCTTCTCTTGGGCTCGAGCCTCGAGCTCAGGTCATTCCCAGACGCAAACGAGCAAAGCAACGCCCTTCGTCAAGCAAGCAAGATTCAAAGACACTTGGTGACAGCTGCTCTCAAAGCACTGGCTTTCCAGGATATGGGTCATCAACAGGCATGCGCACTATGGCGAGTGCTGGAACTGCTGGAAATGGCAATATCTCTTCCATGAACCATGCTACGCAAGGATATGGCCGATCGGCTTCCAATCACACACTTACGAGTAGTGGTACTTCTCGAGGCTGCAGCAGCTATTCCATGAACACTGGAGCTCAAGGTTTCGGACGTCCCATGAGCAGCTACGCTATGATGGACAATGGTCCCATCAGAAATGGTAACATCCATTCCCTGAGCACTTCTTCTCGAAGCTTTGAGGGGCCGGCTAGTAATACTGATATGTTGCCTAAGGCTGACTATAGAGCAGATCAGTCTACTGGTGAACTCTCCGTATCTACAACCTCTAATTCTCGGCACATTGGAGGGATGTTGGTTCGGAAGGATGCCAATGCCAAGATCTCGAATGCTCCGTTTATCATGGATACTAGTGGTCCATCTTCGGTGGACCGCATCATGGCTGACAGTGGCATTGATGAGCTTTCAAGAGAAGCTGAGGATCATGATGTCTCGAGAGGTTTTGGCAGACTTCAACTAGGCCAGCCTAGATCATTTTCTAATGACACTTCGAGTCGAATCAAGAAGCCATCTGCATTAAGACCGGCTGGAGAACATACCAGCAGTAATGGAAACAGAATTTGCCTTCCTTCTCGCACTGATGCCACAGTAGCCTCAGGACACGATGGCAGCAGGAGCATGATGGATATTGATGAGTTGCAGACGGATCGAACTGCTTTGATGAATGGATCCGATATGAATTGAGCTTTTTGGTGTGTAGGCTCTACGCCCTTAAAATTGTTGGGGATATTTAACACTTTCGCTGGAAATACCCTTGACGAGACAATCATAGGATAAGCTGCCGGTTGCATTTATTTCATGTGGTTATGGGATAGCCTGGGGATTTCGTTGGGACTTTCATATTTCACGACTTGCAGCGGCATCTAACTATGCTTTAAAGCATGTGCTGCTTATCAACTTTTAAAGTAAATACAAGTGCTCTATCAATCACTACACCTACTAATACATTCTGCAGGCACGACACGACATTTCACATTACGAATGCTAGTTCCTTTGCCGATTACATGTCAGTTTGTATGAGTATACCTGTGGGCTCACGAGGACTTATAATGCACTTTAAATGCTGGTTTAGCAGGGCACATCAAAAGTTCATTCACTTGATCAAATTGATGGGATTGCAAATCTTGCATATTTGAGGTAGCTCTCAGGGCATTTTAGTCTATCTCAGTAGCCTAACAGTAATTAAATTAAAAGTACAGCTGTGCATTTGTATCGTCGCTCGCTCATAATCATCTGGGTATCTCATATCATAAAATTACAGCATTATTCTCTCCTCCTTCGTGGCATGTACCTCTAGTACGCGCGATGGCTTCCACGTCCATCAGTACCATGCATGCGTCTAGTTCCAGCAGCCTGATAATAAACCGTTAGCAACAGCACCTTCAATATAAAACCCTGGATTGTATTATGTAACATACCTTGACACCAGGACGATGCGTTAAGCTTCCCTTCAACTTCATCATCGCACCAGAGATCTTGTCCCCGATACTGACCTTCCGTCGAACTGGGGTGTGCGTAGCATGATGGGCATGGCCGCGGCGAGCAGTCGTGGTGTGATGCCCTGCCGTAGCGTGGCCGTGGGGATGGACAGTGGTGGTTGTCTTCACTGTTTTTGTGGTTGCGTTTCGGCCGCGGAGACGGGTCTGTCAAGGATACATTCGTTAGCTAGGAGTTCTTTTGTTTTGTAGAGTGAGGGCTATTTTAGGGGAAGTATTTGAGTGGTGAAGGGCTTACCATGAGAGTTGGTTTTGTGGTGCGGGTAACGGTGGCGTTATTACGACGACGGGTTCCGAATGCCATTTTGGTGGTTTGGGGTTGGATTTGTGTTGGGTGGTATTGATTGGTGTGAAGGGTGAAGAGTTGATATCCTGAATTGAGTTTGTTTATCTGGAAGCTTGTAGATAGATGAAGATGGTTTGATGGTTTGATAATGAAAAGGAGATATAGCAACAGGATGGGAAGTGGTAGTTATAGATGGGATTAGAGGATTAGATTGGAGTCAAAACATCGTGATCGATCGAGATGATGGCACACACTCGTCATAGCCCATCGAGTTCAGCCACAGAAACCAGTTTTATCTTCCCGAATTGAGGGTCTGGCTCACGCAAGCGAAAGGATGTGAAGCAAGGAGTATGGAGTGGCTGATCAAATGGTTGATTGGAACGTCATGTTCATCAAAGAACCATATATTTTAACTGGGCGCGAACAGATCACTGGCTACGGACGCTCATACGTGAGGGTGGTCCGAAAGCAGGGTCTGGGGAAGGGAGGCTTGGCTGACATACTTGCAACGTATTTTGGTTCCACGGTGAATATCAAGAACTCGCAAGATTAGATTGATAGGCGAAATAGACCCTGCACTTTTGGATGCCGTTTCAGCCTTCTTTGTTGTGAGAGGTCGGAATGCTGGCAAACCTCCTTTGCTTTCCAAGAAGATGACGTAGTTGCAACCCTTTTCCGCTCAATTCTCGCTTATAATCAGGGATTTGTTTACTTGGTCACGTGCTTCTCAACTCCGAGGCCATCCATCCTGCCTGCACATCGCGGGGTTTGGAACGCTCTGGGCCTAAAGTTTTGAAATACGGCTGGCCTAAGAGTTGGAAGAATGGCATGGACTCTGATCAAGGTGACGGAGAAAGGTGCTCCTCAATCTAAGCAGGTGCGAATTTTACAAAAGCAAGTAGCTGAAGGTTGCTCATTCATGATTGCGAGGTCTCAGAACCTGGTGATGTCTGAACGCTAGAATGGAACCTCTAAATATCACTAATTATAAATGTTACTGGGATAATTGATTGTGTTATTCTGACCAAAAAACCCTCATTCCAACTTAAATTTGCTCATTATGAACATCGTCGTCAGTTTAGTGGATCAGAAAATCCTTCAAAAATTGGAGAGAGAAGAACCAAAAAGAGGACCACTTTAAACAACTCATTAAAATATTGAACAAATATCTTTCACCAGTCGTTTAGCCCATCCTTTTTGCATAAAACCTTTATTCCGAACAGTTGTGTTCTATGTGTATGTATGCGAAGGTCCATTTTGCCAAAAGAAATAGGAAGTAGTAGCTCAATTTCTCCGGAAATTGTTATATTAACGAGCCCTGTTGAGTGGGTTACTGCTTTTCTTTTAGTTAATTAGACTCTTTTCCATTATTGTTTCAATAAAAATTATACAAAATCGGGATATGTTAGAGTAGTAGAGATATGTCGTTCTAACTGGCTCTTCTTGCTCCTTGGTGGCAGACCGCTACCAGCAGCAGATCGGGTAAGATCTAACTGAAAGTCAAGCAAATCGTAGTACATTGGTTATAAATATAGTCTCTCCTCCATATATAGCATTTCAATCGTGGGGACTGGCAGTTTACCCCTTTATTCTCTCGCTTAATCACAGCCAAGGAGGCCATCATTGGAGCATCTGAACTATACCCCTGTTCCTAATGATTATTGTTTGTAGCTAACCTAGATGGCTTAGAAATATGTTCAGGCATTTACCTTTACGTCACATAGGTATTTGTGAGCTGAGGCCCCTTACAGGTCTCTGGATCGAACATTTGCTCGAGACTACTTGTGGACTAGTAAATAGCTTGACAGGATGCTCACGTCTCTTCTCCCCCGATATCTGAGATAAATAACGCGAACTTTTCCCGCAGGTTATTCATTCAAGAGTTCATCCCTACATCATCAAGCATATATGTGGTCAAAATTGACCGATGTCCAAATAAAAGGCTAAGTGCTTGCTTCACTTTGTATAATACACATAGATATTTGAAGGAAGTTCATAATCAAGAATCGAATGAGAGTTTTAGTAAGAGTGAATAGTAAATGGTTATTAGAGTTCTTTAAAGTGAGGTAAATGTCAGAAATGGGCCATTGTTTGTTGAATTTGTTACAGTGTAGGATCCACAACCGAAATGCCTTCATACATTACCACAAGAAAATTTGTCGGAGTAAGTTCATCATGAATCACCAATCCACACAACATCTGGACGCTAACTAACACTCTTCTGTTCAATTTACCAAGATTTACGCAACACCCATATCGTCTACCGGAAGCCCACCTCACCCATCGACGACGTAGCTGACGGCGGTGAGCCTCATTCTACTTGTCCATTCACATGCGCGGCATCGCCTGGAGCGGACTATAACTCCGTCTCCCCCTCGAGTGAAGACAGCAGCTCCGATACCCTTCCGATTCAATTAACACTCTAACATTAATACCTTTACACTTGACCCATGTGAATAAATCTGGTTGTGAAATTTGCGCAGAGTCTACCATCGTCTTCAGGCTCGTTGGTCACCGGACTTTTAGGAAACCCAGTTTCTGTTGACACCGATATCTTTAATTCGTACTCTACTTCGTGGTGCATTTTTCTGTAGGTGCGATTGGGCGTACTTATAATTGGAGTATCTAAAAACATCATTTGATATACAGTAACTACATACATTAACTAATATTACTAAACAACTTTGAAGTGGAGCCCTTTGTTTGTATTAGAAACTTACTATATCCAAAACGATGTTCTACATATGCATCATTCAAGATAGGCACCTGCCCAAGAATCGACTATTTACCCCTATCAGAAGGAACAGGCTATCAGTATGCTGTTGCCTTTTCTGATCCACTTCACTATCTGAACCAAGAAGCATGTGTGTTGCAATTTTGAGCATGAGACATTCGCACTGGTCGAAGGCAGTCAGTTGGAACGCATAGCTATTCCCTGTAGAGTTCTAGTGGAGGCCGCAGGATAGAAATGGCATCTCCCGGAGAACAAAGATAGTCAAAGAATGTTGAGGGTATTAGGACATACATCCCCATTACCTGCTCAACTACTCCATTCACCTCTGACATCTATTTCCCAGCTTTATTATTCACGTATTAAATATGTATTTTTTAGCGCTATTTCACTTCTTGCGCTCCCTTCTCTTGCGGTTGCGTCTGTGCTTGGACGTGCTGTGTGCAATGTTGACAACTATCTTCGTGCTGTAAGTTATTTTAAACCCAGAACGCTATCGGCGGGACCAATAAACTGTTTAGGTAAGAGCGTCTGCTTCCCTAAGCTCCCATGCCCAAGATTGCTCTAAATTCGTGTCGGTGACTGTGACTCCTTGTGTCTTGTAAGTCGTCCATTGAAAGAGACAGAACACGTGTCTAACTTCTCAGAACCGTAACCGCAACAGCGTTTGCCATTGAGACAGCACCGACTGTAACTGTCACCACGTACACTACCACTATTGGACCAAAAACTGTTTTGGAAACAATGTCGACAACTCTTACGGTATCAGCAGTGAAAGCAAACACAGCTCAACCAGACAAGCGATCATTTGAGACCAACCCAGATTATCTCTTAATCCATGCTATCCAAAGGAGAGAAGCAGCACCATCAACTTGCTCTACACTTATCACCGCTACACCAGGAGTGTTTGCTATCCCAACGTATGCATCCGCCTGCTCAGGATATGCTAGATATTCCTCTGCTTGCGCTTGCGTTGGTTGTCACTGGAGCAACAACTACCCTTCCGTTATGAACTGTGCCTGTGACTAGCATTTTGACAAGTACTCAAACTCCTCAAGCAGCCACCGTGAGCCAGCCCAATTTCCAATCCGAAGTCTCCATCCCGTTCCCAACATTCTGCTAACAGCCCCAGAATGTCAAGATAGTCACCCAATCCACTACCATTACGGAGACTTTCACCAACATCACAACCTCCACCGCGCCAGCTGCCGCTCCTACATGCATCGACAACCTTGTCTCCAGCGTATATCAAAGTTGAAAATACCATACCCCTCTCCACTTGTGGTTGTGCCTACAATATGCATTGCGGTGCCAACATTCAGGCCGATCCATTATTCATCTTCCCCTACAAACCTGCACGCACCGCCGCCACATTTCGTAACACTTGTGATTCCATCTTAAATTGTGGGGCCTAGATCATTGATCCTGTGGTGGACCCAGCGGCGACTAGCATAGCGAGCTGCTCGTTAATTGCAAACGATTCCCAAAACCCGAATAATGTGTTGCAGGCTACGGAAGTGAAGATCGCGGGCCTTAGTACAAGCGGTATCCGTATAAGGGACTCGAATTGCAATACTAGCAACTATGGGTAGTGAAGAGTGACAGTCAGACAAAAGACATCTTTGGGAGGGTTAAATAGTATGGCAATATTGAATATATTGTTAGGTGGGCTTAGGTCACTGTCGTGCCCAAGGGAGTTTATAGTGATTTGGTCCCAACAGTCGTCAGATTTAGACCATAACTATCTCGGGCTGTGTGATCGTTGGCAATGTTGATCCAAGTCTAGATCTTGCGCGATCCAGTCCAAATGACCGGTATTCAGCTCTTCGAGATTATCACCAACATACTCATTTCAGAAGCA
>Ga0247734_1000819_pt1 | contig 25616 bp, 22 predicted proteins | sample UWRJL103311B2_FD_180933 | JGI IMG/M metagenome (GOLD analysis project Ga0247734, IMG submission 180933) | Plant litter microbial communities from Arlington Agricultural Research Station in Wisconsin, United States - UWRJ-L103-311B-2 | ecosystem: Environmental > Terrestrial > Plant litter >...
AGGGCAACTACATCTACCCCGAAGGTTTCGATCCCGAGACCGGCGAGTGGCAGGAGGGCTTCGACGAGGCCCGCGCCACGTGGGAGAAGCAGTACGCCGAGGCGCACGAGCGCTGGGAAGCACACAAGAAGCAGATCGAGGAGGCCGAGAAGGCCGGTCTCGAGGCTGCCGAGGCGTCCAACTACTCGTCGGACTCGTCCGCGGGTGCGGATGCCGCTCCTCAGGAGGGCTCGCTGGCCTCCGACGAGGCGCTGCAGGCGCTGCGCGAGAAGCTCACCGGCGGCGAGGCGTAACCAGCCCCGTCTCCACCACGGAACCCCCGCCCCGTCTGGGGCGGGGGTTTCGTGCGTCCGGGCGCGACGGGCGATCAGCCCAGGTGGTGGAGCGACCCGAGATCGTCGGGGTGGCTGCGAGGCGTCGGGCGGGTGCCGTACCCGTCTGAGGAGATCGTCCGGACGAGGGCGATCGTGGTGGCGGTGACCAGGACGAGCAGGAGAATCATCATGGCAGTAATCCTGCTGTGTGCAAGATCCTGCCACCAGTGGCAGACATGACATGGTTCGTTGATTTCCTGCCACATCGATGACACCATGACGGCATGAAGACCGTTGCCGTGATCGTCCAGGACGGGGCAGAGCCCTTCGGGCTCGGAACGCTGTGCGAGGTGTGGGACGAGCCGTACCACCCCGAGGACGACAACCCGCAGTTCGACTTCCGCATCTGCACCCCGCGTCCCGGTCGTGTGCGCGGACGGTCGGGCTTCGACCTGTTCGTCGAGCACGGCCTCGAGGCCACCGAGGACGCCGATCTGGTGTGCGTCTCGCCCCGTCACGAGTTCCTCGACTTCGACCCGCTGGTGCTCGACGCCGTGCGGGCCGCCCACGAGCGCGGCGCGATCGTCTACGCGCACTGCTCGGCGACGTTCACGCTGGCCGAGGCCGGCCTGCTCGACGGCCGCGAGTGCACGACCCACTGGCGGTACGGCGACCGACTGGCGCGCCTGTACCCGGAGGTCCTCGTCCGCCCCGACGTCCTCTACGTCCAGGACGGCACGATCCTGACCGGTGCCGGGTCCGCGGCAGGCATCGATGCCTCGCTCCACCTGATGCGGCAGAAGTTCGGCGCGAAGGTCGCGGCGACGACGGCTCGCCGCATCGTGGTGCCACCGCACCGCGACGGCGGCCAGGCGCAGTTCGTCCGTACCCCCATGCAGAGCACGGAGGTGGAGACGCTGGCACCCGTGCTCGACTGGATGACCGAGCATCTCGACGAGTCCCTGTCGGTCGAGCGTCTCTCGGCGCACGCCCACATGTCGCCCAGGACGTTCGCCCGTCGCTTCCGTGACGAGACCGGCACGACACCGCTGCAGTGGATCACGAACCAGCGGCTCGCCCTCACCGAGGAGCTGCTGGAGAACACGTCGCTCTCGGTGGAGCAGATCGCGTCACGCGTCGGCTTCGGCCAGGGGGCGACGCTGCGCCACCACTTCACCTCGGCACGCGGCACCACGCCCCTGCAGTACCGCAAGACGTTCAGCTGCGTGGGCGCCGGCGTCTAGCCGTCGTCACAGCGACGTCCGCCGGACCTTGCCGGTGGCCGTGCGGGGGAGCGCGTCGACGCGCTCGTACGTCTTGGGACGCTTGGGCGGTGCCAGTCGCTCACGGGCGATGTCGTGCAGCGTCTGCTCGTCGACGTCACCGACGAAGGCGGCGCAGACCCGCTGGCCCCACCGGTCGTCAGGACGTCCGAACACCGCGATGTCGACGAGGCCGGGAGCGTCCTCGAGCGCTCGTTCCACCTCGGCGGGGTAGACGTTGACGCCGCCGCTGATGATGAGGTCCTCGCGCCGGGAGTCCAGGTACACGTAGCCGTCGTCGACGCGGCCGAGGTCACCGACGGTGAACGCCGGCCCGTCCGGTGTGTCGCGCCAGGTCCGAGCCGTCTTCTCCGGGGCGTTCCAGTAGGTGAATCGCGCCCAGTCCGGCACGGAGCACCAGAGCTGGCCGTCGTCGTCGGTCGCGACGACGCGGCCGGGCCTCGACCGGCCGAGCGTGCCGGGGTGCGCGATCCACTCCGGCGCCGGACACGCGGTGAACTGGCCCTCGGTCGAGCCGTAGAACTCCCACACGACGTCGGTGCCGAACAGCTCGTGCGCCCGTCGCCGCACCGGGTCCGGACAGGGGGCGCCGGCGTGGGCGACGAGGCGCAACGACGAGACGTCCGGCTCCAGGCCGTTCTCGTCGATCCAGGCGAACAGCCGCTGCAGGTGGGCGGGGACGCAGAACATCGTCGTCGGCCGCCGTGTCGAGACGGCATCGAGGAGGAGGCCGGGCTCGAACGACGGCAGGACGGTCACGGAGCCTCCCGCGAGGATCGTGCCCGTCGCGAACCGCAGCGGTGCCGAGTGGTAGATCGGCGACACCACGAGGTCGACGTCATCGGGTGCGAACCCCCACAGATCGCGCTCCTCCATCACGAGGGCGGCTGCGTGCTCCGACGGGAGGAAGCCGGACCAGACGCCCTTGGGCCGGCCCGTCGTGCCGGAGGTGAAGTGCATGGGCCGGCAGCGGGGGAACTCGTCGAGCTCGTCCTCCGGGCCTGTCAGGAGCGCCTCCAGCGCGTCGTGGTCGTCGAGGACGAGGGCCGGCGCCACGTCGGCGACGATCGCGTCCCGCTCGTACGGTGTGAGGCGCGGGTCCAGCGGGACGGGGACCACACCACTGCGCAGGGCGCCGAGCACGACGCTGACGTACGTGGTGCTGCCCGGCACCGCCAGGACCAGGCGGTCACCCGCCGCGAGGCCGCGGGACCGCAGGCTGCCGGCCACCCGACGCTGGGCCGACTCGCTGTCGCTCGCGGTGAGCAGGTCGGGCACGGGAAGCTCCGATTCATGAGACATGGGTCACTCCGCCCCGCGGTGGATGGGGCGTTCGAGGTGACCCGGTTGCCACAGTATGGTTCACTCGAACGCTGAGCCAGTCTTTGTCGATGCACTAGGTGGTCCTACGTGGCAGATCTACGCCACAGCAAGCACGCTGCACCTCGCCGGCGTACCCGCAGGCGCACGTCCCTCCTCGGTACAGCCGTCTCACCGCGAACCGTCCTCCCCACGCTCGGCATGATGGCCGTCGTCGGAGCAGCGGGCGCCGCCGTCTTCCACGGCGGCAACCCCGTCGAGGCGGGTGCCGCAGCCGCTGCCGCAGCACCGCAGAAGGACCTCTTCGCAGCCTCTGCGAGCAGCGGTCAGGCCCCCGCGACCGTCAGCCGGGACGCGGAGCGTCCACCGGTTCCCAACGTCGCCGCCGTCGAGGAGAAGATCGAGGGCCTGCGGTACGCGACCGGGCAGATCGACATCCATGCCGATGCGAAGTCGGCCTCGCCCGTCCTGGCCACCGTCGCCTACGGCGACTCGGTCGACGTCACGGGCGTCACGAACGGCAAGTGGGCCCAGATCGTGCACAACGGCGTGCCCCGCTGGGTCGAGGCCGACACCATCTCGGCGGAGCAGCCCCTCGGCACCGCCCCCTGCGCCAGCGGGTCGGGGCCCGAGAAGGGCCTGCGGCCGGACACCATCAAGGTGCACCGCGCGGTCTGTGCGAAGTTCCCGTCGATCGTCAGCTACGGCGGTCTCGCGGGTCGCGGCGAGCACGGCACCGGTCAGGCGCTCGACATCATGATCTCGAGCGATCTCGGCAACGAGGTCGCGGCGTTCCTGCAGGAGAACCGTGCCGAGCTCGGCATCGAGTACCTCATCTGGCGCCAGCGCATCTGGCGTCCGGCGACGTCGGGCTCCTGGCGTGGCATGAGCGACCGCGGTGGGGCCACGGCCAACCACATGGACCACGTGCACGTCACGACATACGGCAACTCCGCGACCCGCTGAGTGCTGCCGTGTTGAGAGTCGGGCTCACGGGCGGTATCGGTTCGGGCAAGAGCACCGTCAGCGCGTTGCTGGCCGGGCACGGCGCGGTCGTCATCGACTACGACCAGCTCGCCCGGGACGTCGTGGCACCGGGCAGTCCGGCACTCGTCGAGATCGCCGAGCGGTTCGGCGACGCGGTCATCGCGCCCGACGGCACCCTCGACCGTCCCGCACTCGGCTCGATCGTCTTCGGCGATCCTGAGGCGCTCGCCGCGCTGAACGCCATCACGCACCCGGCGATCGGCGCCCTCGGCGCGGCTCTGGAGGACGCGGCCGGCCCGGACGCCGTCGTCGTCCACGACAATCCCCTCCTCGTCGAGATGGGTGCCGATGCCCTGAGCGATGTCGTGGTGGTGGTCGACGTGCCCGTGGAGGTCCAGGTCGAACGCCTCACGAGCATTCGCGGCATGACCGAGGCCGACGCCCGCGCGCGCATCGCCGCGCAGGCCTCTCGAGAGAAAAGGACCGGCGCCGCCGATCTGGTGATCGACAACACCGGTCCTCGGGACGAGCTCGCCCGCATCGTCGGGGGTGTATGGGACGAGCTCGTGTCCAGGGCCGCCGCCGGGCCGGAGCCGGGCGGCGACTGATCTAGGCGGCCAGGTCGGGATCTGCGATCCGTCGCAGGGTGGCCAGTGCCTCGCGCTCGAGCTGGCGAACCCGCTCGGCCGAGATGCCGTGACGCTTGCCGATGTCGGCGAGCTTCTGCTGGCGTCCGTCGAGCAGGCCGTAGCGGGCCCTCACGATGTCGGCCTCGCGCTCCCCGAGGTTGTCGACCAGCGTCGCCACGAGGTGGCGCGACTCGTCGTCGAGCACCGCGAAGTCGGGACCGGGCGCGGTCTCGCGGGCGATCAGGTCGCCCAGCGACGTGTCGCCGTCCTCGTCGACGGGGGAGTCGAGGCTGACGTGGTCGCGTCCCCACGACATCAGGTCGATGACGCGGTCGACGTCCATGCCGAGCTCGAGGGCGATCTCCGCCGGCTCCGGGTCGTAGCCGAGCTGGCGCTCGAGGTTGCGGCGCGCGGCCGTCACCTGGTTGAGCTCCTCGACGACGTGGACCGGGAGGCGGACGACGCGCGCCTGCTGCGCGATGCCGCGGGTGATCGCCTGACGGACCCACCAGGTCGCGTACGTCGAGAACTTGAAGCCCTTGGCGTAGTCGAACTTCTCGACGGCGCGGATCAGGCCCGTGTTGCCCTCCTGCACCAGGTCGAGCATGGGCATGGCCGAGCGGCCGTACTTGCGGGCGATGGAGACCACGAGGCGGAGGTTGGCCTGGATGAACTCCTGGATCGCCCGGTCACCTTCCTCGGCGAGCCAGATCAGCTCCTCCTCGGTCGCGGACTTCGGCGCTCCGCCCTTCTTGCGGCCGATGCGGCCCTCCTCGAGCAGGTGTCGGGCGAACAGTCCGGCCTCGACCGTCTTGCTCAGCTCGACCTCGCGTGCAGCGTCGAGCAGCGGGGTACGGGCGATCTCAGCGAGGTACATGCCCACGCTGTCCTTGCCCTCGGCGTTGGTGTTGCCGGTTCTTGTGCTCACGGTGCGCCTCCCATCAGTGTCTGTACTGGTTGGAACGCGCGAGTGCCCCCAAGGATTCCGCTCTCAGTCAAGTCTTAGGTCACCCGTGCTATACGACCGGCCACGGGTGCTCCGCGCCCGAGCGCGGGGCCCGACGCCGTCCGCCGTCACCTCACCGGCGCCCCCGGCCCGAGCGGGATGCCCAGCCCCCACCAGACGAAGAACAGGATCGTCCAGGTGAACGTCATCGCCACCGCGAGGGGCAGCGTGTAGGAGGCGAGCGTGCCGATGCCGGCGCTCTTGCGGTAGCGCTGCAGGAAGCCGAGTGCCATGACGAAGTACGGACTCATCGGCGTGATGGCCGTCGAGCCGGAGTCGGCGATGCGGAACAGGGCCTGCGTGGTCTCGGCCGGCACCGACAGGAGCATCAGCATCGGGACCAGCACCGGCGCGGCGATCGACCACATGGCCGAGCCGCTCGTCACCATGATGTTGACGACGGTGAGCAGCACCAGCACCATCAGGAAGATCACGGGAACGGGCACGTTGTTCTGGTCCAGCAGCTCGGCGGACTCCACCGCGAGGACGTCCCCGATCCGCGTCCAGTCGAAGTACGCCAGGAACTGCGCGATGGCGAAGAACAGCACCAGCACGGGAGCCATCTGCCGGATGCCCTCGCCCATCAGCCTGGGCACGTCACCGGGGGACTCGATCGAGCCGGTCCGCGCGCCGTAGATCGTCCCGGTGATGCCGAACAGCACCGCGACGACCATCGCGATCCCCTCGAGGAACGGTGACTCCGCGAGGTCGCCGCCCTCGCCGCGCAGCGGTGAGCCGGAGGGGATGACGACGGCAGCGATCGCGACGATCATCAGCAGCAGCGCGATGCTCGCGACGCGCAGGGCGGACCGTTCGCGTTCCGACAGACGCAGGGCACCGATGTCCTCCAGGTCCGCGTCGGGATCGGGGTCGAGGTCCGGACGCTTCGAGAGCACCAGCTTCGTGACGAGCGTGATGACGAGGGCCAGGAGGATCGATGACGCGATGTTGAAGTACCAGTTGCTGACGGCGGACACCGAGGCGTCCTCGTCGACGATGCGGGCGGCCGCTGTCGTGATGCCGGCGAAGATCGCGTCATTGGGTGTCGGTACGGGGCTCGCGTCGTATCCCGACGCGATCGACGTGTAGGCCACGACGATGCCCAGGATCGGGGAGCGTCCGACGGCGCGGAACGCGAGCCCGCCCAGCGGCACGAGGATGATGTAGGCGGCGGCGGAGGCGACGTGCGACACCGTCCCGACGAAGGCGACCGCGAACACCACGTAGGCCGCGGGTATCCGTGAGACGCCGACCTTCATCGCGGCTGCCAGGAACCCGGTGCGCTCCGCGACCGCCACTCCCATGATGACGACGACGATCGTGGCCATCGGCGGGAACTCGGCGAAGTTCGTGATCGCCGTCGACAGCGCCATCGCGAGACCGTCGCCGCTGAGCAGGTTCTGCACGGCCACGCGCTCGCCGTCGCCGGGAGAGACGACCGTGACGTCCAGCGCCGCCATCACGAGGCTCACCACCGCCAGGATGGCCGAGAGGATCCAGAACAGCCAGAACGGGTGGGGCAGGCGGTTGCCGACCCGTTCGATGACGGCCATGGCGCGCAGGATGCGCGGCAGGCGCTCCTCGTTGTCCTCCGTGGGGAGGGTGTCCCGGGACGTCATCGGCGTGCCTCGTCCAGCGTGTGCTGCCGGAAGAATCTCCAGATGACCTCGTGGGCCTCGATCGTGTGCGTCACGTGGCCACCGCCCGAGTAGACGTCCGCTCCGGGCCACACGTGACCGCCGCCCTGCACGGCCACGTGCTCGACCGCGGTGCCGTCGTCGCATCCACGCCACGTGTAGGTCAGCACGTCCCGGCCGATCGTGCGGGTGCGGGGCGTCGGCAGGCAGCCGTCGCGCTCCGCCCAGTCACCGACCCAGTCCGCGATGGCGGGCAGGTCACGGTCGGGGTCACCGGCGTACGGGATCGTGGCGTCGGCGACACCGTGGATGTCGATCACCGGGACGGGGACAGCGTCCTCGCAGCCCTCCCGCGCACCCGGGTAGAACGCACCCGCGACGGGAGCCAGGGCGGCGAACCGGTCCGGGAGGCGGCAGGCGAGCAGACCGACCAGGCCGGCACCGTTGGACTTGCCCGTGGCGTACGTGCGCGCCGGGTCGACGCACAGATCGTCCTGGAGCGAGTCGAGCAGGTCGGCGGTGAAGGTGACGTCGTCCACTCCGGTCGGCTCGTACGGAGCACCCTGCCAGGCCTGGCGGTAGCCGTCGCCCGTGCCGACGACACCGTCGGGATACGCGATGACGGCGGGCAGGGTGGAGAGCTTCGAGAAGCCCTCGATCTCCACCCCGGTGCTCCCGCGTCCGTGGTACGCCACGATCAGTGGCCACGACGCCCGCCGGTCGTACCCCTCGGGCAGGCGCAGGATGTAGGAGCGATCGATGCCGCCGCTCCTGATCTCGTGCAGCGCCGAGCTCCCGTTCTCCTGGTCGGTGGCCTTGGCGCACGTCAGGGTGCGGGCGGGGGTGTCCGGTGTCGCGCCCGAGGCGGTCGGCAGGGCGGTCAGGGGCAGGAGCGCCAGCACGCCGGTGATGGCGAGCAGTCGTCGAGCTGTCATGGTCGATTCCTTCCGGGACGGTCGAGGGTGTGCTCGACCGACCGACGACGCGGTGCGTCGACGGGTGGTGGTGACGGTGGGTCAGGAGGCGGTGCTCGGTGTGTTCAGGTGGCGATCCACTCCTCGACGAAGTCCACGATCTGGTGGGTGATCGTGTCGACGATGTCGCGACCCTGCTCGGCGTCGGCCCGGCGAGGATCGCCGAGCACGCCGATGGGGGAGAGACGGTCGTACCGGACGGACAGGACGGGATGGCCGGGGCGGCGGGCCAGGCGACCCGTGGCGTCGAGCTCGTCGAGCCGCGTCGTGCCGGCCTCGAGCAGGTCCCGACGCACGAGCTGGGGAGCCACGTGCAGCATCTGCGCGGTCTCCGCCTCGCCGCTGTGACCGTGCACCTCGCTGACACCCATGTCGGCGACGACGCCCGACGCCAGTGGAGTGAGCGGCGTCCAGGCCAGCTCGAGATCAGGCCGGTCGTGCAGCAGCGTCTGGGCCAGCGTGCCGAGTGCCGAGTTGTTGCCGCCGTGGCCGGTCACGACGAGGAACCGTCGCCACCCGGACGCCGCGAGGCTGTCGACGTACTCGCGCAGGACGGCCACGAACGTGGCGGGGCGCAGGCTCACGGTGCCGGTGAAGGCCAGGTGGTGGGGAGACACACCCACCGGCAGGCTGGGGCCGATCACGACGTCGTCGGGCAGCGACGCCGCGACACGTTCGCAGACGGCCTCGGCCCGGATCTGGTCGGTGGCCAGCGGCAGTCCGGGCCCGTGCTGCTCGAAGGCGCCGACCGGCAGGAGGACGACGGTCCGGGTGGAGACGGCCTCGTGTGCCTCGAGCGTCGTCATCTCGCCGAGCCGGGCGGTCACGAGTGCACCTGCTCGTCCCGGGCGGCCACCAGCGCGTCACGGATCGAGACCAGGTGGTCGCGGGTCAGCGTCGTGGCCGCGTCGACGTCGCCGTCACGGACGGCCTCGAGGATGTGGACGTGCTCGGCGTGGTCACGTCCGCGGTCGTCGTACCGACGGCGGATCTCGATCTGGTCGCGGGCCCTGACGTGCAGGAGGGCCTCGAGGGTCTCGGCCACCAGGGCGTTGCCCGAGGCGGCGGCGAGTGCGACGTGGAAGTGGATGGCCGGTCGTTCGTCCGCTCGCTGCGGGACGAGCGCGTTGCCGGTGGCGGCCTCGAGCGCGGTCAGCTGGGCGCTGCTCCGCCGTGCGGCGGCCTGTCCGGCGACGGGGGGCTCGAGCACGATGCGTGCCTCGATCAGCTCGAGCACCGGGTCGACGTCGGTGTTGCCCCCGTGCGGGTTGACGACCAGCCGCCGCGCGATGCCGGCGTCGACGTACGTGCCGGACCCGTGGCGGAACTGGATCACGTTCATGGCCTCGAGACGCCTCAGCGCCTCGCGGACGGTCGGTACCGTCACCTGGAAGCGTTGTGCCAGGTCGCGCGAGGAGACGAGGGCATCGCCGGGTTGCAGCTTGCCCGCGTGGATCAGGTCGACGATGCCGTCGGCGATGCGCTCGGAGAGGGACGTCTGGTGCGGTGAGGTGTCTGCGGTCACAAAGTGACTAGATCACATGATCATTTGATGTGTCAACGGTCACACCGGCACGATCGGCGGGACGGGGGTCAGAGCGCACCGGCCGTGTCGATGATCCAGGCGAGCTCCCACGCCCGCTCCTTCCACGACGCGTAGCGTCCGCTGACGCCGCCGTGTCCGGCGTGCATCTCGGTCTTGAGCAGGACGGGCGCGTCGCCGGTCGCGGTCGCGCGGAGGCGGGCGACCCACTTGGCCGGCTCGACGTACATGACGCGCGTGTCGTTGAGGCTCGTGACGGCGAGGATCGCGGGGTAGTCGTGCGCGCCCACGTTCTCGTACGGGGTGTACGACTTCATGTAGGCGTAGACCTCGGGGTCGTCGAGGGGATTGCCCCACTCGTCCCACTCGATGACCGTGAGCGGCAGCGACGGGTCGAGGATCGTCGTCAGGGCGTCGACGAACGGGACGGCCGCGACGATGCCGGCGAACGCGTCGGGCGCGATGTTCGCGACGGCGCCCATCAGCAGGCCGCCGGCGCTGCCGCCCTCGGCGACGAGCCGGTCGGCGGACGTCCAGCCGTCGTCGACGAGGTGGCGGGCCGCGGCGACGAAGTCGGTGAACGTGTTCTTCTTGTGCAGCTGCTTGCCGTCGTCGTACCAGTGGCGGCCGAGCTCTCCTCCGCCCCGTACGTGCGCGATCGCGAACACGAAGCCACGGTCGAGCAGCGAGAGCCGCATGACCGAGAAGCCGGGATCCATGCTGGCCTCGTACGAGCCGTAGCCGTAGATGAGCGCGGGGGCGGTGCCGTCGCGTGGTGTGTCCTTGCGGGTCACGATCGAGACGGGGACCCGCGTGCCGTCGTCGGCGACCGCCCAGCTGCGGTGCTGCTCGTACTCGTCGGCGTCGTAGCCGCCCAGGACGGGCGCCTGCTTGCGCAGGATGAGCTCCTTGGTCGACGGGTCGAAGTCGTAGACCGACGACGGGGTGACGAACGACCCCACCCCGACCCGGATGAGCGGCGGGTCCCACTCGGCGTTGGCGCCGACACCACTGGTGAACAGCTCCTCGCCGAAGTCGATCTCCTCGAGGGCGCCCAGGCCGTCGTCGCCGATGGGCAGGATGCCGATGCGCGAGAGCGCGTCGCGACGGTACGACACCACGATGTGGCGGGCGAACACGTCGACGTCCTCGAGCCGGGTCGTGTCGCTGCCCGCGATGACGACGGTGCGCTCCGTGGGGGCGTCGACGGGGACGGTCACGAGCTCGAAGTTGAGGGCGTCCTCGTTGTGCAGGATGACGAACACGTCCCGGCCGCCGATGACGGCGTGCTCGAGCGAGTACTCGATGCCGTCGCGGCGGGGGAGGACGACGCGGAACTCGCCGGTCGGGTCATCGGCCTCGAGCACGCGGTACTCGCTGGTGATCTTCGACGACATGCCGATCACGAGGTACCGCTCGGAGTGGGTGCGCCCGACGCCGATGAAGTAGCGCTCGTCGGTCTCCTCGTGCACGAGCACGTCTGCGTCCGACGAGCCGAGCGCGTGGCGCCACACGCGGTAGGGACGCCAGGCGTCGTCGACCGTCGTGTAGAAGAGGTGCGAACCGTCGGCCGACCAGGTCGCGCCGCCGCTGGCGCCGGTGATCTCGTCGGCGAGGATCTCGCCGGTGCGCAGGTCCTTGACCTTGATCGTGTAGCGCTCGTCGCCCTGGACGTCGACGGACCAGGCCAGGAAGTTCTCGTCGTCGCTGACGCTGAACGCGCCGAGCGAGAAGAACTCGTGGCCCTCGGCCTCGACGTTGGAGTCGAGCAGGACCTCCTCGCCGGGGATCTCGCTGTCGGCGGAGAGCTCGGGCGGCGTCCAGTCGTCGGGGTCGGTGACGGCGCAGCGTGCCCGGATCGCGTACTGCTGGCCCTCGAGGGTGCGGGCGTAGTACCACCAGGCGCCGTGGCGGGTCGGCACGGAGAGATCGGTCTCGAGCGTCCGTGACTTGATCTCGTCGAAGATCTGCTGACGCAGCGGCTCGAGGTGCTCGGTGACGGCATCGGTGTGCGCGTTCTCGGCCTCGAGGTACGCGAGGGTCGCCGGGTCCTCCTTGTCGCGCAGCCACTCGTAGTCGTCGACGAAGTCGTCGCCGTGGTGGGAACGGGTGACGGGACGTCGCTCGGCGGTCGGGACGGGAACGGAGGGGACAGGCGCGGTCATGACTGAAACGTACCCGTGTGGCCAGCGGCGAGCGCCGGGTCGTCGGCCGTGAACGTGTGCACGGGGCCCGGTGGCGTCCAACGGGTCTCGAAGCGGACCGTGACCCGGCCGAGGCCCGAGCCCCACACCCAGCCGTCGCCGTGGACCTCGTGGTGGACGTCCATGCCCGGGTACCAGCGCGTGGGGCGGACCTCACGGACCTCCTCGACCTGCTCCTCGGGCTCGAGCTCGTCGTCCTCGGAGAACAGGTCGTCCTGCACCCAGTCGGCCAGGCCGCTGACGCCGACGCCGAGCAGGCGCAGCCCGTTGCTGATGTCCTCGCCGGCGAGCAGGCCGCGCGCGGTCGTGGCGAGGATGCGGGCGTTGTCGGTCGGATTGGGCAGCGTCGAGGAGCGTGTGTGCGTCTCGAAGTCGTGGTGCCTCATCTTGAGCGTGACGGTGCGGCCCGACAGCCCGCTCTTGCGCAACCGCGCCGACACCTTGCGGGCCATCCGCTCGATGATGGTCTCGAGCTGCAGCCGGTCGGAGATGTCCTGCTCGAAGGTGTCCTCGACGCTGACCGACTTGGTCTCGCGCGACGCGAGGACCGGTCGGTCGTCGTCGGCGCGGGCGAGCCGGTGCAGCGAGCGTCCGGACGACTGCCCCAGCAGGCGCACGAGCTCGTCCTCGCTCTGGCGTCGGAGCTCGTCGACGGTCAGGATGCCGACTCGTCGCAGTCGCTCGGCCGTGGCGGGACCCACGCCGGGGATCGCGGTGGCCTGCATGGGGCCCAGGACGTCGGCCTCGGTGCCGGGCTCGATGACGAAGACGCCGTCGGGCTTGTTGATCTCGCTCGCGATCTTGGCCATGAGCTTGGACGACGCGACGCCGACCGACGCCGTCAGCCCGCCGGTGATCTCGGTGATGTCGGCGCGGATGCGCTCGACGACGCGCTCGACGTCGTCGGGGTCGAAGGAGGCGCCGGCGGCGAGGTCGACGAAGGCCTCGTCGAGCGACAGCGGCTCGATGAGGTCGGACTCCTCCCGCAGCCGCTCCATCACCAGCCGGCTCGCCTCGCGGTACGCGTCGAAACGACCGCCGAGGAATGCGGCGTGCGGGCACCGCGCCCGTGCCTCCGCGGTGCGCATGGCCGATCGGACGCCGTGGACCCGTGCCTCGTACGACGCCGTGGCGACGACGCCGCGCGGCCCGATGCCACCGACGATGACCGGACGGCCGCGCAACGAGGGCTTGTCGCGCTGCTCGACCGAGGCGAAGAAGGCGTCGAGATCCAGGTGCATGATCGACGCCGTTGACCGCATGGGTCCATTGTTCCTCCCGGGTGGGACATCGGCGTCGTCCACATGCCCGTGCCGGTCGGGCGGGGTCCACAGGCACGTCACGAGGGGGTGCCGCCGCCGTCCCGCGACGACGACCGTGGACGGCATGACCCAGACACCGTCGACCTTCGTCGCGCACGACGTGCCCGACCTCATCAACGCCCTGCCGACCCGCTTCGGCTTCCACCTGACCGAGTCGATCGTGGCCATCGCCACGAACGGTCCGCGCCGCCGGCTCGGCTTCAGCCTGCGCATGGACATGCCGCAGCCCGAGGACGTCGACGCGATGGCGACCGGCGTCGTCGCGCACCTCCTGAACCAGGGAGCCGAGGGCGCGATCGTGATCGCGCTGACGCAGCGCCAGGAGGTGGCCCTCGACCTGCTCGACGCGATCCACGCGCAGATCGACGAGTCGGACGACCTCGAGCTCGTCATCCGCGCGCGGGCCGACGGGCAGCGGTACTGGACCGACGAGCCGGGATCGTCCGGCCACGGACGCCCGTACGTGTCGTCCGGCCACCACCTCTCGATCGTCCAGGCCGTCGCGGCGGGTCAGCAGATCCTGCCCGACCGGGAGTCGCTCGTGGAGCGGTTCGCCGGCGTGACGGGCGATCGGAGGCGGTGGCTCGAGCAGGCGACGGACAGGATCCTGGACGAGGTCGTGCCGATGGTCGCGCGCACCGCTCCGGGCGAGCTCGCGGCGACCGGCATGGCCGTCGTCGGGCCCATCCTCGACCGGGCGCTGTCCGGCGGCCGGTTGCTCGACGCCGACCTGCTGCGCGTCGCGGCCTGGGTCTCCTGCATCAGCGTCCGCGACGCCGTCTGGTCCCGCATCGACCACGACAACGCCGACGACATGCTCCGGGTGCTCACCGTCGTCTCCGGCAGTGTCGTGCCACCGTTCGAGCCGGCCGTCCTCAGCCTGACGGGCTTCGCGGCGTGGCTGACGGGCGACGGCACCCAGGCGCTGATCGCCATCGAGCGGGCACTCCGGGCCGACCCCGGCTACTCCATGGCGCGGACGTTCCTCGACGTGCTCGAGAACGGCATCTCGCCGGCCCACTGGACGGGTTTCGACCTTCCGGACGACAGCGTGTCAGAACCCGGATAGCCTGCAGCTCACCGTTCGCCCGCCGCTCCCGAGGACGTCCATGCCCGCGAATCTCTCCTCCGCCATCTTCTTCCTTGTCGTGGCGCTGGTCGTCGCGATCGTGTGGGCCAACCGCCGCAGGGCCGCCGGGAAGTCGTCGCCCTCGACCACCGCGGGGCTGGTCACGCGCTGGACCGGCTACGGGTCCCTGGCCTTCGCGGTGCTCGGCCTGATCCTGCTCGGCACGTCGTGCGTCACCCAGGTCACGACCAAGAACGTCGGTGTCGTGACGTCGTTCGGGCGCCCCGTCGGAGCCCTCGGCAACGGCCTGCACCTGAAGGCGCCGTGGCACAAGGTGACGGAGTTCGACGCCGCGGTGCAGACCGACTCCCACAAGGGCAAGGACACCGACTCGACGTGCACCGACATCCGCATCGGCAACCAGTCGGTCGCGTGCGTCGACAACTCGGTCCGCTGGCGCATCGTGCAGGACTCGGCCGACGACCTCTACCGCGACTACCGCGAGTTCGAGAACGTGCGCGACAGCCTCGTGACGCGCGAGCTCGATGCTGCCCTCAACGAGGTCTTCGCCGCCTACGACCCGCTGGCCGGGGTCGACACCAACGGCGCGTCGACCGCGCCGACGCTCGATGAGCTCTCCGACCAGGTCACGGCACGACTGCGGGAGAAGGTCGGCACGCAGGTGGAGATCCTCAGCGTCATCATCCCGTTGGTCTCGTTCGACAAGACGACGCAGGACAAGATCAACGACTACCAGGCCGAGCTGGCGAACACCCGCATCGCTCGGCAGAAGCAGCAGACCGCGGACGCGCAGGCCGAGGCCAACCGCAAGCTCTCCGGCTCGGTGTCGAACGATCCCAACGTCCTGGTGTCGAGGTGCTTCGACATCCTCGCGGAGATGGTCAACGCCAAGGAGCCCGTCCCCGCCGGGTTCACGTGCTGGCCGGGTGGCGGCACGGGCATCGTGCTCCCGTCCGCCGGCGCCGCCGCGGGCAGCGCCGACCAGTAGCCCACCGGCTGCCGGCGGATCGCGCGGTCACCGGCGGGGAGACCCTTGCAGCCCTAGGGTGTGTGCATGGGACAGGACGTCGACGCACGGGAGTTCAGTCGCGAGGACCGCACGCTCTACCGCGCCAAGGTCCGGCGGTGCCTCGACGTCTTCGCGCGGATGCTGGGGGAGCACGACTTCAGCGTCGAGCACACGCAGGTCGGCATCGAGATCGAGTTCAACCTCGTCGACGCCGACGGCAATCCGTCCCTGAAGAACGCGGAGGCGCTGGAGGCGATCGCCGACCCCGACTTCCAGACCGAGCTCGGCCTGTTCAACATCGAGATCAACGTGCCGCCGGCCCGGATCGACGGGCACGGCCTCGAGACCGTCCAGGCGGCGTTGCGCGACGACCTCAACGCAGCGCAGGAGAAGGCGGCGAGCGTCCACACCCATCTCCTGATGATCGGCATCCTGCCCACGCTGCAGGACGGGCACCTGAGCCGCGCCTCGATCTCGGCGAACCCCCGCTACCACCTGCTGTCGGAGCAGATCCTGGCAGCGCGCGGCGAGGACATCGAGATCGTGATCGACGGTGTCGACCGGCTCGACACGACGGCCGACACGATCATCCCCGAGGCGGCATGCACCAGCACCCAGCTGCACCTGCAGGTCGAGCCCGAGGAGTTCGCGCCGATGTGGAACGCCGCGCAGGCGATCGCCGGGGTGCAGGTCGCGATCGGTGCCAACTCGCCGTTCCTGCTGGGACAACAGCTGTGGCACGAGACGCGCATCGCGTTGTTCGAGCAGGCCACCGACACTCGCAGCGAGGAGCTCAAGGCGCAGGGCGTCCGTCCTCGCGTGTTCTTCGGCGAGCGCTGGATCACCTCGGTGTTCGACCTGTTCGAGGAGAACGTGCGCTACTTCCCGGCGCTGCTGCCGATCGTCGACGAGGAGGATCCGCTCGTCGAGCTCGAGGAGGGCCGGGTGCCGAACCTGGCGGAGCTGCGGCTGCACAACGGCACGGTCTACCGCTGGAACCGGCCCATCTACGACGTGGCCGACGGACGTCCGCACCTGCGCATCGAGAACAGGCTGCTGCCGGCCGGCCCGACGGTCGTCGACACGATGGCCAACGCGGCCCTCTTCTACGGGCTGGTCAAGGTGCTGGGCACGAGCGAACGCCCCGTGTGGTCGCAGCTGTCGTTCCGGGCCGCCGAGGACAACTTCCACCAAGCCGCCCGTGCCGGCATCGACGCCGAGATCTACTGGCCGGGCGTGGGTGCCGTCGCGGTGCGGGAGCTGGCCCTGCGCCAGCTCATCCCGCTCGCGCACACGGGCCTGGAGCAGATGGGTGTCGACGCCGCGGTGCGCGACCGGCTCCTGGGCGTCATCGAGCAGCGCTGCATCACGGGACGCAACGGCTCGACCTGGTTGATCGAGGAGTTCGCCCACCACAGCACGACGGCCGGCGGACGGGCCGAGGCGATGCGGGCGACCACGCAGGAGTACGAGCGGCACATGCACGCCGGCGATCCCGTGCACCTGTGGCCGACACGCGCCTGAGAGGACCCTGAGATGGATTCGCTTGGGCGGTCGTGACACACTGGAGTCAGAGGTTGACCACAGGCCTCATTGTTGCGCCCATCTACCGTCTGTGAGGTTGACGTGCCGGTGAATTCCGCTTCCGGATCACAAATCAGCACCGTCACGAGGGTGCATCGCGGCTCGCTCGGTGAACCATCCTCAGAATCTCCTGAGAGGGCGTGAGTACGTGACGACAGCCAAGAAGGCGCCGGCCAAGAAGGCATCGGCAGCGGCGAAGACCACCGCGGCCAAGACCCCATCCCCTGCGAAAACAGAAACGACCGTGACGAAGACTTCAACGAGCACCGCCAAGAAGCCCACCGCCAAGAAGGCAGCCGCCAAGGGTGCCGACGCCGCGGAGGGCTCCATCGTCCCCGCCGCGGTCGATCTCGCCGAGGCGCTCGAGACCCCGGCCGTCGGTGACGCGACCGTCCAGGTCGACGCGCAGGGCAAGAAGATCCTGCCGGACATCCCCGACGAGGAGTTCGAGAAGGACCTCGCGACCGACCCGACGCTCAAGGAGGACGAGAAGTCGTCCTACACGCTGTCGGCGGCCGACGAGTCCGACGAGCCGGTCCAGCAGGTCATGGTCGCCGGCGCGACGGCCGACCCGGTCAAGGACTACCTCAAGCAGATCGGCAAGGTCTCGCTGCTGACCGCCGGTCAGGAGGTCGAGCTGGCCAAGCGCATCGAGGCCGGCCTGTTCTCGGAGGAGAAGCTGGGCAAGGGCGGTCGCATCTCCGAGAAGATGCGTGAAGAGCTCGAGTGGATCGTCGTCGACGGCCGCCGTGCCAAGAACCACCTGCTCGAGGCCAACCTGCGCCTCGTCGTCTCCCTGGCCAAGCGCTACACGGGCCGCGGCATGCTCTTCCTCGACCTGATCCAGGAGGGCAACCTGGGCCTGATCCGCGCGGTCGAGAAGTTCGACTACACCAAGGGCTTCAAGTTCTCGACGTACGCGACGTGGTGGATCCGTCAGGCCATCACCCGCGCCATGGCCGACCAGGCGCGCACGATCCGCATCCCGGTCCACATGGTCGAGGTCATCAACAAGCTCGCCCGCGTCCAGCGGCAGATGCTGCAGGACCTCGGTCGCGAGCCCACGCCCGAGGAGCTCGCGATCGAGCTCGACATGACGCCCGAGAAGGTCGTCGAGGTCCAGAAGTACGGTCGTGAGCCGATCAGCCTCCACACGCCCCTGGGCGAGGACGGCGACTCCGAGTTCGGCGACCTGATCGAGGACTCCGAGGCGATCGTCCCGGCCGACGCGGTGTCGTTCACGCTGCTCCAGGAGCAGCTGCACGCCGTGCTCGACACGCTCTCGGAGCGTGAGTCCGGCGTGGTGTCGATGCGATTCGGCCTGACCGACGGTCAGCCGAAGACGCTCGACGAGATCGGCAAGGTCTACGGCGTGACGCGCGAGCGCATCCGCCAGATCGAGTCCAAGACCATGAGCAAGCTGCGCCACCCGTCGCGTTCGCAGGTCCTGCGCGACTATCTGGACTGACACCCCCAGACGACCGGGCGCCATGTGCGCCCGGTTGTCCGGCGTTGCCCGTGGTGACGCCTTCATTGAGTTAGACTGTCGCGACAATGACGAGCGTCTCGGAGAGTAGACCTGTGCAGAAAATCGGTGGATCACGGCGCGTAGCCCGCACTCTCGGGGTGGCTCTCCTGGCAGGCAGCGTGGTCCTCGGGCTCACCTCCATGGCATCGAGCTCCGAGGACGTCGTCCCGGAGACCAGCTCGACCGCGCCGGGGGAGACGACCATCGCGGCCGGCACGCCCGAGGCATCGGTCCAGGCGGCCGCCGCGCCGTACGGCCCGGAGTTCCCGGTCACCCTCGAGGCGAACTTCTCCCGCCCCTACCGCGCCGTCACGAGCTCCGCCAACGGTGACTTCACGTTGCTGGACGACCTCGAGCGCCTGATCCGCGGCTCCTACAAGGACCCGCGCACCGGCAAGTACCTGTCGAAGTCCGTGATCCGGGCCAACACCGTCTTCGTCGCGACCTCGCAGATGCCGGGGTCCAAGCGCGTCGGCCGTGAGCTCGTCAAGGCGGCCAAGGCCGGCGTCAAGGTCCGGTTCATCCACGGCCGCGCCACCCAGTCGGCGTCGTCGCGGGCGCTGCAGAAGGCCCTCAACAAGAAGGGTCTGCGCGACTCGCACTTCCAGATCTGCGCGAAGGGCAAGAGCCTCGCGTGCCTGTCCAACGTCAACGGCGCGATCATGCACTCCAAGCTCGTCATGGTCAACAACACCTTCACGCGTGACAACAAGCCCGCCAAGGGCGCTGTCTGGACCGGATCGGCCAACCTCGGCGGCCGCAGCGCCGAGCAGACGTACAACAACGGCCTCACGATCTACAACGACAGCAAGATCTGGGCACAGGCGTCGCAGCTCTGGAAGGACATGTCGGCCGAGCGCAACATCGGCAACGACTACCTGAACTACGTCAAGAAGCACGCGGGCTCGTACGGCGTCCCGACGGCTGACGCCCAGGCTGCGGGCTACTCCGAGGGCTTCGCCAGGTACGGCATGTTCTACTCCAACCTGGCCAACGTCACGATCTACCCGACGCCGATCCGTGCCACGCCGACCAACGGCAAGGACCCGGTGCTCAACCTGCTGAACCGGATCGTGCCCGACGACCAGTGCCGCATCCGTCTGCAGCACAACCGGTTCAAGTACCGGCGCATCGCGGTGGCCGAGAAGCTCGTCGAGCTGTCCAACGCCGGCTGCAAGGTCAGCGCCGTGGCCTACGAGGACAACCTCAAGGTCAACCAGGAGCTCCACTGCCAGTCGCTGATCCGCATCTGCCGGCCGATCCTCGACGTCCTCAAGACGTCCAGCCAGAAGATCGACGTCGCCTGGGCCAAGCCGCACGACAAGACGATGCTCGTCGACGCCAAGCTGCGCCGCAACGTCCTCAACCCCGAGGAGGCGCAGCCGGACGGCACCACCAACTGGCCCGGCGAGGGTGTGCGGACCAAGCTCGTGCAGGCGGGCTCGGCGTCGCTGACCGGATCGAACCTGGTCGTCAGCGACGAGATCACCACCGAGACGACCGACCCGTCGATCTACGAGGACTACCTCGAGCACTGGAAGGCGATCCTCAAGTCGCACGAGTACAAGGCCTACGCGTACTGATCCCAGCGCGAGCAGATCGAGCGCCGTCGGACGACGGCGGACACGAAAGAGCCGGCCAGGGTGACCTGGCCGGCTCTTCGGGTTCGACGCTGAGTGAGTGGGTCTCGCGCTGGGCGGGGGTTGCTCAGGCCTCGTCGTCGACGAGGTCGGCAGGCCTCCCGGCGAGACGCTCGGTCTCGTCATGGATCTGTGCGGACATCTCGCGGAGCTTCTCCTCGTGCTGGCGAGCGTGGTGAGCGCAGAACAGCAGCTCGCCACCTCCGCCGAGCGTCACGCGAACGTAAGCCTGAGCGCCGCAGCGATCGCAGCGGTCGAGGGAGCTCAGCATGGGGGCTGTCAGTGTTGTCACGGTGACCTTCTCTCTGAGCCATCGGCGGGTGTGTCCTGAATCAACATCCAACCACGGGGCCGTATTCCTCGTGGTCGTTCGTGACCTATGACATAGATACTCCCCGACAGGCACAAACGCAGGCAGGCGCGCGGTGGGTCGCGTGTCCGGCCGCGTCACAGGTGACCGGCTCGATATCCTTGGGGGACACCACCGGCACAAAGGGGCAGCGATCATCGACAGCACGTACGACGCGAGAAATCTCCTGGTACTCGAGGGGCTGGAAGCGGTTCGCAAACGCCCGGGCATGTATGTCGGGTCGACCGACACCCGCGGTCTCATGCACTGCCTGTGGGAGATCATCGACAACTCCGTCGACGAGGCCCTGGGCGGTCACGGATCGCACATCCTCGTGGCGCTCCACGACGACGGATCGGTCGAGGTGCACGACGAGGGCCGCGGGGTCCCGGTCGACATCGAGAAGAAGACCGGTCTGACCGGCGTCGAGGTCGTCTACACCAAGCTGCACGCCGGCGGGAAGTTCGGCGGCGGCTCGTACGTGGCCACCGGCGGCCTGCACGGGGTCGGCGCCTCGGTCGTCAACGCCCTGTCGTCTCGTCTCGACGTCGAGGTCGACAAGGGCGGCGCCACGTGGGCGATGTCGTTCCGGCGCGGTGAGCCCGGCGTCTTCGCCGGTGACGGTCCCGACGCGGCGTTCACCCCCGGCAACGAGCTGCGCAAGGTCGGCAAAGTCGCCAAGGCCAGGACCGGCACGCGCGTGCGGTACTGGGCGGACCCGCAGATCTTCATCAAGGGCGCGAAGTTCGCGTACGACGAGCTGGTGGCCCGGACGCGACAGACGTCCTTCCTGGTGCCCGGGCTCGAGCTCGTGATCCGCGACGAGCGCGGCGACGTCCCGCACGAGGAGAAGTTCCGCCACGACGGGGGCATCGCGGAGTTCTGCGAGTTCCTCGCGCCCGACGAGCCCGTCTCGGACGTGCTGCGCCTGCAGGGCGAGGACGTCTTCACCGAGACCGTCCCGCTGCTCGACGCCAAGGGACACATGACGCCGCAGGACATCGAGCGCAACCTCGGGGTCGACATCGCGATCCGGTGGGGCACGGGCTACGAGACCGAGCTCAAGTCGTTCGTCAACATCATCGCGACGCCCAAGGGCGGCACGCACGTCAACGGCTTCGAGCGAGCCGTCACCAAGACGTTCAACGAGGTGCTGAAGACGACGCGCCTGCTGAAGTCGGGCGATCCCGACGTCATCAAGGACGACGTGCTCGAGGGCGTCACCGCCGTGGTCACCGTCCGGCTCGCCGAGCCGCAGTTCGAGGGCCAGACCAAGGAGGTCCTCGGCACGCCCGCGGTCACCAAGATCGTCAACCAGGTCGTGTCCCGCGAGCTCAAGAGCTACCTCACGTCGACGAAGGCCGCCGACAAGGCCAAGTCGCGTCTGGTGATGCAGAAGGTCGTCGACGCGTCCCGCACGCGCCTGGCCGCCCGCCAGCAGCGTGACACGCAGCGCCGCAAGAACGCCCTCGAGTCGAGTGCGCTGCCGGCCAAGCTGGCCGACTGCCGCAGCAACGACGTCGAACGCTCCGAGCTGTTCATCGTGGAGGGCGACTCCGCGCTCGGCACGGCCAAGTCGGCCCGTGACTCCGAGTTCCAGGCGCTGCTGCCGATCCGGGGCAAGATCCTCAACGTCCAGAAGGCCAGCATCGGCGACATGCTCAAGAACGCCGAGTGCTCGGCGATCATCCAGGTCGTCGGGGCCGGCTCCGGCCGCACGTTCGACGTCGACGCCGCCCGGTACGGCCGCATCATCTTCATGGCCGACGCCGACTCCGACGGGGCGCACATCCGGTGCCTGCTCGCCACGCTGTTCTTCCGGTACATGCGTCCCTTGGTCGATGCGGGAAGGGTCTTCACGGCGGTGCCGCCGCTGCACCGCATCGAGCTCACCAATCCCAAGAAGGGTCAGGAGAAGTACGTCTACACGTACTCCGATCCCGAGCTGCAGCGCACGATGGCCGAGCTGCGCCGCAAGGGCGTCAAGTGGAAGGACCCGGTGCAGCGCTACAAGGGCCTCGGCGAGATGGACGCCTCGCAGCTCGCGGAGACCACGATGGACCCGCGGCACCGCACGTTGCGCCGGCTGACCGTCGACGACGGCGAGGAGGCCGCCGAGGTGTTCGAGCTGCTGATGGGCAACGAGGTGCCTCCGCGCAAGGAGTTCATCGTCCAGGGCGCCTACGAGATCGACGCCGACAAGATCGACGCGTGACGGTCGACCACCCGGACGACTTCGATGCACGTCGGATCGGGTGGTGGGAGCGCCGACGTCCGCCGCGGCCGAGGTGGCGGTCCACGTCTTCGAGCCCGGCTCCGGGGCGCAGATCTCGGTGACGTTCGAGGACGGGGCGTCCACGACCTACGAGCGCCGCGTCGACCTCAGCGGCATGCTGATCTCGGAGACGCCGTAGACCCCGCCCCGGAGGTCAGCGCTTGCGCTTGGTGAGCAGGCCGTCCTTCTGGAGCCGCTCCTCGAAGTACGGCGTCATGGTCGTGAGGTACGTCTTGCTGATGTGGCTGATGTCGCGGTAGACGTTGACGCCGCCGATGACCGCGGGGCACGTGGTGTCGGTGCAGTAGAAGCTCGTGAAGTCGTAGAGCCTGCTGCCCTCGACGATCTTGGTGGCGCCGATCAGGGGGTCGTAGTTGGGGAACGCCTTGTCGCGCGGCAGCGCGCAGCTGTCGGCAGTGATCGTCGACTGTCGCGCGAGGCAGATGTTGGTGTCCTCGGGCTGGTACGGGTTGTCGCGGATCGCGACGACCGGGATGCCGCGCTCGGTCATGGTGCGCCACGACTCGGCGAAACCGGCGACCTGCGCCTCGTGCCCCGTGGCGGGACGCGGGTGGGCGAGCGCGCCGGTGACGATCAGATCGATGTCGTCCGCGTTGGCGGCGAGCCAGGTCTTGATGCTGTCGCGCCACTGGTAGCAGTCCTCGGAGATCGTCCGGTCGTCGTTGGGGTGCGGGTTGGTGGACCACGTGCACCCGCCCTTGACCTGCGCGGTGAGGAAGATCTTCCCCTGCTCGGCCATCGTGACGAACGGTGGGAGCACGGCACGCGCGTGGGAGTCGCCGATCACCAGCACGTGCGGGAGGGTGGGGTCGGACTTGTCGCCGAACGTGCAGGTGTCCTTGGCCTGGTTGGTCGACTCGCACCCCGGGTAGTTGGCGTTGTCGCGCTTGATCGCCGTCGTGTCGGGGACCAGCGTGCCGTCGAGCTCGGGATTGACGCACGCGGGTCCCGGAGCCATCGACGCGGCCCCGAAGCAGCGCGGTGCGTCGGAGGCGATCTCGGCCGTGAGCTTCTCGGCGCGGTCGGCGGAGGCCTCGGCCGTCTGGATGCCGCTCAGGCAGGCCGCCGCGAGGGCAGCCGCGGCCACCGCGGTGAACGAGAAGGTCACGGGGCTGCGCTGGATGCCGAGACGTCGTCCGGTGCGGACGGGGTCCTCGACGAAGCGTTTCGTGGCAGCGGCGGCGGCGAACGTCGCGACCAGGATGGCCACCCGCGGCCAGAAGCCGAGGTCATGGCCGACGATGACCGGCAGGAGCACGATCGGCGGCCAGTGCCACAGGTAGAGCGGGTACGAGATGTCGCCCGTCCACTGCACGAACCGCAGGTTGATCAGCCGGCCCGCCGACCAGCGCGTCGCCGGCATGCCGGCCACGATGACCGCGACGGTGGCCAGCACGGGCAGCAGCGCGGCGGTGCCGGGGAACGGGGTCGAGCCCGTCAGGAACAGCCCGCAGTAGACGAGGACGGCGATCCCCGCCCACGAGAACAGCGCTCCGACCAGGGGTGGCAGTGCGAGCTCGCGCCGGCGGTCGCCGGCAGGACGCAGGGTCAGCAGCGCGAGCAACGCGCCGGCGCCGAACTCCCACGCGCGGGTGAAGGTCGAGAAGTAGGCGTACGAGACGTTGTCGTAGGTCAGCCACAGCGAGTACGCGAAGCTGGCCGCCGTCGCGACGGCGACGACCGCGGTGACGGTCGGCAGCTGCCGCAGACGCAGCCGCGCGGCCAGGAACACCGCGGCGAGGACCAGCAGGGGCCAGGCGACGTAGAACTGCTCCTCGACCGACAGCGTCCAGTAGTGCTGGGCGACGCTGGGCGCGTTGTCGGCCGCGAGGTAGTCGACCGCGTCGCTCGCGAGCCGCCAGTTCTGGAAGTACAGCGCCGACGACATGATCTCGCGGAAGTTCTGCACCCAGCTGAGCTGCGGCATCCAGACGAAGACGGCCACCGCGGAGGTCGCGAGCACGAGATAGGCGGCAGGGAGCAGACGTCTGGCGCGGCGCGCCCAGAACCGTCCGAGGCGCACGCGGCCGGTCGACGCGGCCTCGCGTGCCAGGTGGGACGTGATGAGGAAGCCGGAGATGACGAAGAAGACGTCGACGCCCATGAATCCGCCGGGCAGCCGGTCGGGCCACAGGTGGTACAGCACCACCAGCAGTGCGGCACCGGCACGCAGCGCCTGGATCTCCGGACGGACCGGTCGAGGCGCGCGTGCTGGGGACCCGGGTGGCGCGGTGGAGGTGGACGTCTCCGGCATCAGACGACGCGCTCGAGCAGACCGGTGTCGACGTCGTAGAGGAATCCACCGACCAGCACGTCGTCGCTGATGAGCGGGTGGGTCTTGACGCGGATGACGTCGGCCTCGATCGTGCGCCGCTGGTCGGTGATCGCGCCCAGGGTCATCCAGGACGCGTCGTGGCCGGCGTGCTCGGCGATGCGGTGCTTGAGCTCGTCCTCGGTGGACCCGGCCATGGCGCAGCGCGTGTGCTCGACGACGAGCACCCGCTCGACCTGGAGCAGGTTGACGCCGAGCACGAGGGCGACGAGGGCCTGGTCGGTGACACGGCCGCCGGGGTTGCGCATGATCTTGGCGTCGCCCGGGGACAGGCCGATCATGCCGAGGGGGTCGATGCGGGAGTCCATGCAGGTCACCATCGCCACACCGGCGCGGGCGATGCCGTCGAACCCTGACAGGGTGAAATCGTTGGCGTAGGACGTGTTCGCAGCGAGCAGGTCGTCGAATTCGGGCATGGGCTCTAGGGTAACGAGCCGTCCCATCCCATCAGGCCGCAGGCCCGGCCGTGTCGGCGGTTTCCGTCTCCGTCGCGGTGGGACGCAACAGGACCACGGCGAGCAGCGCCGCGACGACGGCACACACGGCGGCCCCGACGAAAACAGCGTGCA
>Ga0247734_1000820_pt1 | contig 25612 bp, 20 predicted proteins | sample UWRJL103311B2_FD_180933 | JGI IMG/M metagenome (GOLD analysis project Ga0247734, IMG submission 180933) | Plant litter microbial communities from Arlington Agricultural Research Station in Wisconsin, United States - UWRJ-L103-311B-2 | ecosystem: Environmental > Terrestrial > Plant litter >...
CGACAATGAGGAAGATGACAAAAATGGAACCGGAACCGCATATGATCCGGTAAGTCAGACTTTGGAGTATTATTGGATCTTGGGCTGACATTATAAGACGCAAGGGGGCCGTTGATACTAGTTAACCACCGATTGCTGACTAGCTTTTATTGAATATGCGGTCCTTCTGACACCTGGGATTACATACATCGCCCATATACGTTGTTGCAACCACTGATGGTTACAGCCATTTTTCTGTTCTTTCTAGTCATAACGACTGTTACCGTTTGACGATTCTCATATATCGCTATGTTTTGTTTGAATTGCTTCTTCTCTCCTTATTTGCTTTCGATGTGCGTTTAATGAGGTGGTTTGGTTAGGATGAGACGAGGCTTTCTGGTTTTTATAAATTACACTCCTTTGTAGCAGCAATAGTGGGATTAGGACTCTATAAATGAACAAACCTGGCCCCCAAAGTTTTACTCGCACCATAAGTGACATTTTATCAAACTGTGGAAGTCAAGTCTACTATCTCCGGGCGTCTGCTAGGCTAAAAAAAACCCGTAAGCATCTATTCTTCTTCGTGGGACAGAAACCGACAATTTCTAATTGAACATAAGCAAATCTGATTTAGTTCATGTGATACGGCATTACTATAGCCCCCTCTAGAAACTCCTGGCCGAACAAGGAACTTCACAATTAAGTATTAGCTTAATGTTGCTTTAAACAATTTACATTTCCCTGCCTTCAGTGTATATTGGGTTCTCGCGGTTTGTCTCGTCGCGTGGGGTGATCGAATGGATAATCTTACCCGGCTCCACAGACGTCGGGCGCGAAGTTTGTTTTTAATATATCATCAAGAGATGGTGTTCTAGCTAATGCCTGTTGGAATTGCGGTATCTTATTAAAGTTTACCTTAATGCCAGATCGCTCAAGCTCTCTTCGTAGATGACGTTAGTTCTTGTCATCCCCAGTGTTCCCTGCCTTTCTTGAGAATGACATATATTCTTCCCTACGACGAGCCCTACTCCAAATTGTCAAGTAACTATGTGATTGGGCGACTGATTGATTGAATCCGAACTTTCGGTTTCTGATGTACCGTACTCGGAAGCCAACATTCTAGGTAGTTGGCAAGACCATGTTCACAACTCCTCGCTTAGATGGCAGACTTCAGTTTTGAACTTTGGTCTTGAACTTCAGACAAACCAACAAGACTCTTTAACAGGCAGAAATCCGATCACTCTCCTGTGTTGTGTGCAACTATCTAACAGGGGTAACAGGGGTTTCCTGGCTTCCACCAAAATGCCAGCCGTCAGACGGGCAAACAATCACAACGTTCCAAGCACTCCGCCCCCTTGTTAACCACTACCATTGGGTCAACCTCTCAGCTACCCAGTGATGGCTTCCTCTTATGAACTCAGCCCACCAATCAACTAATCACATGAGAGGATGGACTATCGGACGGTTTGTGCTAGTAGTCCCAATAAGTGAAGTCAAGAGCCTCGTCGTTAACATTATCATGTACATCCTTTCCTTACACCGTAAAAATGAGGCATTGGCTGCTTCTCGCACAGTTCTGGATGATACATGCAACACCATGGCCCGGTCCTTCACCAACTACATCAGTTAAGTGTGTGGAAGCTGAGACTTTGATCAAACCGACTTTGGCCCCGAAGGTTGATTTGGAATTGCTGAGGAGGGCGACAAGTTCAACAACAACGAGTTGGAGTGGGTGGGGAGTCGAAGTTTGTGGTTGGGAAAATGGAGAATTTGGTATGTCGCTCACCACTCACCAAAAGTGATTCTTGTCGAATATTGTACTGACAGCTATATAGACAGCATCTTCAGCTGTTCCAAGACAGAAACCTGTCTCTGGAACACTCAAAACAGCGTCGTGGGCTGCGGAAATACAGCTGTGGTTCCACATTTTACAGCATGTGCCAACTACAACAGCAGCAGCTGCGGCGATTCTTGTTCTGCAAACCCTAATATACTCAAGTGGTATGATATCCTGCCTTCTCGTAACAAAGCTACCTCACTGCAAATCTCAGAAGGAAAGAAGGAAAGAAAGCTAATATGGATTTAGTGGTCGCGCGTACGATAACTGCTACACCATCAATTTCCCAGACGGCTACATGATGCCAACATGCGGCTTCTCCGCAAACATGTCAAAGACAGTGGATACCACATATGGAGGACTTCCAACACCAATTTTTCTTCCGAGGTATTTGGGAGGGGACAACATCCTTACTGTTGAGACGCAGTTTCCATATGGACAAAAGCCAAGTTCTATAAGTGGGACTGCAGCAAAGTCGACACAAACCAAGTCTTCGAGTCCTGAAGGGGAGGGGAAAAAGAAGAAGTCCCTTGTGGGGCCCGTTGTAGGAGGTGTATTAGGTGGCATTGTGTTGATTGCGGCAATAGGGACAGGGGTATGGTTATTTTTAAGACAAAAGAAGAGGAGAAATCTTGAGACAAGGGGTGATGGAAAAGTTGGAGGGACAGTTGGAATGGAAGGTATATCTACTATTGCGCCGCCGTATGAGTTGGGTGGAAAACCTAAGCCCGCCTATGAGATTGGTTGATACATAGACTTACGTTACTGGCAAGGAGTGAATTGTTGATGCTTTATGAAAGGCCTTAGATTTATGTTCAGCAGATTTGCCTAAAAGGATATGAATAGCTGGAAGGGAGTGTACTGTACTTTTATATAATGCCGGCATTCCAGAGACTTATGGATAGAGATTATGCTTTTAGTTGAGGTTACCTGAGATTGAAGAGTTTTGGTCAGCTAGCTTGCAATATTGGCTGACACGATATTATCCTATTGCCACTCCAAAAGTTATCGCCTAGGCCAGCGTAGTTCCAAAGCTCTCACTTTCAAACCCCCTCCTCCATCTTCCCATCCCACTCGATAAGCTTCCTCAGCCTACTCTCCCTCCTCTCCGCCAAATTCTCATCCGTCCACCCAGCTTTTCTCAAAATCTTCAGTATAACCTCATTTTTCAATGCCGAATATTCTTCAATATCATAAACCCCAGCCTCATGCACCAGCCAGATTTTCTGCTCACCATACTCCCTTCGTAAATCAGGGTCGGAAAGCAGGATGCGTTTGAGATCACGGTGACCGCGTAAACAGTTGCAACCCTCGAAGATTACATAGGTATTGTGCTTTCGGGAGCCATCAGGGGGGATACCACGGGTTTCAATGGTATTAGGTTGCCAGAATGCGTGCTTTGTCTTTATGTCAATTAAGGCTACCAGGACACAAGTAGAACTTGGGAAGGGAAGTGGAGCTTACACGACCAGTGATTCCAGACTCACCTATCCAGGTATAACCAGCTGTCAAAAGAGCCTCTTTCGTTGCATCCAGATTCTCAGGCTTAATTACAATATCGATATCAATGATGGGCTTCGCAATGAGATCTAGTCTATATTAGCCCTATGTCCCTATGTACTTGTTGTGGTATATTCAGAGCAGCATACCTGGAATTGCCGTGCTACCCACATGCTCTATTCCAATTATTGGAGTGCCTGACAGGATTGTTTCAAGTCTGGTTTTTGCGTCCTGGAACTCCACTGCCCAGTTTGGGTTATGGTACTGGGGCTTGTCAGTGATTAACTTGATATCTGAGAAGGAGGCTTACTTCAAGTCTGATTGGTGGTACCATGATATGAAGAATTGACGCGAAGTCGTTCTTTGCCAGTTTTGAGATTTAATTGTTAGGGAATCAAGTAGGCCTCTAGTAGATAATAGGCTATTAGATGTCCTTAACGTCAAATAATATATTCAAAGCCGTTCTATATAACGTCAGTTCATAAAATTCACAGTTAATTAAAGCGAGACTCACGTGCAAATCCAGAAAGGCGCAAGTGAATAGAACAAAGTAACCATGACATCCCCTTTCCATGGCCACAAAAAAGAAGGAAAAAAGTTTTCAAAACTTAGAAGGGAAGAAGGCAGGGCCGTGTTGTATGGTGAGAATGTCCAAGTTGTTAGTATTCAAACACTATCACCATACTACACCGCCATGCTAACTTCCCTTCTAAGTTTGTATCATAACTTTTCGGTCTTTGCTATTTAAAGTGACCAAATACCACCACACTAACCGAGAATGACGCGCTAGTAACTAGGCTCTAGCCGCTAGCAGTAGAAGAGCCCAATGGTAACATAGCTTTTAGCAGAGTAAAATCACTAGAAAAAATAGCGGGTTCGTGAAATACGTCGGAAAATCATTGCTTCATAAAAAAGATGCAAACAGCCCAGAAAGCATGTTTTATAACAATAGAAACATGCCTCATATCTCACCAGTATCTTGAACTCTCGTTATCATGACATTGTGGTCTAGCATGTGACATATTTGTGTCCATAAGATATTATGACAAAAGTCCATTAGATGATCCACTATACACAGCATCTAGCATCCTGTCAAAAACTTTAAGGTATGCTTAGTTACGATATATACCACAAAACAAATGAATCTAAGACATACCTAGCATAGCAGCAAAAATATATAAGAGTCATTCAAATCGACTTGGATCGGATTCATGAATTCATAAATTCATACCAATGTAACGCCTGAAACTGAGGGGAATCATACTACTTATCACCAAACGTCTTTCCCATTCCCCCTCTCTATACCACAGCTTCCTCCTTCCATCCCCCCTTTATTCCATACCTCCATCCCATATAGCCGGCCATTCCCGCGACGCTTCCAACACCCACCCGTCCCGTAACTCCCTTCCAGCCCCCTCCCCTTCCCGCAGATACCAGGCCCGCAAGCATCCCCACATAAGTCCAATCATCACATTCTACCTGTCCCCGGTTCTCCAAAAGCCTCCAACTCCTATCTTCCCATTCAATTTCTTCTCTGCCCCACATCCTCGCAGGTGTAGCGACGAGCATTAACGCCGTTGTGATCGCTGCTCCCACCCCAGAGGAGCGTAGAATTTGCACGGAGAGAGGCCCCGAGAGTGGTGTTTTACGGAATGTGCGAACGAGATGTGTGGTAAGCCCAACACCGCTGCCTATAAGAGCTCCAGTCTGGATGCCCCTAGTCAAGACGTGGGTGTAGAGGATTGGTTTGGCGAATGGTTGATCCTCTGCATAGGGGGTATGTGGCCAGAAACGCGACATTGCGATGGCTTGTATGTTACTTCCCAAGTATAGCTTTGAGGAGTTGGGATTGCTGTTTGGGTGAGTGTCTGATATCTCTATTGATGCTTGGTTTCCCGTTGGCAGTTTGCTGGCTCTAGCTGTAGTTCGTCAATTGGGTTAATAAATAAAAAATGGAAGTATAGCAAAGGGCATAACGAAGCCTTTGTATGCCCTAGTTCTTCTCTTGAGGGTTTGCGGATGTAAGTTCAAGTTCCGTCCGGGTCCGCGTCCATCGCGCGTATCCCGTCGGCATCATAAGGTGATGTTGACTCGACAGCTCGAGTAGGTGGAGTTCTGCGGCGCCATTTAGATTGATATGAAGGGCTTCTGATTGGCTCCAGCATTGTTTACGGCCGCAAAATCGCCAAACCTTTTTCTCATTCGCTTAATAAAGGAAATAGAATCAAAATGAGCCCGGAAGCTTATTTAATACGGACAATTGTGAAGTAAGTAGGTGTCAGATCACTTAGATACGGGGCACCAAAGCAGTGCTCGTTGTATTCAGTAGGGATCGATTAGTATTGTAAAGTCTACGTATGTACAAGGAGGTATTAATGTGGAGGAATATAGTTCAATCGCGTACCGAGGTTCTGCCGCTCGAGTTGGGTCACGTGCACCCGCTCAAGGTCAGAATATATCAACAGTAAGTAGGGTCCAAACAATACCTAGTTGAGCTCCAAAGAAACCCCCTCTATACTGCCAAGTCAACAGTGATCCGGGTTATTCACGTATTCCGACCACCCTTTTCAGCTTCCTAGTCTGGATTCGGGACGACTCGATTATGACCCAGGAGTAGAAAGCTCTTGCAAGAAGAAAGAAAATGGAGCAGAAAGCGAGACAACCACATGCACTTATGCTACACCTCTCATCATGCATTCCCATCCTGTAATTTTTATACAGCCCTCCAAAAAAGGCCCCAAACACCAACAAATGCTCTCTATACGCCCATGCAAAAATATTTATCAATCATCATCACTCATTAAGTCCATTAAGCTCTCTCCCTCTACCCCAATTCCGCTACTCATCCTTGGCCGAAACTTCCCCTTTCCTTTCCCTGCTCTTCTAGTTGTGAAAAAGTCCATCGCCTCTTCTTTCCTCGTAGACAGTATCTTGTCAATCATTTCGTCGTCTTCTATTTCTTCTACCACATGTGAAGTTTCCTCAAGAGACTTGTTCAGCAGCTCCGTTGCAATCGCATCTTGGGGTGAGATAGCCAAAGCCTCATGAAACACTTCTACGGCTTGGTATGGTCGTTGTTGCTCCATCAATACCAGCCCTTTGGCACAGAATACCGAAGGATCTTTACCCCCTTGCCTGAGAACTTCATCGAATTCTGCAAGAGCCAAATCCCACTGCTGTAACCTTCGGTATGCATGTCCAAGATTCGACCGAGTAGATATCCATGCCTGTGAATCGCTATCAATTTCATCTGCAATTTCTAACGCTTTGGAAAACATAGTTACAGCATCACCAAGTCGATCTTGGTGATAGAACACCACTCCCATCTCATTCAAAAGTAATGGATCGGTTTTACAAAGTCCATACGCAGTTTTGAGAAATTCATCCGCTAACGTCATATTGTTCAGCATATGGTTCTGCATGCCAAGGAAGAGCTGAGGTAGATGTGTTCCCATAAAAAGCCGGGCTGCCGTGGAATAGGCAGAAATTGCTTGATCGTGTTCACCTTCTGCTGCGAAAGTGTGTGCAAAACCAATCCATGCGGGGCCAAAATGAGGATCCATCATACTTGCCTTACTGAAGTACCTACGAGCTTCAGCAACTTTGTTGATGAGCAAGTAGTAGATACCCACTGCAAGCCACGTACAGGGCTCTTCGGGGTGGTTATCAGCTAGATCGTGAGACACCAAGAAAAGAGCGTTCTTGAGCCCGAGTTCATACAAGCAAGCAAGATGAAGTGGATATATGCTGAAATTATACTTGTCATCCGATAGTATCGAGTTCGTTATTGCCAGAGCGTCTTTAAATCTGCATTGTGTAAAAAGTAGATCCGCTTTAGACAAGAGCAGATCAGGGTTTGTGTCCAGGTTGTAATGAGTGGAAAGAGTTTCCGTAGCCGCTGTGAATGCAGAAGGATTCTTATATTTCGATAGTCTAGTTGTGTAGAGCATTTTCGTAAACTCAGCGGCCTCTTGTGAGGATGATGTGTCGTTTGCGATAGAGATTGAGTCGAAATCCAGGGAGTCAAGGAAATGCCATTCCTCGTCTGGTGACATGAGACAATTTTTCATCAACTGTTCGAATGCCTCGAAACACTGGACATCAATCCTTACAGCATCTTTGTAGCATTCCTTCGCACGATCAAATGCGTTTTGCTTGGCGTAACAGAGTCCTCTCAGAAAGCACATTGCCGCCTCGAATCGTATGTTGGCGGCATCTTCTGCCATTACCTCCTCTCTTTTATCATATTTATCCGACCTCCCTCCCGTTTTTCCTTGCAGTGTTGAACCAATTCTGCTATTCCCGCTTGTGTGTTGAAGCTTCCGTCGGCTGTTATTTGCGCTTGTGATGAGATGGATCGGGTTCTTATCACCCAATATAGAGAGTGCCTCGTCAAATTTGCCCTGCTTGATCAAGCAGTGGCCGGCGAGGTACTGGCAAGAAGGGTTTCGCGTTATTAAGTCCTGCTTCGCGAGGAAACTTTGAGCTCGTGTATAATTGCCAGTAGAGAAGTGCACTTGGGCAAGCCAAAAAGCATCTTTGTCATTTTCTATTGCCACGATTACTACTGTTAAACATAAACGTCCCAAGGGGCACATACGAGTCAATGCCAATAGTTTGTCTCCTATGAAAATAGCGGATTCATATTGGTGTTTATTAAGTGCGTCCTGTCGCCAATCCCTCAAGAACTTCTCCATGTTTGGTTCCGCGGCATTCGGGTACTGAAAAAGCTTATGAATGACTGCGAGGCATTGGTAGGGGCAGTATTGCGTGGAAGAGAAGTAACATTAAATATCAGAATTGGAAACTAAGGTCAGAGGTATCTCAGTAGTCTTGTTATTTCTCAGCCTTGCCATCGCGCCTTCCGGACGCGCTCACGGAGAAACTAAAGACCGAGGATGATTGTGGGGTTCCAGATAATGTCACGTGCTAGATTCCCCGGTTCGTTTGCCTTCGAAATTCATGTTATATTGTATAGGATATTAGTAATGAGCACATGGGAGAAATAATAGAATGGTAATGTGGTCCAATCTCATGGGCTTCCAAAATATATACTACACCACACGCGGACACTTTGAACGAGTATCTTTGACAAGCACGGCCCTATTATGGATGAAGATATATATTGTATATTCGCTCCTCTCGGATTAAGGTTACCCGACGCGTGTTAAACCAGGCCCAGTCCCAGCGGCCAGCGGTAATGGAGCGAATGGAATAGCGGCTCCTCCGGGCCTTTAACCGAAATTCCGGCTTCCGGCTTCCGATTTCCAGCCGCTTGAGCTTGAACTCGAATTGCCCCACACAGAGTCGATCAGTCTACTTGATCCAGCCAGACAAGATGAAGGAAGAGCTTCGCGATGAAATTGAGGCGGTCAATTCTATATATGGCGACGGATCCCTTGCTTCCGCTGGGGAGGACAATGTCTACATCCTACATCTTCCAGACCGATCAACTTCCATAAGAATTCAGTTTCCACTTCAGTACCCCTCGGAACCTCCAGCTGTCCTAGGCATTCAGACATCTGGAGAATACGCAAGGAAAGGAGATGGTACACTTGTTGTTGATATATTTCGGGACACGTTGGGAAGGATTTTTAAACCAGGAGAGGTCTGTTTATTTGATGTTATTGAGGAAGTAAACACGACTTTGGCATCCACGACCGATTTTCCATCCCAAGATACCCAACCATCGGACGAACAAACCGAAGAGAATGCACCACGGATAAAAGAAGCCTCCACAGAGTTGACCGAACCACCGGTATGGATATTATCGGACGTGGTGGTTGAAATGAAGTCGGTATTCATCGGAAGATGTGCTCGTGTTTCCTCGCCAGACCAAGCGCAATTATACTTAGAGCACCTCCTAGATAACGACAAAAAAGTTCGCTCTGCAACCCACAATATAACTGCATGGAGGATCAAAGGTCGGAATGGGGTTGTATTTCAGGACTGTGATGACGACGGAGAGACAGCTGCCGGCGGACGTGTCTTACATCTACTCCAGCTGATGGATGTCTGGGACGTGATGGTGGTCGTTACTCGATGGTATGGGGGCCATCAACTCGGCCCAAAGAGGTTTAGCATAATCAATACGGTAGCTCGTGATGCCTGTGTCAAGGGGAACTTTGTGACGGAAGATACAAACGGGAAGAAAAAAGGAAAACATTAAGAGAATAATTGCGCCTGCCATTTAAGATCTAACACCCCACGCCGCCATTACGACGGCTTGGTGGAACATGGACTTTATGAGGCTTATTCTATCTGGCATCCATTGCCACTGGAGAGAGAAGATTCACCTTGAGCCAGATAGAGCATTTCGACAATCGCCAGAATTCGTAACGCCAGTAATGACCAATGTGGTAGCATGGTGACAAAGAGATTATCAGATATCCCAGACTGGTAGAAACGATGACCGTTCCTCGAAGAACACATGTTACTTTTAAACTCAGCGTCTCATCCTCGTCCCATAATGGACAGCGCTTCCCGTACAAAGGCAAAAGGGCCAGGGGAGGGCCTGGAAGGTGAGTGCTAATCTATTGATCTACTGGGCCTACAGCCACTCTACGTATTCACCAATTAACTAAAGAAATACAAGCTGCCTACGAATTCAAAATCATACCTTTCAAGTTGATAATGTATTATTTGAGATCTCCAAATATAACCTGGCTTCCGCAACTGTTTGTCTTCCTAGTCTTCCCAAAACCTCTCAATCCTCAGACTTCCTTCTGCGGCAATTTACCATCAAATTGATCTCTGCTTCAGGACTTTCTTTAATGTGTCACGATACAATATTCCAGCCAGAAAAGCTGCACCTGTAGTAACGAGACTGGCCAGAATGACCGTGTTAGAAACCTGCGTTTCCTCTACAACTCTTCTCCAACTTGTCGTCTTCTCCCGCATCACTGCTGCCGCTCCGAGTCCTCTGACATCAAAGTCGTCCCAGCTTATAGTGCATGTTCTTTTCTGGTAGGGGATCACTGCATCTGACCAATTGTTGGTTATGAGGCCTGCATCGTTCTTGTCTATCAAGGAATTAGTTTCACCAAATCTTGCATTTTGAGGGAGTCCTTCGAGCTTGAGAGCTCTCTACGACTAAGATCTCCCAGTATCTGGAACAACATTCCCATTAATTGATGAATCTGACTTACACCATGAGTTGCAATTTGGATCTGCGAAGGCTGATTGGGAAAGTCGAGCTTGGATCTCAGCATTGTATTCCCGAGCTACCTGTGCTTTTGGACATATAGAGATACTACCGCCAGAACACTTTGCTGATCTAACTTTCTGTATAAGTGCGTTGATATAGAGAGCCTGTGCTTCGATCATGAGTATAATACTATTGTGTCCGAGATTTGTGTTTGGGCCTAGCATTGGTTAGCCTCAATCCAGAAATTTGAGGATATACGAGTTCACTGACCATAGAGCATGGCAAAGTTTGGCATCTCTGGTATTGTCATCCCCAGATAAGCAGATGCTCCATTTGCCCAGATATCTTCAATCGATTTTCCACCTACTCCATAAACTTTTATGGGGTACATGAACTGCGTCGTCTTGAAGCCAGTGGCCAAAACAATCACATCAAAGTCATGATCTTGGCCTCTTTCAGCTGCAACACCATTTGTTGTTATCGATTCAATCTTGGACGTCTCTAGCAAAACGTTGTTTCTTGTGTATGTCGGGTAATAATCATCACTAATTATAACACGCTTGCAGCCAATGGCATAACTCGGTTGAAGCTGCTCGCGCAACTTCGCATACTTTTCGCCAGATAGTTGGCTATCCTTATGGTCGTTCGCAGTCATCATCAACATTGTATTGAAGTCTGAATCGGGAGTAAAAACGCAATCGAACCATGATTCCCGAAAATCCATCAAGGCAGCTCGGTATCTCCGTCGAACAAAGGGCACATATTTGAATACCGCTTGCTTTGTGGTTGAGATCGGCTTGTCCTGTCTTGGAACCACCCAGTTTGGTGTTCGCTGGAAGATTGTTAGCTTTTCACATACTTTGGCGAGTTCCGGTATGATCTGAGCTGCGCTTGCGCCGTTGCCAACAATCCCAATTCTTTTGTTGCGAAGATCGTACTCCCAGTCCCATCGGGCAGAATGTATGATTTTGCCCTTGAACGAATCAAGCCCCGGAATATCTGGGTATTTCGGTGTGTTTAGTTGTCCAACACCCGAGACAAGGAACTCTGAAGTTATGGTATAGTCCTTTCCGAACTCGGCATCTTTCGCTCCTAAACGGTTTACTTTCGTTTTCCAGGTGTTACTCTGCTCATCCCATCGTGCTTCTTCAACTTCGGTGCTAAACCGGATGTGTTTGTATAACTCGTGTTTTTGGGCAATATGGATGAGATACTCTAGAATTTCCTCCTGTCCAGGATATTCTCTAGTCCTGGTTATCAAAGTTAGGGCCTTGAAAGTTAGGATTTTGTTTAAGTTGTACAAATTGTAAATGAATAAAAACCTAGTTATATTTTTCATATTGAAGAATCTACTCACCAGGAAGGATTGGGTTCAAAGGAGAGTGAGTATAGGTGACTCCAGACATCCTAAACTAGCTTAGTTAAGGTTCCAGACTGTTGCTTCGGGACATACACAGCAGCATCCTGGGTATCTTTGGTCATTCCATGTTCCTCCTACTTGGTTTCCTTTCTCTACAATAATGAAACTTCGTCCCTGTCCTTTCCGTATCATTTCAATTGCTGTTGTCATTCCAGACAACCCCGCTCCTATGATCAACACATCTGCCCTATTTGTATCCCGTCCATATTTTAAAGTTTGTATGGGGTTCGAATCCAACATTTCCTCGCGATATCAATATATTTCCTTGGTATCTTAATGGAGGTTCCGTACAGTACAAAGACTTGCAATGGCAGAGTAAATATCAAAAAGAAAATGGGAAAGAGAGCACTTGATCAAATTGGTAGAGTATTAGCATTGCAATCACCTAATCAATATCTATGTATGTACGGTTACACCCAGCTGCAACTAACCATGACCGAGGCTGGCTCGGATGTTTGTAGCTATATGGTTGGATGGGAAAAGCCGTTGAGTCAACAATTCTTGACTTGTTATATTTGACCGCCTCGAGACTGCTAAACTTTACCCCACACTTCGCTTATAGCCCCTTTGAAGATTCGGCAACTAGCTTAGATGGAGTGAACCTCGCCTCGTCATGAGGGGAAGGGCTACATGTTAGCGGGGCATAACGGGAGCGCGCATGCACGTAAACGGCTATTGAGCATAGTTGACGATGCGTTGCTAGACAGCCCCATGGGTAAGCTCTTGTTGGAGGATCAGGTAAGAATGTGATGATCATCGACCGATTATAAGGAGTTACATGAGTCATTTGGTAATTGAAGAGATCACTAGGCCCTTTGAGATATTTCAGTAGCGTGTTCTAAAAGATTTCATTTTGTCACGTAATATGAGTCTATGTATATACAAAAATCCCATTGGAATTCACTTGTCTTCTGCCACTGTGTGTTCACCCATAAATCTGTCGCCGTATCCATCATCACCCAATAAAAGCTCCCAAATAGTTTTGTACAAGAATGTTATTGTCAAACGCCGTCAAATGCAAAACCCTAAGTGCTCAAAGAAGAAACAAAACCAATCAACCAGTGATCGGCCATTCTCTCATTGCGAGGTAGTGAAGTGACGGCGGGCGTGTAGGTGAGAGAACCGGATTGCTCGCTTTGGCTTTACGGCAGCTGCTTCCATAATCATAGCCTCTGTGGTCCCAACAGTGCATTTGGTGCCGGCGGCTACTTGCTGAACAACACTCCATGCTCCCGAGGCGCAGCGTTGGAATGAGGTTCCACCAATGCAGTTCCACATTCCTTCGGTGGTGCATGCACCTGTTAAGGTACCACTCGAGCCACCTGGAGTGGATGGCGATGATACTGGAGCTGCAGAAGGGGCTGCTGGTGGTGCAGAAGAAGCAACTGGGCTGGGAATAGCTGGTACGACGCTTGGTTGGGCTGGAGCCTTAGGAGCAGTAGTTACGAAGACACCTCCTGGAATTGTTCCTTGGGCTGGCGGGCTGGCAACAGGGGAGGCAGATGCGACTGGGGAGGCACTAGATCCAGATCCAGATCCAGCGGCTGGAGCAGCAGCTCCAGTACCGCAAGCATCACCAACAGGAGGGGTGGATTTCCCTTTGCCCCTCGTCTCAACAGAAGAACCTGGGTTAGGAAATTTGAGAAATCCCATGCCTTCGGGTACTCTGCAACCCGGGATGATGTTGGCAATAAACATATCTGGAAGAGCATCGTATGCAGATGTGTCACGCTCCATCAATTGGGTGGCATTTTGAGATAGGAGCTCAGAATCATCATTTCGTTTAGATGCAGCGGATGTAAACTCAACCGGGGCACAGTTCATGTAGAACTCTCGATTTCCAACCAGATTGATCCAGCTCCAAGCTAAGACGGCTTTACCAGTGGGTAGATTCTTGGGAACTGGAAACGTATAGGTGCCTGGAGTTTCTGCCTTAGAGTCGTCCGAGAAATTTCCTTCACCCTCGAATGGACAGCCTCCCTCAATCGAGTGAATGACCTTCCATACGGAGCTTTTGGTTGGTGCTGCATCGTAGGTAACAGATATTTGACAGGATCCGCCTCCGTGGGTAGCTCCTCCCATAAATTTGATAGGCTGTGTGGACCCTAGGGCCATTGGTGTGGCGACTCCTCCTTCATAGGTGCTAGGTCCTGTCGACTTGCAAGGAAAGTTGGAAAAGTCATCTTTTAGGGGACCGTTGCCAGCCGAATTCTGCGATGGGAAAGGCTTGGGAAGACTAAGCAACATATGGCCGTCTACGGCCATAGCAGCAAGTCCAAAGACCGCAAGTATAGATGTCTGGAGCATCATGTTTGTTGTGAGTTGTCAATTTGTGAAAGACGCTTGCTTGTAGTTTCGAGAGGATTGATTGCTGTAAATTTTTAATAGTTGCAAGTTTTAATGGTATGCAGCACTGGAGGAAGTTAGCTAAAGCTCTAATTAAATACTGAAGGTGTTCATTGTTCGTGAAAATTATGGTGTTCAATGAACAATGGCAATATATTGAATAATCTTGTTGGCAAAGAAAATATTCAGAGAACTATTGTGAATAAAGATGCCATTGTCTTTTCCGCAATGAATCATCAAAGCTACCTCACCACAAATTGACTCGCTGAACAAGAATAGAAAATTTCTTCGAAACATACCTACTAAAGTACAAAGATTCGTAGCGTTCAGGCGTTGAAATAAAGATCGTGGTAGATGGTATTGTTCGAGAGTTGAAAGGAGTGTGTGATTGTCTTGTTATGCTCCAGGCAGTTGAAGACAAAGAATGGAATAAAGCAAAGGGCTGGCCTGAGGGAAAATGCAAATGCTCGTCGATGGTGAAGAAACAAAAACCGAGGGGCTCAAGATGTCTTATATCAAGTACTACTCAGACATAGAAAAGAAGTAAAGCCACCGCTATTACGCATACGGCATCCATCCGTAAGTAGGGGGGCGGATCTTCTGCAAGGTACCCTTCGGGGAATGCTGCTCTACAGTACCAATGCCGCCCCCGAACCACCTGCTTCTGATATCCCTGCAAGTGATTTGATCAACGATGGCGAACAAATTTCTGGGAAGATATGAGTGCTGATGCACAAAGTATTGATAGACTGTCCCCTCATGAGAATGCGTGTTTCATAATTGTGAATCACAGTTTTAAGCAGTCAATAATCGTGGCCTTCCTATGGAATTTACCAGCTAAGGAAAGGAAGTCTCGATCTTCTTCATTGTGCGCATATCACATCAACCAATTAAAGACCCTAATGGCAGTTCAACTGAGCACACGTTACTTCGTAGTTTGTTTGACGTTTAGACATCTTGGCAGGCTGACTGCCAGTTATGTGGCCCGGTGGAAAAGCTGGAGTTGCCGGAGGTCAAAGATGCTTCACTCCCAGCCATTCAAACGAATATTCACACTTCGGAGCACAGGGGGAGGAAGGTCAAGATCCCAACCACGATACATGATCCATCCCAAGGCCGATTTCCTGTGGGCGGTTGGCCGTGCTTAACTGTGATCCCTGATGCTTGCTGTACTCCGTATGGCCACCCCAGATCCATTAACGTGGATCAACTAGCCCCTGAAACAAGCGACGTCTCATAACTAACTACTGGATAGGAAAGAAATCATACTTCTCTTGAAATCATGTCAACCATACGATGCCATTCACCGGTCTACGAAGTAGCATGGTACGAAATATGAGTTCATCGCAGCGAATATAAATCAATTCCACTGGGACTTCAATAGGATTCAGTATTGGGGCTACCGCTCACGTATGAGTATGGCTCTTTGACGAGCGTCCATTTTTCTTTTTGTCGACGCCACTCTCAACTTCATGCAATGGAGATTAGCAGGTGGCTCATCACAGATCTACCGGGCTCGGCTCTAAGCCACAGGTTGTGGGGTGTTCTGCATGAAGTTGACGTGGATTTCGAGCCGACTAGGCCTTTTGCTTGTAGGCAGGAGTTCGTCCTTTCGCCTCTTCCAAGCCTCAAGCTTGTTTCTTTTTCATCTTTTCTAGGCCATTCGTTTTCACCTCGAATGATAGGCAGCCAATGTTAGTATTGTTTCGTTGACAGCCGAATTCTGTTTTGCCACTCCAAGATTAAGATCATGTGGTAAGTCAGACCTATTGAGGCTTCATAGTGCACTAATTCTACTCCCAAAACCTTAGACACTTTCAAGACAATGGAAGTCTTTATTCATTCTCTATGTGATCTCTTCAGTTTTCAAGCAGAGTCTATTATCCAAGTTACCAGTTTCTCGATTACAGACAGACCTTCTTTGCAGCTAGTAAACGCAACAAAATGTTATCTATATGTAGTTATGCCGCAATGAAGTCCTCCCGGAATATTATTGTAAACCTGGCAGATTCTTTCACAAACACGCATTCTCTTGTGCTTGGGTGCTTCAGCATTTGCTATGAACTGTGTTTGGTATTGGGACCATAAAAAGCACTTCACTAGAAATCTCGGTCTCCATAGCATCGTCCCAGGCGAAAGTGGAATTGTCCTAATAGCACAGCCAGCTATGAAAGGAGGGTGCTGATGTGGCTCCGTTGACTTGGTGAAAACAAGCGAAATTTCAAAGGGCCAAATGATATCAGATACAAAAGCAGTGCGGGCATAGGATGATGGTGGGTGGTTGCAACTGATTTATGACGTCTAGGCTTTTTTTGTCATCCATGATTCTACAGAGGCTTAGGCGTGCGTGACTCTAGGGATTACAATTGTCTCCATCCAATAACTTCTAAACAGCACTATTAAGAGACTCCTCAGTTACTTTTTTTTCTCCCTCATTCTGATGCTCTTCATCAACGACTGGTGCGTGTTCTACATTATTCTGGCTATTATGCGTCGCATCGACATCTGCCAACCTAGAGTCAGCTAATATTCAACAGAATAACCACCCTGTTGTAGATGGATCTCTAAAACCTCAATGACAACAGCTTGTATATCTTACCATCATATTCCTCACTATCATCCATCCAGTTACGCAGTTTGTTTTTGCGGAAGTCGTCGTAATCCCATTCCTCTGGCTCGAGCCAAACATCATCAGTAAAGATATAGGTCTCAGCCACGACGTCTTTTGTTTCGACGCCGTTCTCCAAAAGCCTGGGGCAGACATGATGGCGTTCGTATTGACTTCCTTCGAATGTGTCCAACCGCTGGATGTCCCTATCTGTCAAGCCGGTAACGAAGGTCCCTCGAACCGTCTTGTCCTTCTGTCGAACCATCCCTGGGTAGTCTGCCGACCGCACTTTGCGACGACAGTGGTCGTGGAGAACTGCATCGTGAATCGTAAGGAGCTTCGCGAGTGCGGTAGCAGAGGGGTATGCGGATAAGTTACTTTTGCCGTACAAGACACGGTAGAGAACTTCCCTGGCCATCTATGAGTGTATTAGTCATGGGGCCACGGATATCTACCATGTTTGGCACATGGACTTGTTGTTGTCCGCTGTATGTGTGAGAAATGGGGGAGTAAGCATACAAGAGTTCCATAGAAGAATGCGGAGCGTTCACCCATTGCGTCTGCTTGCCTGTAATTTGTGTATTTCTCTATCCTTTAGGTGGGGGTCTTGCCTCCCACTTTGGAGGCGAGTAGGAGTATTTATGCCATTGCTCTTTCCTCTAGTCGACTATCATTATCTCGTCCATGAACGTCTCCTCCAGAGCAGCTTTTGAATGCCTTAAATATGAGGCCATAGATTTCACATCCAGACATCTAACATACAAAGTGGTTGTTTGTAAGTTATCTCACCTCTCATATAGTACTCATAGAGCAACAAAAGACGCACCTAGAGTTATCTTGACGTGATTGTGATTGAAGCCCAGATTCCGGGACCATTTTCATCCCGCGTTTTCAGCATAAGACTAAAGAAGGCATACCTCAGGAGCAGCGACAAGACGAGAAATCGGCCAATCCTTTGTTTTGTCTGATCCGAGCAGTGAAACCTTCCGTCACAAGGTTGAAGGTCATAATCGCCTTTAAGATCATTGCTTGAACTTTCACCACTATGGATTATACTTCAATCTACAGGTTTTTGTTTCTTTCAGTACAAAATATGGTGAAGTTCTAATTATATAGAACCCATAACGGACTGCGACCAACATCGCAAACCCAGTTACAGTTTGTTTTAATTTTGGATATCTTTCCCTTAAGAAGTCCGCAAGGTTTTCTCGAAGCCGTGTTTATTCTAGAGTCACCGAAGGATAAGTGATTTTGATAATCCGAGAAAACATGGAATAAGAACAGAGAGAAAAGTCAAAGCTTAGAGAACTTTACGGAACGTCTTAATGTAAGGAAGTACCAAGCACTCCGTTCAAAAGATTCATAATTACCTTGTGCCCTGTTCAAGCTCCGTTGCTTGAAAGTCAGAATAACCATCACGTGTCTCATCGTTTCCTCGGGAAAACCTCGACGCATTTAGGAAAAACGATAATCCGTCGAAACGGATATAACAAGCCTCCTTCTTCCTAGCCTTTTCTCCTACGTGGAGTAGCGGATATAACTTCTAGGTGATGCTCCGTTGAGTGAGACGGCTTTAACTAAGTCGGTTTTTAAAAATATATCTTTCTCTGGGAAAGATATTTATAGTCTCTCAACCATCTCTAACAAGTTTGTATTTTCCTCTTTATTATATCACAGCGTTAGATTTTGCTTTCGAATCCTCATAACATTCCCATCCAATTATCCAAAACCATTACAAAGATACCCCTTCTACCAAGAATGCCTTCCTTACTCTCCGCTTTGTTTCCTCCTCCTCCAACCTTCACAGATGCCCAGTTACCTGCACAAACAGGCCGAGTAGTGCTTATTACCGGTGCCGCGTCAGGTATGGGCTTTGAAGCCGCAACCATTCTTTATTTCGCTGGAGCTACGGTGTACATTGCCGCCCGCTCACAAACCCGATGCGAGGAAGCAATTACCAAGATCAAGAATTCAAATAGACAGGGTAAGGAGACAAGATCGGAAAAGGGTGAACTCAAGAGTTTGGTGGTTGATCTCGCGGATCTGAGAAGTGTGAAGGGGGCCGCAGAGAACTTTCTCGGTAGGGAGAACAAGTTAGATGTGCTGATTCACAATGCCGGAGTAATGCAGCCACCAAAAGGCAGTAAAGATGCATTGGTCAGTAAAAAAGAACATTAGGTGAGAGGAAATTAACAATTTCTCAGGGTCATGATCTCGAAATGGGAACCAACTGCCTCGCACCATATCTCCTCACGATACTCCTTGAGCCACTACTGGTCCGTACCGCAACCACATCTAGTCCTTTTAGTGTTCGCATTGTTTTCGTGGTATCCCTAATGCAAGCTGGATCACCCCCTGGGGCCATGGCATTCGCTGCAGATGGTACGCCCCTCGTTAGGGACACTGGTAGGGCGAATTATATGCAAAGCAAAGTCGGAGGCTGCTGGCTTGCTGATGAGTTTGCAAAACGTCTTAGCTCTAAGAGCATCTTGAGTGTGGTTGGTGAATTCTGTCTCGGCATAAGTTTGTTTGACTAACTCATACAGAGCTTGCATCCCGGATTAATGAGGACGGAGTTACAGCGAAATATGCCTGCCCCGGCAAAGCTAGCTATGGTACGTGCTTTGTGCGTTCTGTTTCCGACACTTCTAACCACGATCTCTAGGGTGTTGTATTTAAGCCAGCTGTATATGGCGCGTACTCTGAGCTGTATGCTGGGTTTTCGCCCGAATTGAACGGCAAGCACAATGGTGGATATCTAATGGCAGTAAGTATTATTCAGCGTCGAACTTTGCCATTTGTCGGTCCTTAACTTTTATACCAATCACATATTGCATGGCCTACACTAACTCAAAGTCTTCTAGTGGGGTCGAGTTGCGCCAATGGAGAAAGATATCGCACAAGGATTGAAGAGTATCTCGGAAGGTGGTACTGGAGCTGCCAATATGTTCTTGGAGTATTGCGAAAGGGAAGGTAGGCCGTATCTGTAAACACATATCAAACTTTGGTGTGCTGGGAGAATATTACAGCGAAGCAAATTGTTCGAAATACTATAGATTGTAACACATATCATCATTGTCAAAATTAATATGTTCAAGCGAGATATCGGGCCAAGGTTGGTCGACCATGGGCACTGGAGGTCGCATATGACTATCGAACACATCCTATGTGATAATCATTAGTATTCACTTCAATACTAGACTCCAGGAAGTAGCTAATAAGGCAACATACCCAGTCGAAGTTCACAGGCACATCCAGCATATTCCCAAATGGGTCATTTGGTAGCATGCCTGATGAGCCACTGTGTGCCTCGAAAACGTTTGGACCAAGTGGTTGCAAATCGATTTCAGTTGTTGTTTGCCAGCCAGTTGATATCAAAGGATCGAAATTGGGCTGTTCATTTGAGTAGGAATCTGTTTACTGTTAACTATATTTCTTTATAGTGGATAAGTCGTGCAGTAGAAGCTTCGTCAGATCCAGGAGTGTAAACTAGAATAGGAGAAGGACTTACCATTCAGCGAGAGGCCTAACATCCATGCGTCTTCACTTCCAATCATATTATCAGCCATGGGTATGGAGACATTGCTACTGTTGCCATTATTTTTGCTCATAGCTAGCTTGACCTTGTCCAACATGAGGCCAAGGATATTGGCAGCCTTCTTTGCCTCTTCTGAAGTTGCTCTTGCACAGTTCCACACATCATACGATTTCTCGATAGCTTGAAGCATGACCGGTTGCTCGCTGTCTGGAGTTTTTGGTCGTGCCTCAATGCCTTGGATTAGATTTAAGTAAACAATTGTGGCAGCCAAAAGAAAGTCATGAACAGAAAGTGATGACATGAACCATACCGCTTTACATAGGGCGCCATCTGGCTGTATAGCACGGTGAACGCTAAACTGAATGTGCAGAAGCTTCATCGAAGCATCCAGAGACGCTTTTCTTGAATATTCAAAGGTGTGGCTTTCCTTTTCTTTCAAGAGATACTTTCGATGAAGTACGCATCTACTTCTGTAAAACATCATAGCGAGACTAAAACGTTTCATTATAAGGTCGGCCGAGTCTGTAATAGCAAACTCTAGAGGCACCAATAGTAGAAACGAAGGGACCATAGCATACGCTTCGTTGAGCAGTGTATCAGTCTTCATCACCTCCTCGTAAGGCGGAAGCGAGAGCTTATTTGCTTGTACGGCCACCATCCCAAACACATTGCACAATCTAGACTTTGCAATGGTATATGCCATTGGAGTTCTCTCGGTATCTGGCCTGCCGGGAGGCAGCTCGACGCTATCAACGTCGAAATCTTCATCTCTTAGGTTTCTGGGACATTCGGTGTCGCTCTCAATTGCTGATACCATCGATGGCAAGCCAATATGGAAGCTAGCAAGTTGGTCAACCTGCACTATGACGTGCCAAAGCCGTCGTCGCATTTCAGCTTGAAATACTGAAATATTGCCACCAATTTTGGATGGATCCCGATGGAGACCCATCCGCAACCCTAAACGAACCAATACCCCAGCTAAGATATAAATGTTTACTTGGCCAGTTTTAATCATCACAAAATCTGCTTCCCCATGGATGAGTAGTGCTATGAGTGTGTACAAACCCGGCTTGGTGTAATCCGAAAGAACCAGACTCTGTGAGCAGCAACCTCGATACAGACGTATCACCTCCGTATGAGTTCCGCGTAGATCAGGATTTTCTTCTCCTGCGCCAAGTGATGCGAAGGTTGCGAGACTCATCAATCCGAATAACATTGCAATCCAACTCAGTGGAGTTACGGAAGGGTCAGCCCAGAATTTACTATACTGAATAAAAGTTAGTATGTTTGAGGAGAGTCGACTGCTTCGCTGGTCTCACTTCTTTTTGAAAAGTAGGTCTGTGTATAAGATCTAATTTCGAATCAGCTTAATGATTGAGTCTGTCTGAAGTTACTCACGCAATGCGGGACTATCTGAATTGAAGTAGCGGGATATCAGGCAATCGACCACCGACCTACTTGGTAGCGTGGCTATTATGCCTTCCTTCGTCAAAGTCTGGAAGTTAAATAGGAGTGAGATGTCTGTTTTGATCACTTCATCACGTGTATCATCATCAGCCTCCTCGGCAGTAAAGTAGCTCTTTACTTCTTCGATCTCGAAAATTGTCAGTAGGAAGGACGTAGTTTGGGTGGGGAAATCACATCATCGAGTATCGCAGCCCAGTGCGTAGCTCCCACGTAGGCAGTCTCAGTTAGACCCCTTACAACTGACCCAGAAGAATCTAACAGTTCGTTTTCTGTTTCAGGGGTTTGATATAGCGTATCCTGACTGGAAGACTCAACTACTTCGTCGCCGTAGGCTTCCCGGGGCCTATGTTGAGAAGCAGTATTGTTGAAGCTTGCGGCCGTTTCCAAAACGCTCATTGGAATAGCATCAATCTGTTCTGGGCTTTGAGCAGTCATCACATTTTTCACCAGGCCTTCCAGGTGCTCTAAACGTTTTCTCATACTAATGACCGGTTTTCTTCCAGACTTTGCCGCCGGAAACAGACATTCAGCCTCCCTCCCTCTCTTCAAACACTGTGAACAGGGTATCTGGCGGTCACATTTTAGCTTCGAATGTCGACAGTGGACGCAACTAAGTTGGGCTCGGTTTCTCTTTGCTGGAGTGTTGTGTTGCCTATTAATTGAGCCAGACTGGTGGTTCGCGCTGACTTCAGATGATGATGTGAGTGAAGCGGGAGTCAATAAACTTGAAGAGCCTTCCATTCTAGTTAATTTAAGGCCTTTTATCTGTGATCGTTTGATAGGGTAAAACCAGATAGGACTCCTTGCCAAATTACTTAACCTGAAGGCATTAAACTCGAGGCAACATCGGCGCTACGTGGTCTGACAAAGCAGACATCACTGAACACCAGGGGTCGTCAAAATTCATGACCGATTTGTCAGCAAAACAATACCCAAACAACACCAAAAATCGGTCATGAATACTGACGACCCCTGGTGGAATATAGAACAATGCAATAAATAGAACGGGTACCCGAAACCGACTTTAATCTTCATCTAAAACTGAGCATTTGCTTGTCTAAAATCACTGACCTCTCAACCTCCAGAAACCGCGCTTTCAGGCAATAACGGATACCTATGGTCACGTGGTATATTAACTCCCGTGAGAGAAGAGTGGTAATTACTTTGCATAATTGCAAAAACTCTTAATGTGCAAGATGGAATAGAACTAGGAGAAGTGGAGGTATAGACTTGGAAAGCTGTTCACTGCTCCATGCTCCAGTGCCAGGTTGATGATTGATACTGTACGGCCAAAAGGGAGGCGAAACTAAGCGAGGGGGTGGTTTTGTTTACTTTGATTCTTCCCAAATTCCCGCATTCCTTAGTGCCCTGGAATTCCCTAGGACATCCTCCAGATATGAAGGTCCAACCTTCTCCATTTATGTCCGTTATTCTCTAAAAGCATGTCCATCTTATCAGGACCCCGTATACCCGTCGATCAAGATATTTAGCATTCATCGTCGACATCCTCAACACTCGTCTCTGGTCCATTCTTTCTCCTAGAAATGGGTTGGCTTGCTGAGTCTCGAGTAAAGTCTTCCTGAATTGGTACACTAGATGATTTATGAGGAAATATGAGACTTCAGCCCCTGTTCCTGGTTTCCATGGCGGTGCTTGGGTTAGGCTGGAGGTTGGAAAATACAGGGCAACACGCCCCAACCAGGGTAACGAGACCTAGGAAGAGGATTCAACTATTTGAGATGCCCGCGTAGGATTTAAAAACTTCCATTTTCTCCTATGGGAAAGGAGAAACTGACTGTGATGGTGAACAGACTGGTCGTGCTCTATCCCCTACCAGGCTACCGTCCTATGCCCTTCATAGTGAATGGAATTTACGGACAGTGTTACAACTTCCTAGCATCAGACTGTACGTGCTTCTCTCCTCATTCACAATTACATCCTGCTAAAACAACAGTCTAGCAATCCAATCTACCAAGCTTGGCAAGAATCCGTACCCCCAGCCCACGAAACCCGGAGTACCGGTTCGAAATACGGCAAAATGTGTATTGCATCGAGATAAGAACTGCCGGGGTTCTTTTACGACCATCGTGCAGGATATTCCAGGCTGGAGAGGACCGGTTGGGAGTTTGGTTTGTTATGAATAAGTGAGTGCGGCTTTGTCTACTATAGCAATGAGTGGAGAGTGAGTGAATTTAGGTCCAAGTACGATAAGATCAGATCAGAGGCAAACATTTCCTGAAAACTACTTTACAGATCGAAGAAAATATAATGACTTTTCTTAATTAAGGTTCTAAATAACATTATTATACTGTCCTGAATTATTGGCTGTTTATTAGGGAAATATGTTGCTTCAAGGCTTTAGTTCCATTCTATCCTCGGTCTATTTTCGTTGCCTTTCTCTGGTACTTGGTATGTCTGCCTACGATTTGACCTCTCTTTTTTAGCTTCTCCCATAAATGTTGCTAAACCAGGGTTGGGCATTTATGTCTCTGTGAAGGGTATCAAAGGATGATTGCGAACAGAGAAAGTCGAAGCGGGCCGTGGATACTGTACTTCATCTTAGGATACATTGATCAAGTCGTGAATTAACTAAGAAAGATAAGTATGAAGCATATGATTTGATGTATGGCGTGTGGCGATAAGCATAGCGAGCTTTAATAAGTTACGGCAACGACGTATAGCGTCGTGTGTCAAGCCCATGTCGATCAATTCTCAATCCCCAAGTCATTTGGAGTCGAGATTTTCACCACCTGTTTCTGTCCCGCGTCTTGCTACTTGATTACTTACGGTTGATGAATCTTTCACTGTCCGTTCTAGTGGTGCAGGATGTATATTAACTTTCTGTACACAACCTGCCAGAAAAGAAGCCATCCTCTTTTGTCGCGGGATGGATAAGGAGGGGGAAATACAGCCTCCTACGTACTGTACCTGACACACTTACAACATACACCTGTTAGCGTGAGCACCAGCGGCACGGAATTCTTGATTTACGCTAGCATCGGCCATTCCGCTACTGTACAGTACTTTTACTTACTTCCTTCCTTCCTTTCTTCCTTACTGTTCTCATCGGCTCCCATATCCTAATAGAAATTAGCTGGTCCTCCGCATTTGTTCCCCACGCTGCAACTACCAGTAGGATGGGATGGGGTGCGGAATCCTCGTTCCGTATACCTCACTTTCGTAATAAATAAGCATTTCTGGGCAGGGTTGGCGGAAGCTTAACGAACTTCAGCAGAGGTTGGGTTTTTCCCGAAATCCCCTTTCCTCGAATCACCAACAGGGAAGTATTGATTGAAGGGTAGTTGTAGATGTAGACGAGCAGAACGGTAGTTAAAGATGAGACTACTTCATCAGGCATGCCATAGCACAGTATATTCGCTGCAAAATTTAAAGTAGAAGTAAATAGAGAGGGTTTTATCATCTCCACCATATAAATCCAGTAAATAACAATCCCGGCATTTTTGATTTTCGTCGGTTCACGGCTATCACGGCGGCCACACCGCGGCCTTGTCCGAATCTATGGTACAGGATTGCCATCTCGTGTATTTGCCATCTCGTGTGTTATCTACATACCATCTACCTTTCTATGACCACGCCACCCAACACCTAACACCTAGCACCTAACACCCAATAACTCAGATCCTAGAATATAATCACCTGATAGCCAGTAACAGTATCGAGGACTGTCCATCGCTTAACGCCGGGTGTAGCTTGCAACATAAGCAGTGCGGTGCGAACACCAACCAAACATAACCATCCGAGTGAAGAAT